>OIXV01000371.1_pt1 | contig 44103 bp, 49 predicted proteins | sample 1587771 | NCBI WGS metagenome assembly OIXV01 (sample SAMEA3888893, study PRJEB22519) | human gut metagenome | biome: human gut; feature: human-associated habitat; material: faeces | place: Denmark | collected 2010
TCCACACCTCCCTGTAACAACTATGTAAGCAGAATGAAATTAAACTAATAGAAATCAGATATGATGAGCCTATAAATGCAAAATACCTTCAAGAGAGAATTAGCAAAAAGTTTTGAAAACTAGTTACCTAATGATGACTGTGCAGTTAAAGCGAAACAAAGGAGGATGCTTCTATGCGTTGTCCAACCTGTGGCGAGACTGTTATGATACACGGCGGTTACTGGGAGTGCGGCTGGTGCGGTGACTGTGGGACTCTGCGGAGATGCCAACAGCCGATACCGGAGAAAATTGAGGAAGAGCTTCCCGAACTGACGCCGGAGAGCTTTGCGGCGACAGCTGATCCTGATACGGCATTGCTGCTGCGAAAATTTTCCGAGTACCTTAGTGCGTGGGACATGGATGAGCTTTCAGCTATGGGTGCATCGGAGATCATTGAGCGAGCCTACGACGAGAAGCAAGAGACGGGCATCGCTATGTGGGGGACACTGCTGCGCACGGCAGGGAGTAGATTAAAATCTCCGCGGGAGGCAGAATGGCTGCTGCACACCTGCTGCCCCTACGGTGAGGATGATTTTTGTGAAACTCTTTTAGACGAGCTGGCAAGGAATGAAAAACTGGTTTGCTGCATTTTTCAAAGCGCCTATGTCGGTGCGGAGCAATATCACTTGATAGATGCCGCGGCGGAGTCTGGAAGACCGGAACTCATGGCGCGATTTATGGCGGCGTTGGGAGGAAACCACTTTCCGAGAAAAAAGTGGGAAGTCCCTTATCAAGAGTTTGAGGAACTGTGTGTAGCGCGCAGCCGAGAGACAGTATCGGAACAGGAGAACACTGAGAAGATTTCCGATGCTGAGAAAACGGACATGCCGCAAGCTGTCTCGGCGGAGCGGAAAAAGCTCAGCGGCGGAGTGATCATTGCTTTTGCTGTGCTTGTGATGCTTTGCGTCGGGATATTTGCCAGCCTCCGTTGGAACAGCACCGTTCAAAGTCATGACGAGCCGGCGCCGCCGGCGACGAATAGCACGGATTTGAAAACCCAAAATAGCGGAGTTAATGAGGAAAAAGTCAAAGAAGTAGACGCGCAACAAACGGAAAAAGAACGGTATTCTGGTAAACTGCCTGTTGAGGGAATGCCGGTGCGCTGCCTAAAATACACTACACTGGGTGTTCCGGACAAGAGGCTTGACTGTAAGAACTTTGACAAGCTGGAGCTGGGGCAAAAATACTTTAATGTCTACTGGTACGATGAAAACGGCGAGATTATCGCCGCCGGTATGTGTGCTCAGTGGAAAAACGACAGCGAATTTATGCTGAAGTCCTTCTCACAGTATTACCCCGGACAGAAAGGTGAGACACAGACTACCGATTCAGGAAATTCTTCCGATACCGGTCCCGGCAGTGGTTCCAGTCTGCGGGAAGACTACGATGATCCTGAAGATCTATATGAAGACGGGGACTATGAAGACCTCGACGAGGCCTGGGACGAATGGGAGGAAGGGTGGTAAACACCCTTCCTCCGGCGTATTATTACTTTATTTGTTTATGATATCGCGTAATACGACTTCTTCTGCTGCGCTGCGGATATTGTTCATTGCGCCGACCCACGCCATTTGATCCTCTTCCTTCAACTGCTCTGAGATACCTTGCGCCTGTGCCATCTGCTCAATTAGCAGCCGCAGCATCTCGTTTGCTTCACGGTCGATCTCGTTGAGGTGATGCGTCAGCTCACCGTGGGTTTTCAAATTGATATAAGTCACTCGGCGATGCTCTTTCAGATACTTGAGCCGCATCCGGCCAAAGCGTCCGTAAGTCGGTCCTTCCCAGGATACCAACAGATCCGGCAGGTAGTACTCTCCATACTTGCTGTATGTAATTTCCATTATGTGATCGTCCTTTCGTGAGCCTGAATTTGACCCTTATTTTGACCCTTTAGCGGGTCATCTTCTATAAAACAATCGGACTGACTGATACAGATTGTTTTGCGTTTCAGACGGTTTAACACGTAATTGTACGAGAAAAGTTGCTAAAAATACTTGTGCTGATATTCAAGTCCAGGTCCCGTCAAGATTTATGCGCAAAATTGTTTGCAGGCTCCGGCTGAATGAAGTCAGCCGGCAATAGAGGCGCCGTCCATGACCGCCTCCAAGTGCTTCATGTTCATGTATTTCTTGTTGCCCCACTGGGTGCCCGCCACATGGCGCAGCCTCGCGCAGACCAGCATCAGGGCGGAGTTGCCGTCAGGGAACGTTCCCACCACGCGGGTTCTGCGGCGGATATCACGGTTCAGCCGCTCAATCACGTTGTTGGTACGGATGCGGGTCCAGTGTTCGCTGGGAAAATCGCAGTAAGTCAGCGTCTCCTCAATGTCGTCCTCGACCTTCTTGGCAGCCTCCTTCAGTTTCATGGCGCGCAGCTCGGCGACCACGGCTTTCGCCTTCTCACGGGAGGATTTCTTACTCTCCTGCGCGTGGATCGCTTTAAGCATTTTTGCCACAATTTTGGTCTTGGATTTGGGTACAACAGAGAAAACGTTGCGGTAGAAATGCACCGTGCAGCGCTGGTATTTGGCATCCGGGAACACCTTACCCACGGCCTCCAGCATTCCCATGCACTTGTCGCCGACGATGAGCTTTACACCGTCCAAGCCGCGTCCACGGAGCCACTGGAAGAAGCTGACCCAACTGGCCTTGTCCTCCTTCATGCCCTCGGCGGCTCCCAAAACCTCACGAAAACCGTCCTCATTCACGGCGATCGCCACCAAAACAGCAACATTTTCGTACTCTCCGCCCCAGTTGCGGCGCAGGTAGATGCCGTCCACGTAGACGTATGGATAGCGCCCGCCCTGCAAGGGGCGGTTCCGCCAGTCCTCGATGTGAACGTAGGCTTTCTTGTTCAGCTCGCTGATGGTGGCGGGCGAGACCTTGCTGCCCCACAGTGCCTCCGTGATGTCCTCCACACGGCGCACGGAGACACCTGCCAGATACATCTCAATGAGCGCCTCCTCTACGCTGCTTTCCCGGCGACGATACCGCTCGATGATGGCAGTCTCGAAGGATACGCCCTTGAGCCGGGGGACGTGGAGCGTGACGTCACCGGAGGTCGTGGTAAGGTTCCTGTCGTAGTGACCGCTGCGGTAGCCCTGACGGGCCTCGCTGCGCTCATAGCGGGCGGCTTGGGTCAGCGACTCCGCCTCCTTCTCCAGCAGCTCGTTCAGGGTTTCCTCCACGCTGCCGCGAACCAATTCCTTGATCTGGCCCTTGATTACTCCCTCGTTTAGCTGTACAATTTTCTCGGACATAGTTTGCTTGCTCCTTTTGAATGTTTGTGTGGTAACTTCATTATTGTATTTACACCGAAGTACCGAAGGAAAGTAATATACAACAGTATAAAGGCAGATATACGGGAAATCATCCGGGATATATGCAAGTGGAAAGGAGTGGAGATACTGGAAGGTCACTTGATGCCGGAGCATATCCACATGTTGGTGGCGATTCCGCCGAAGTACAGTGTGTCATAATTTATGGGGTATTTGAAGGGCAAGAGCGCCATGATGATATATGAACGCCATGCGAACCTAAAGTACAAATTTGGCAACCGGCACTTTTGGGCAGAGGGGTACTATGTGAGCACCATAGGCTTAAATGAAGCAACGATACGAAAGTACATACGTGAGTAAGAGACACACGACCAGATGATGGATAAGATCACAACGAGGGAATTGGAAGACCCTTTTAAGGGGCCGGCCAAGTAATCAGTCCACAATGGCTTGAACGAAGTGACAGCCAGCGCCTTTTAGGCGCTGGCTGTATGAAGCCCTTATAGGGCTTGACTACTTTGGGAGGTGAGAATGATGAATGGCGCGAGTGGCCTTTTTGTTTAGATAAAATTCCGTTACAAACCGGTAAATCGAATTCATCAGGACAGTTGGGGCACACCATGATCGGAGGCTGCTATGTTTATTTGACAGGATATTCTGTGAAAAATCTTGTATTTTATGTTGACAAACAGTACTTCAATATGGTAGTATCATTCTTGCGTTTGAGAGTTAGACGTGAACTCATTATCCGGAGAGATGGCCGAGCGGTTGAAGGCACCGGTCTTGAAAACCGGCGATGTGAAAGCATCCGTGGGTTCGAATCCCACTCTCTCCGCCAATTTAAACTACCATCGACCTGCGGAAGTACCCAAGAGGCCGAAGGGGCTCCCCTGCTAAGGGAGTAGGACGTGTAAAAAGCGTCGCGGAGGTTCAAATCCTCTCTTCCGCGCCAAGAGCGAGAATGCTTGATTGTTCAAGTGTTCTCGCTGTTTTTTGTTTTTTAGCCCAAATCAGAAAAGTGATTTTAGCGTTAATTGAAAAAATGATCCTGTCAAGATTTGGACCTGTTTCGCTTGCGTCAGAATGCAGGGCCGTTTCAAAAAATCTTTTCAAATGTGAAACATTTCCGCAGCCTGAATGATATAGTAAGTGAAAGGCCTTTCAAGGAGAATCCTATGTTGACAGAAGAACAGTTTGCGTATCTTGCAAAAAAGTATATGGACACGGTGTTCCGTCTGGCGCTCCACTACACCAAAAGCCGCTCGGAATCGGATGACATCACGCAGGAGGTGCTGCTCAAGCTCTACCGCACGGACAAACCGTTTGAGAGCGAGGATCACGTCAGGCACTGGCTCATCCGTGTCACGGTCAACGAGTGCAAGCGGACGTTTCTCTCTCCGTGGAAGCGGACGGAGGCGATCGATGATTATGCCGAACAGCTTGCGTTCAAAACGCCGGAGCACAGCGAACTCTTTCATGCTGTGATGGCGCTGCCGCAGAAATACCGTGTGCCGATCTTTCTGCACTATTATGAGGGGTACTCCTGCGAGGAGATATCCCAATTCCTCGGCATTCCCAACGCGACCGTCCGTACCCGGCTGCGGCGCGGGCGGGAACAGCTCAAAACCGATCTTCAGGAGGCGAACAACGATGTTTGACGAAAAACTTTATCAGGAGACAGTCTCTGCGCTTCATGCCTCCGAAGACACACTTTCGGAGGTAATGAACATGACGCACAAGACAAAAAGAAGAGGCGGACTGCGCACGGCGGCGGTGCTTGCGGCGGTCATCGCGATCCTGTGCTGCACGGCGGCAGCCGCGGCGGCGCTGGGACTGGATCAGCGGCTGGCGGAATACTTTGGAGCAACGGCGGAGCAGGAGGAGCTGCTCTCGACTGCGGCGGTCCCGATGAACATTGTGAAGCGGGACAGCGGCGCGGTGATGCGCATCGAGCAGGTCATCGCCGACCGCTATTGTGCGGCGGTCCTCATCGACTTTACCGCGCCGGATGGGACAGTTCTGGATCAGGACTACTACGCATTCGATCGGAGCGTGTCCGCAACGTCCAGGGACGGAGTGAAAATGCAGACCTACGGCATTGGCTGGGAGGTATTGCCAAGCAGCACGGAGGATGAGACGGGCCGCCATGCCACGATCTTGATGACGATCCATTCTCTGAAAGGAGAATTCAACTTCATCGGTGCGAAGGTGAAGTTGACGCTCGATGGCCTGTATCGGGACAACTGGGGGGAAGAGCTTGTTGTCCCCGGCCGCTGGAGCTGCACATTCACCATGCCGGAGACTGATCCGGGACGCCTGTGCACGGTGAATGAGCCGATCGAGATCGAGGGAAAGAACGCCGTGCTGACGACGCTCTATGTCTCGCCGCTCTCGCTGACCTGCGAGATCAAGCAGGGAAAGGATGATCTGAAAGAAACGGTTGAGCCCATCTACAGCGACGACGGGAAGGAGAGCATCGCTCCCGAGGTGACGCTGCAAAACGGCGAAACGGTCGGCGCGGCGGACTGGTTGTTCCTTATAACGAATTATGCCGATGAGCGCGGGCGCTACTGCTTCCGGATGGATGAAATTCTTGATCCGGAAACGGTGAGCAGCGTTTCCGCCTTCGGAGAGACGTTCTCCATCGAATGACGGGACGATAAAGCATATTTATGTAAAAAGGAGCCTCTGCATCAAAGCAGAGGCCCCTTTTTCCTGTTTTCACCGCAGCGCGTCCTTCATTTCTTTTACATACGCACCGATGTGCTCGGGCGCGTCCTTGCCGTACTGGGCAAGGAGCTTGACGATGGCGGAGCCGACGATCGCGCCGTCGGAGAGGTCGGCCATCTTCTTCGCCTGCTCGGGCGTGGAGATGCCGAAGCCGATGGCGCAGGGAATGTCCGTATTCCCCCGCACGAGGGAGACGATGGAGGCGAGGTCGGTCTTGATCTCTCGTCGCTCGCCCGTGACGCCGAGCGATGAGACGATGTAGAGGAATCCCTCGGCCTCGCGCGCGATCATCGCGATGCGGTTCTCCGACGTCGGCGCGATGAGGGAGATAAAGTCGACGCCGTACCTGCGGCACGCGGGGAGAAATTCTTCCTTTTCCTCATACGGCACGTCCGGCAGGATGAGCCCGTCGATGCCCGCGTCGCGGCAATTGGACAAAAAGCGCTCCGTGCCGTAGGAGAAGACGACGTTCGCATAGGTCATAAAGACCATGGGGATCGTTATATCGCGCCGCAGCTCGCGCACAAGGTCAAAGATATTGTCGGTCGTTGTGCCGCTTTGCAGAGCGCGCAGGTTTGCGGCCTGAATGACGGGCCCCTCCGCCGTGGGGTCGGAGAAGGGGATACCGAGCTCGATGAGGTCAGCGCCGTTTTGCACGGCAGCGCGGACGGCAGCCGCGGTCGTTTCAAGATCGGGGTCGCCGCAGGTCAGAAAGGCGATGAACGCCTTGCCGTGGTCAAATGCTCTTGCAAGATCACTCATGAAGATACTCCCCTCTGTAGCGGGCGATGGCGGCGCAGTCCTTGTCGCCGCGGCCGGAGATCGTGACGACAAGAAGCTGATCGCTCCCCATCGTGGGTGCGAGCTTTCGCGCGTAGGCGACGGCGTGGGCCGATTCGATGGCGGGAATGATGCCCTCCGTGCGGGCGAGGTATTCGAACGCCTGCACGGCCTCCTCATCGGTGATGGCAACATACTCTGCGCGGCCGATGTCGTGCAGGTACGCGTGCTCAGGGCCGACGCCGGGGTAGTCGAGACCGGCGGAGATGGAGTACACCGGCGCGATCTGGCCGTATTCGTCCTGACAGAAGTAGGACTTCATACCGTGGAAGATGCCGAGCCTGCCGGTCGAGATGGTCGCGGCGGTCTCAAGCGTGTCGATGCCGCGGCCCGCGGCCTCAACACCGATGAGGCGCACAGCAGGATCGTCGATGAAATGGTAAAAGCTGCCGATGGCGTTCGAGCCGCCGCCGACGCACGCGACCACGGCATCGGGTAGCCGACCTTCCTTTTCCATGAGCTGCTGCTTGATCTCGCTCGAGATGACGGACTGGAAATCGCGTACGATGGTGGGGAAGGGGTGTGGCCCCATGACAGAGCCGAGACAGTAGTGCGTGTCGCTGATGCGCGTCGTCCACTCGCGCATGGCTTCGGACACGGCGTCCTTGAGCGTGGCGGTGCCGGAGGTGACGGGCACGACCGTCGCGCCGAGAAGGCGCATGCGGTAGACATTCAGCGCTTGGCGGATGGTGTCCTCCTTGCCCATGAAAACGACGCACTCCATGCCCATCAGCGCCGCGGCGGTGGCGGTCGCCACGCCGTGCTGGCCCGCGCCGGTCTCGGCGATCAGGCGCGTTTTGCCCATCTTTTTCGCGAGCAGCGCCTGACCGAGCACGTTGTTGATCTTGTGCGCGCCGGTGTGGTTCAGGTCCTCGCGCTTTAAGTAGATCTTTGCGCCGCCGAGGTCCTTTGTCATCTTCTCCGCGTAGTAAAGACGCGAGGGACGGCCCGCGTAGTCGTTCAAAAGCTGCGTCAGCTCGTTCTGAAAGTCAGGGTTGGCCTTGTAGTAGTTGTAGGCCTCTTCAAGCTCGATGATGGCGTTCATCAGCGTTTCGGGGACGTACTGTCCGCCGTGCACGCCAAAGCGCCCGTTCGGATTCGACATGCCTTAGCCCTCCTTGCGCGCGGCGGCAACGAACGCCGCCATTTTGCTTTCGTCTTTGACGCCGTCCGTCTCGATGCCGGAGCTCACGTCCACGCCGTAGGGGTGCAGCGCGGCGATGGCGTCCGCGACGTTGTCGGGGTCGAGCCCACCGGCGAGGAAATAGGGCCGCTGCACGCTCCGGACGAGGCTCCAGTCGAATGTCTTGCCCGTGCCCGCGCCGGAGTCGAGCAGCACGAGGTCGGCGGCGCAGTTTTCGATGGCGGGGAGGTCGGCTTCGCTTTTCACCTTGAACGCGCGGAAGATGGGCTTGCCCGTCAGCGCGCGCAGGCGCGCGATGTAGTCGTCGTCCTCGCTGCCGTGGAGCTGCGCGACGTCGATGACGCCGCGATCTAAAAGCTCCGCCACGGCCTCGACCGGCTCGTTGACGAACACGCCCGCGGCCAGAATACCGGGGGCGAGCAGCGATTTGAGGTGTTCCGCCTGCTCGGGGGAGACATAACGCTTGCTCTTTTTGGCAAAGACGAAGCCGACGAGGTCGGGCTTTAATTTGTTGACGGCGGCGATGTCGCTCTCGCGCGACAGGCCGCAGAGTTTTACCTTGGTCATAAGTTACCTCTCAATTCTGCGAGCCGTCTGGCCTTGTCGGGGGCCCGCATCAGTGTTTCGCCGATCAGCACCGCGTCGGCGCCAATCGAGCGGAGCGCGGCAACGTCCTGCGTGCTCTGCACGCCGGATTCGGCCACGTAGACCGCCTCCGGCGGGATGCGGTCGCGCAGCCGCGCGGCGTTGGAAAAGTCGACGGAAAAATCTTTCAGATTGCGGTTGTTGACGCCGATGATCTTTGCGCCCGCCGCGACGGCGGAGCGGATCTCGTCCGCGTCGTGCGTCTCCACGAGCGCGGAGAGGCCGAGTTCATCGCAGACGGCGAGATATTGCGCGAGTGTCCTCGTGTCCAGCAGCGCGCAGATGAGCAGCACGCAGTCCGCGCCCATCAGGCGGGACTGATAGAGCTGGTAGTCGCTGACGGTGAAGTCCTTGCGCAGCATCGGCGTTGAGACGGCGGCGCGAATTTCGCGGAAGATGTCGTCCGAGCCCAAAAACCACTTGGGTTCTGTCAGGCACGAGATGCAGTCCGCACCGGCGGCCTCGTAATCGCGCGCGATGTCTAGATAGGGAAAGTCCCGCGCGATGACGCCCTTGGAGGGCGAGGCCTTTTTCACCTCGCAGATGAGGGACAGATCATCTTTTTTGAGCGCGTCGTAAAAGCGCGCGCCGTTCGCGCGGCCCTTTTCGCGGCACATCGCCTGTAAGATATCAAGGCTCATGTTCTCGCTGTCTGCCAGCACGCGCTCACGGGCGTGGGCGGCCAGCTCGTCGAGGATGCTCATGCGTTCGCCTCCGCGCGGTTGCTGACGGCGATGAAGCGCTCGAGCGTTTCAAGCGCCTTGCCGGAGTCGATGAGCTCGGCGGCGAGGGCGATGCCGTCCTTCATGCTCTCCGCCTTGCCGCCGATGTAGAGCGCCGCGCCCGCGTTCATCAGCACCGCGTTGCGCTTGTGGCCCTTTTCGCCCGACAGGATGGCGCGGGTGATGGCAGCGTTTTCCTCCGGTGCGCCGCCCTTGAGGTCGTCTTTCGTGCAGCGGTCAAAGCCGAAGTCCTCGGGTGTGATGACATAGCTCTTGTACCAGCCGTCACGAATTTCGCATACGCTCGTCGGCGCGCTGAGGGAAATTTCATCCAGCTTGTCCTGCCCGTAGACGACCATGCCGCGCTTGACGCCAAGGCTCACGAGCACGCGCGCGAGCGGCTCGACAAGGTACTCGTCGTACACGCCGAGAAGCTGCATCTTCGGCGAGCCGGGGTTCGTCAGCGGCCCCAAGATGTTGAACACCGTGCGGAAGCCCAACTCCTTACGGATCGCGCCGACGTATTTCATCGAGCTGTGGTATTTCTGCGCAAAGAAGAAGCACATGCCGACCTCTTTCAAGAGCTCCACGCACTGCTCGGGGCTCTGCTGGATGTTGACGCCGAGGGCCTCGAGGCAGTCCGCCGTGCCGCACTGGGACGAGGCGGCGCGGTTGCCGTGCTTGGCGACCTTCATGCCGCCCGCCGCCGCGACAAGGGCGGAGGTGGTGGAAATGTTGAAGCTGTGGGCGTTGTCGCCGCCGGTGCCGACGATCTCGAAGATGTCCATGCCGGTGTCTACCTTTGTGGCGTGGTCGCGCATGGCGGCGGCGCAGCCTGCGATCTCATCGGTCGTCTCGGCGCGGGCGCTCTTGGTCGAGAGGGCCGCGAGGAACGCTGCGTTCTGGGTGGGGGTGGTCTCGCCGCTCATGATCTCGTTCATCACGGCGTAGGCTTCGTCATAACTGAGATCGCCCTTGTTGACGATTTTCACGATGGCTTCTTTGATCATGGTTTCAATTCTCCTTCAAAAAGTTTTCCAGCATGGTTTTGCCGTTCGGCGTCATAATGGATTCGGGATGAAACTGCACCCCGTAGATGGGATAGTCCTTGTGCTGCACGGCCATGATCTCGCCGTCGTCTGTGACGGCGGTGACTTTCAGGCGGTCCGGCATGGTGGCGGCGTCGGCCGCGAGGGAATGGTAGCGCGCGACGGGTGCGGTCTTGGGGCAGTTTTGGAAGAGCCGCGAGCTCGTGTCGAAGTGGACGAGCGACTGCTTACCGTGCATTAGCTCTTTAGCATAGGTCACGGTCGCACCGAAGGCGGCACAGATGGCCTGATGCCCGAGGCACACGCCAAGCGTCGGGATGCGGGGCGAGAGCGTCTTCACAACGTCGATGAGAACGCCTGCGTCTTCGGGCCGCCCGGGGCCGGGGGAGAGGATGATGCGCGCGGGGTGCAGCGCATCGATCTCCTCGATACTCAGCTCATCGTTGCGGACGACGCGGATGTCTGGATCGATCGCGCCGACGAGCTGGTAGAGGTTATAGGAAAAGCTATCGTAATTGTCGATCAAAAGGATCATAGGTCTTCCTCCTGCGCAAGCGTCAAGGCGCTGACCACGGCCTTCGCCTTGTTGATGCATTCCTGATACTCTGTTTCGGGGACGGAATCTGCCACGATGCCCGCGCCGCTGCGGACGAACACGCGCCCGTTTTTCTTGTAGGCGATGCGGATGGCGATGCAGGTGTCCATGTTGCCGGTGAAGTCGATGTAGCCGATGGCCCCGCCGTAAATGCCGCGCTTGTTGTTCTCAAGCTCACCGATGAGCTGGCAGGCGCGGATCTTCGGCGCGCCGGAGAGCGTTCCAGCGGGGAGCACGGCCTCAATGGCGTCAAGCGCGTCGCGGTCATCGCGAATCTCGCCGCGCACGGTGGAGCCGATGTGCATCACGTGGGAGTAGCGCTCGATGGAGTGCAGCTTTTCGACCTGCACCGCGCCGAATTTGCTGACCTTGCCGAGGTCGTTGCGCCCGAGGTCGACGAGCATGTTGTGCTCGGCAAGCTCCTTTTCGTCGTGCAGGAGGCTTTCTTCAAGCGCCTTGTCCTCCTCGTCCGTTTTGCCGCGCGGACGGGTACCCGCGAGGGGGAAGGTGTGCAGCACGCCGTCTTTGAGCTTGACGAGCGTTTCGGGCGACGCGCCCGCGACCTCAACGTCGGTGCCGGAAAAGTAAAACATGTACGGCGAGGGATTGATGGTGCGCAGCACGCGGTAGGTGTCGAGCAGGCTTCCTTCAAACGGCGCGCTCAGGCGGTTCGAGAGCACGATCTGGAAGATGTCGCCCTCGCGGATGTGGTGCTTGGCGGTCTCGACCATCGTATAGAACTGCTCTTTCGAAAAAAGCGGCGTGACCTCGCCGAGGAGCCGCCCCGGCGCTTCCTGCTTCTTTTCGCCGGTTTTAAGGAGCGAGACGAGTTGCTCAAGCTCGAGCTTTGCCTTGTTGTAGCCGACCTCGACGTCGCTGAGCGCCATGTTGACGATGAGCACGATCTTCTGCCGCACATGATCGAAGGCGATGACCTTGTCAAAGAGCATCAGATCGACATCCTTGAAGCTGTCCTCGTCCTGCTCGCCGCAGCGGACGCTCGGCTCGCTGTATTTGAGATAATCGTAAGAAAAATACCCCACGAGCCCGCCGGTGAAGGAGGGGAGGTAGTCGAAGCGGGGGCTTCTGTAGCTTGATAGCAGCTCACGCAGGTATTGGGACGGATCGTCCGTGCGGACGGTGAGGCCGCCAGCCTTCATTTTGCCGTCAATGCACGTGATCTCGAGCTTTGGGTCGAAGCCCAAAAACGTGTAGCGGCCCCAGCGGTCGTCCGCCTGCGCGGATTCGAGCATGTAGCAGTGGGTGGACACATTTTTGAGGATGCGCATCGCTTCGATGGGGGTGATGAAGTCGGAAAGAATTTCACAGCTCAGCGGGAGCACGTCGTACTGCTTTGTGACGGCGATTTCTTTGACGGTTTCGAGCGGTGGTAGGATATACATGAGTGACCTCCTGAAAAAGAAAAACTCCTTTGGCGTTCTGCCAAAGGAGCTTATTGCGCAAACAAAAGCGCCCCGACAGAACGGTACAGTCTGTCAAGGACGAATGCGATACGAAAGAAACGAACGATCCGCGGTGCCACCTTGAATTCACGGTTGCCCGTGCGCTTGGCGGAGATACCATCATATCTCCCGGCAACTGACGTATGTCAACACGTTGCAGGATACTCTGCGCACAAAACGCATTTCGCTGCACCCTCGGCGGTCCATTTGACAATGCGTATCTTGCCTGATTTTCAGCATCGCAGGCTCTCTGTGAAGGCGTCACTGCCGTTATCTCCGCTTCAACGGTTTGCGGTATTAACTTGAGCGAAAATATAGCACACCCCATTAGCAATGTCAATAGGGTGTGCATGATTTTTTGTAAAATTTTGGTTCTTTATTCCGCGGCGCGGCGAAGAATGTCGGCGACAAGCGCCTTGTCGAGCTGCGGGAAGGGAATGACCGGTTCGGGATGCTCGGGATGCTCCATGAGCAGTTTTTCCGCCCAGGACATGTTGTACCAGCGGCCGAACTTGTAGCCGCTGCGCGTGAACACGCCGATGCGGCGGAAGCCCATGTGCTCATGGAAGCGGATGCTGTTGTCCGTTAAATATTCGTCGTCCGCCCCCTGCGGCTCGCCGATGCAGGCATAGAGATTGTAAATGCCCTGTGCGCGGGAGATATCTTCGAGCGCGCGGTAGAAGCGCTTGCCGAGACCATGCTTGCGCGCGTCGAGCGAGAGGTAGATGGTCGTTTCGGCGCAGCGGTCATAAGCCTCGCGTGCGATGAATGTGTGCGTGTAGGCATAGCCGAGAAGCTGGCCATTTTCATCTTCAGCGACAAGATAGGGGTACTTCTGCGAGACGTCCGCGATGCGGCGGCGGAACTCATCGAGAGAAGGCACATCGTATTCAAACGAGATGGCCGTCTGTTCGACGTAAGGCGCGTAAATATGCAGGAGAGCGGGGGCGTCGTCAAGCGTGGCGACGCGGAAGCGGAACACGGAGAATGGCATTTCAATCACCTTTCAAATCCGTGCACCCAGTCAGAGCGCAGGTAGTAAATGAGATAGATGGTGGAGCTGATGGCCCACGTGATGGGATAGGCCCAGTAGATGTAGCGGATATCGCCGAAGAGGTGCACGACGATCATGATGTAGATGATGCGGATGACGCACCAGACCGAGAGCATGATCATCATGGGCACGACCGCGCGGCCCGCGCCGCGGCATACCGCCGCGATGGAGTGCGAGAAGGCGAGCAGGCAGTAGAACAGTGCCACCGTGCGCGCCTGCTGCACGCCGAGGGCGACGACGCCGGGCGTGCTGTCGAACAGTGCGATGAGATCGCTCGCCCAGATATAGTAGCACAGACCGATGAGCTCAGCCATGATGACGGCGATGATGATGCAGAAACGCGCACCGCTCTTGGCGCGGTCATACTGCTTGGCACCGAGGTTCTGCCCGACAAACGTGGTGCAGTCCATCGTAAAGCTCGTGATGGGCAGGAACGCGAAGCCTTCGATCTTGCAGTGCGCGCCGTAGGCTGCCATGGCGAGCATACCGAAGGAGTTGATCTGCGACTGGACGATGACGTTTGCAAGGCCGATGACGCAGTTCTGAATGCCGGAGGGCAGACCGTAGCGGATGATCTCACGCAGCATATCGCCGTGGAAACGGATATTGCGCGGCGTGACGGTGTAGACCTCGCCCTTTTTGAGCAGGTGGATGAGGCAGAGCACGCAGCTCGTGCCCTGGGAGAGGACCGTCGCCACGGCGGCGGACCAGACGCCCCAGCGGAATGCGCCGATAAATAGGATATCGAGCGCGATGTTGATGAGTGAGGAAATGATGAGGTAGTGCAGAGGACGGCGGCTGTCGCCGAGGGCGTTCAGAATACTCGTGCACATATTGTAGAGCACCGTCGCCAGCACGCCGAGGAAGTAGTAGCGGAAGTATTCGACCGCCTGCGGCATGACCTGCGCGTCGGTGTTCATCCAGACCAAAAACGTCGGCGTGAGGAATACGCCGATGACCGTCAGCGCCGCGCCCGAGACGATGCCGAAGGCAAGGTTCGTATGGATGGCGCGCGAGACGTTTTCATAGTCGCCCGCGCCGAAATATTTGGAGATGGCGACGCCCGCGCCCATGGCCGTGCCGATAAACAGACTGGTGAGCAGCATGATGAGCGTGCCGGACGAGCTGACGGCGGCGAAAGCGTTCGTGCCGAGGTATTTGCCCACGATGAATGCGTCCGCCGTGCTGTAGAGCTGCTGAAAGACCTGACTGATGAAGATCGGCAGCGCGAAGCGCAGGATCAGGGAGACGTAGCTCCCTTCGGTCATGTTTTGAATGGTTTGCTTGCCAGCAGCGGCTGGTTGTGCCATGTGACCCTCTCTTTCTGTGCCCCGCGGCGGGACAACTACACACTCTCTCGTTGCTGTGGGAACTGCTGAAAAAGGAAAAGCGCCGCTCTGGACAACTTCGCATCGTTTCGATGCGGAGGTGACTGATACGGTGCTTTTCCTCAGATACTGAAGAAACAGCAGATAAAAATCTTACAAATTCTTGACAGATCTATTATATAGTTGTATCCAGTGAAAGTCAACCGTCTGCGCTCACATCACGAGCGCGAGCAGCACAGGGGTGACATAGGCTTCGACGAGCGCGGCAAGGGCAAGCAGTGGCACGACGGCAAAGAGAAAAACGCGCAGGCAGTCCTGAAGGCGCGGCCAGAGGGGGACTGCCTCCTTTTTGCGGCGGAGACGGTCGGTTCCCGTGCGGCAGATGAGAAGTCCCAGCGTGCAGGCGAGGATGAGCGCCGTGAGCTCAAAGACACCGTGCGGCAGGATGCCGACAAGGTAAACGCCGAGCCCCAGCCCCTGCAAAAGATACAGCGCGGCAAATGCGCCGAGCATCAGCGCATTCGTGCCGAGCGCGAGCGCACTGAGCGGCAGGAACGGGATGAGCCCGTAGAGCATCGAGAGGAGGGACGCCGTGATGTTGTTGAAAAACAGCGTCGCCATCATCTGCGACTGGGGAACATCGTCGGTAAGTCCCAGCTGCTCGACCTGCGCGGCGAAGTTTTGAAGCGTCTGCTGCGCCATGTCGGGGAAGATCATTCCGGCGGCGAAGCCAAGAAGCACCAGCACGCCGAACGCGGCGGCGGTGCTGAAAAATTCATGCTTGAGCAGGCCGTGCGACAGGGTGGGACAGTAACGGTCGATCATGCCAGCTTGGCGATGCCGGCCTTGATGCGCTTGATCGTCTCCTCACGGCCGAGGATATGGCAGATCTCGACCGCGCCGCCGGGCGTGACGAGCTTGCCCGCAACGGCGATGCGCAGCGGCCACATGAGCGTCGCATTCTTCACGCCGAGCTCCTCGGCGAACGAGACGAGCATGTCGTGGATGGCGTCGTTCGTCCACTCGGGGAGGCTTTCGAGCTTGGGCAGGACCTTATTGAGCATGTCGAGCGAGACCTCGCTGTTGGTCTTGGACTTCTTGTTCGTGTAGAACTCAACGCCGTACTCGGGGAGAGCATCGAAGAAATCGACCTTTTCGGGAATGTCGGTGAGCTTTTCGCAGCGGGCCTGTAAGAGCGCTGCGATCTCGCTGGCAGAGTATGCCTCGTTCCTGACGGCCTGACGGATGTAAGGCTCGGCGACCTTACAGAACTCCTCGGGGGAGAGGTTGCGCAGATAATTGGCGTTGAAATACGTCAGCTTTTCGATGTCGAAAATGGCGGGGGACTTGGATATGCCGCCGATGTCGAAAGCCTTAATGAGCTCGTCGAGCGTGAAGAACTCCTGATTGCTGATTTCGCCGCGCGGCGACCAGCCGAGCAGCGCCACATAGTTGAGGATGGCGGGCGTCAGGTAGCCCTGCGCCTTGAGGTCTTCATAGCTCGGGTCGCCGTTGCGTTTACTCATCTTATGCTGCGCGTCGCGCATGACGGGGGAGCAGTGCACGTAGGTCGGCACCTCCCAGCCGAAGCCCTCGTAGAGGAGGTTGTACTTCGGGGCGGAGGAGAGATATTCGCTGCCGCGCACGACATGGGTGATGCCCATGAGGTGGTCGTCGATGACGTTGGCAAAGTTGTAGGTCGGCAGACCGTCGCGCTTCAAGAGCACCTGATCGTCGAGCGTCTTGTTTTCCACCGTGATGTCGCCAAAGCTTGCATCGTGGAAGGTCGTGGTGCCGTCCTTCGGGATGCGCTGGCGGATGACGTAGGGCTCGCCCGCGGCAACGCGCGCCTTGGCCTCTTCGAGCGGCAGATCGCGGCAGGGGTCGTCCGCGCGGTCAAATTCGCCGCTGTCCTCCTCGCTCTCGGCCTTTTCGCAGAAGCAGTAATAGGCGTGGCCGCGCTCGACCAGAAGCTCGGCATACTTGCCGTAGGTGTCGCGGCGCTCGCTCTGGATATACGGGGCGACGGGGCCGCCGACGTCGGGGCCTTCGTCGTGGGAGAGGCCGCACTCGGCCATCGTGCGGTAGATGACGTCCGTTGCGCCCTCGACCAGACGGCCCTGGTCGGTATCCTCAATGCGGAGGATGAAGGTGCCGCCGGCGTGGCGGGCGATGAGATAGGTGTAGAGCGCGGTGCGCAGGTTGCCAACGTGCATATAGCCCGTGGGGGAGGGGGCGAAGCGCGTGCGCACCTTGCCGTGCGGGATCTTCGCTTCCATTTCCTCAAAATACTTCATGTCGATGGACATAGGTGACCTCCTGAAGTGAAATCAAAATAAGATATTATATTACATCACATTTTCGCTGAAAAGTCAACGAAAGGCGCGGCGATTTTATGCCCGCCGGGGCGGCGTATATGCATGCCGCGCTCGTTTTTCCTTGCATTGAGCCGTTGCATTTCCGCGCGCGATATGGTAACATAACAAATTGGGTCGATAGCTGCGCCAAAAGCGGCGCATTGGAGATATATCGAAACAGAAAACAAGAGATCGGAGAATTCAATCATGGAAAACATGGAACAAGCGGCACGCAAAAAAGTGATGCTGTCGGGCATCCAGCCCAGCGGCGATCTGACCCTCGGGTCCTACCTCGGCGCGATCAAGAACTGGGCGGAGCGCGACGAGGAATTTGACAACTACTACTTCATGGCCGATATGCACTCGATCACGGTCCGTCAGGATCCTGCGGCGCTGCGCCGCCGCACGCTCGAGCAGCTCGCGCAGTACATCGCCTGCGGCTTAGACCCCGAGAAGAACACGCTCTTCATCCAGTCCCATGTGCACCAGCACGCAGAGCTCGGCTGGATATTAAACTGCTACACGATGTTCGGTGAGCTTTCCCGCATGACGCAGTTCAAGGACAAGTCCGCCAAGAACAGCGAGAACATCAACGGCGGCCTTTTCACCTATCCTGCGCTGATGGCGGCGGATATCCTGCTCTACCAGCCTGATTTTGTCCCCGTGGGCGAGGATCAGAAGCAGCACGTCGAGCTTTGCCGCAACATCGTCCAGCGCTTCAACGGCATTTACGGCGATGTCTTCAAGATGCCCGAGCCGTATATCCCCAAGGTCGGCGCGCGCGTGATGAGCCTGAGCGACCCGGCGAGCAAGATGTCCAAGTCCGACAAGGACCCCAACGGCTCCATTTACCTGATGGAAAAGCCCGAGGATATCCTGCGCAAGTTCAAGCGCGCCGTGACCGACAGCGACACGGAAAACTGCGTGCGCTATGATCCCACGAACAAGCCCGGCGTTGCGAACCTGATGACCATCTACTCCGCTGTGACGGGCAAGAGCTTTGACGAGATCGAGCAGGAGTTCGCCGGTCAGGGCTACGGCGCGTTCAAGCCCGCCGTGGGCGATGCCGTCATCGAGACGCTGCGCCCCATCCGCGAGGAAGCCACGCGCATCCTTGCCGACAAGGCCTATCTTGAATCCGTTTACCGCGAGGGCGCGCAGAAGGCATCCTACGTGGCGGAAAAAACGCTGCGCAAGGTCTACAAGAAGGTCGGCTTCGTGGCCCGCTGAGCGGAAAAGGTGAGAGAGAATGAATGAGATACCCAAAGAGTTATTGCTGAGCGTGGGCGCGGCGCTGCTGTGCGCGTTTGCCGTCAGCTTCCTGATGTGCCCGATGGTCAAGTCCTTCGCCTATAAGATCGGCGCGATCGACGTGCCGAAGGACAACCGCCGGATGCACAAAAAGCCCGTGCCGAGACTGGGCGGCCTTGCTATTTTCCTCGGCTTCATCGTGAGTATGCTGCTGTTCGTGAAGATCGACCACCAACTGAAGGGCATCTTGTTGGGCGCGTCCATCATCGTTGTTTTGGGCGTAGTGGACGATATGTCCCCGCTGCGCGCGTATTTTAAGTTCTGCGTGCAGATCTTCGCGGCGCTCGTCGCCGTGTTCCACGGCGTCGTGATCCAGACGCTCTCCAACCCGAACGTCTTTGCTGAAAGCCCGTATTGGGACCTCGGCTGGCTGTCCATCCCCATCACAGTTTTGTGGATCGTCGGTATCACGAATGCCGTCAACCTCATCGACGGCCTGGACGGTCTTGCCTGCGGCGTTTCGACCATCAGCGCGATCTCGATGCTCGTTATCGCACTGCTCGTCTCCGAGGGCGACGTGGCGCTCGTCATGGCCTCGCTCGTGGGTGCGTGCCTCGGCTTTCTGCCCTTCAACAAGAATCCTGCAAAGATGTTCATGGGCGACACGGGCTCGACGTTCCTCGGCTACATCCTCGCGACCATTTCCATTCAGGGCCTTTTCAAGTATTACGCCATCGTGTCGTTCGCGGTGCCATTCCTGATCCTGGGACTTCCGATGTTCGACACGCTGTTCGCCATCATCCGTCGTTTGGCCCACGGGCAGAACCCGATGGCGCCGGACCGCGGTCACATCCATCACAGGCTCATCGACATGGGCTTAAATCAGAAGCAGGCCGTCGCGGCGCTGTATGTTATCAGCAGCATTCTCGGCCTTTCCGCCGTGGTGCTGACGTCGAGTGGCGCCATCAAAGCGATGCTCTTCCTGATGGCGCTGGCGGTGGCGGCGTTCCTCGCCTCGCGCGTCATCTTCCACCGTGATATCGACAAGGCGATGCAGGCGGAAAAGACCGCGGCAGAGGAGAAGAGCACAGAGACCGCCGCCGTGGCGGAAAACGCGCTCGCAGAACCCGCAGAACCGAAAGAAGAAACCAACGAAGAGAAAAAAGAGGAAGCATAAATGGAAAAACTGCGCATTATGAGCGTGTTCGGCACGCGGCCAGAGGCCATCAAGATGGCCCCACTCGTCAAGGAGCTTGCCTCGCGCGAGGAGATCGAGAGCCTTTGCTGCGTCACCGCGCAGCACCGCGAGATGCTCGACAGTGTCATGGAGGTCTTTGACCTCAAGGCCGACTGCGACCTCGACATTATGACACCGCGCCAGACGCTTTCAAGCATCACGAGCAAGTGCCTGCTCGGTATGGACGACGCCATCGAGCAATTAAAGCCTGACATGATCTTAGTCCACGGCGACACGAGCACGACGTTTGCCGGTGCGCTCTCGGCCTTTTACCACAAGGTGCCCGTCGGACATGTGGAGGCGGGCCTTCGCACCTACGACAAATACTCCCCGTTCCCCGAGGAGATGAACCGTAAGCTCGTCACGGCCATCGCAGACCTCTATTTCTGCCCGACGAAGAACAACCGTGAGAACTTACTCAAAGAGGGCGTGACCGAGGGCCTTTTCATCACGGGTAATACGGTCATCGACGCGCTGAAAACGACGGTGCGCAAGGATTATCACTTTACAACGGAGCCTCTCAACGAGCTGGACTATTCCAGAAAGGTCGTGCTCGTGACCTGCCACCGCCGCGAGAATTACGGTCAGCCCATGGAGCATATCATGACCGCGCTTCGCGATATTGCGCTCCAGAACGAGGACTGCGAGCTCGTCTATCCCGTGCACCTCAGCCCCGTCGTGCGCGAGAACGCGCAGAAGTTCCTCGCCGGCACGCCGCGCGTGCACCTCATCGATCCGCTGAGCGCGGACGAGATGCACAACCTCATGGCGCGCTGCTACATGGTGATGACCGACAGCGGCGGACTCCAGGAGGAGGCCCCCGCGCTCGGTAAGCCCGTGCTCGTGATGAGAAAAGAGACGGAGCGCCCCGAGGCGGTCGCCGCCGGCACGGTGAAGCTCTGCGGCGTCGAGTACGACGATGTGCTGCGCATGGGCAACGAGCTGCTGCGCAGCAAGGAGGCCTACGACGCGATGGCGCACGCCGTCAACCCCTATGGCGACGGCCACGCCTGCGCACGCATCGCCGACGCGATTTTGTGGCACTTTGGCCGTAAGGCCGAGCGCCCCGCCGACTTTAACGCTTGAGAGGAAAGGACGTGAAGCAGAATGAAGAAGCGGAGAGTATCGCCCATTGGTGCTGCTTTTGTCACGCTCGTTCTGCTGGTGCTGCTGTTCGTGGTGCGCGGTGCGCTGCACCGCCCGGCACGCATCGTCCTGCCGCAGGAGACGGAGAGCGGCGAGAGCAGCGATGAGTCGCTCGACGACGGCAGCGCGGGCCGCGTGTCCGTGCGGCCAGATACAGTGCAGAGCGCCATCGCGACGCTCGCGCGTCCTACGCGCTATACGCGTTCGATCACCATTGAGCGCTATTACACGGGAGGCAGCGGCGTGGATCGCAGCACCGTCTCGGTTGACGGCGCATGGATGCGCGCGGACACCGAAACGGCGAGCGGCGAGTTGAGCCACACTGTCACGAACGGCGAAAAGACGTGGGTGTGGTACGGCAGCGGCAAGGAATACTTTGAAAGCGCCGCGTCCTTCACCGCCGACGAAGAGCAGGGCATCCCGACCTATGAGGATATCCTGCGTCTCGATACAAAGTGCATCAAGACGGCGGATTACCGCCTGCTCGACACGGTGGACTGCATCTTTGTGGAAACTGCTGCCGATGACGGCGGCTACATCGAGCGCTATTGGGTCAGCGTGAGCGACGGATTGCTCTGCGCGGCGGAAAAGCTCAACGGAGACGAGGTCGTCTACCGCATGGCGGGCATGACGGTCGACAGCGGGAACGTGGCGGAGGACGCCTTTACGCTGCCGGACGGCACAGTGCTCCACGAAAGTGCGCTCGACGGCGCAAACCGGTAAAAGAAACTGAAAAGGCCGTCCGAAGATCGTTCTTCGGACGGCCTTTTTGTCAAAATATGTCATAAAATGAGCAGCAGGCCCAGCGCGACGAGCAGCTCGTCGTCGGCCTTTTCCTCAAAGAGAAAGAAGAGGATGAGCAGCAGAAGAAGGTCTGCCTTGTCCACGCCCTTGAGCGGCAGCTTGTCGAGCAGACGCGAGAAGAACTGTGACGCCTCCTGTCCCGGCGAGTCGCCGCAAGGCGGCGGCTCAAGCGGCGGAGGGGGAGGCGGCGTGCTGCCGCGCGGGGGCGGCTCGCGGCGCGGCTCATTGTGAGGCGGGTCCTGCATGGGAACGCGGGTGTAAACGCCGTCGTCGTTGCGAAGATAGCGGTTATACATTGCGCGGCCCCCCTTCGCTGAGGAGCAGCGTCTTCCCCAGGTGGATGAAGCGCGCGAGCTGTGCCGCGCGCTCGACCTTGTCCTGCCGCTCCGGCTTCAAAAATGGGCGCAGCGCACGCAAAAATGCGGCGGTCTCGCCGCTCTCGGGCCGATTGAGCTGCGAGAGCACGGGCAGCAGCTTGGCGATCATGCCGGGGTCAATGCCGCCGAGCAGCGACGAAAGATCACCCATCGGATCGCCCTGCGGCGGTGGCGGCGTGGGAGCCGACGGCGCAGGACCGGCCGCGCCGCCCGCGGGCGGGGGAGGCGGTGCGCTGTTTCCCGACTGCCCCATCTGCTGCGACAGGCTCTGCGCCATGTTCATCACCTGCGCCATGGCGTCCGGATCGGAGAGTAGGGTATTCAGTTTTTCCTCCCACTCGCTCATCGTGACGCCCTCCCACGGTCTTTATTTTTTTGCGCTGTCGTTGATGCGATTCATAATGGCCATGCCCTCGGGACTCTTCATGAGGTTCGAGAGCATCGCGGCCAGTTCCTTGGTGTTGCCCGCCGCGGCATTCTGCGCCGCGTGATTGAGCGCCGCGCCGCCATCCTGAGAGGTGAGCATCTGCATGAGCCTTTGCCCGTCGCCCGATTGCAGGAGCGACTGCGCTATGGCAGGATTGCGCTTGAACTTGTCGATGAGCTGCTGCGTGCTGTGATCCATAGCTGTGCCTCCGTTTCCTGTCTTTCAAGGCAGTATATGAGAGGGACGCGGCAGTTGTGCCGCCGCAGCGGCGAAATTTTTTGAAAACTTTCCGAACCCGTGAAAGAAAACGCCCTGCCCGCGCACATGTATGGTGTAAGGCCTTTGAGGAGAGAAACATATATGTTTTCAAACGAAGCATTTGCCCAAAATGCAGAAAAGTACATGGACACGGTCTTTCGCGTGGCCTACGGCTGGCTCAAAAACCCGGACGACGCCAACGATGTGACACAGGACGTATTGATAGAGCTGTACAAAACAGATAAGGCGTTCGAATCCGACGCCCACTTGAAAAACTGGCTCATCCGCGTCACCGTCAATCGCTGCAAGATGCTCTTCCGCTCGCCGTGGCGCAGGTACGAGGATATCGACGACTACGCCGAAACGATTTCTTTCGAGCAGCCGCGGGACGAAGAACTGTTCAAAGCCGTGATGGCACTCGACAAAAAATACCGCGTGCCGCTGCTGCTTTTTTACTACGAAGGATACTCGACGGCGGAGATCGCCTCGATGCTCTCCCTTGCGGAGAAAACCGTCAGCACAAGACTTTATCGCGCAAGGGCAAAGCTCAGAACGATTTTGGAGGAGGAGTAAAGCAATGACAGAAAAAGAAAGATTTCAACGCGCATTTGCGCCGCTGCACGCCTCCCCGGACACGATGACGGAGGTAATGAAGATGACAGAACGGAAAACGAAACGGCCCGCGCTGCGCCGCGCCGCGACCATCGGCCTCGCGGCCGCGCTCGTGCTGGCGCTCGGCAGCGTCGCGTATGCCTCGGACCTCGGTGGCATCCAGCGCACGGTGCAGCTCTGGCTCAACGGTGAGATGACGGACGCAACGCTGACGGTGAAAAACGGTCACTATACCGTCAACTATACCGACAGCGAAGGAAACGAGCGCGAGCGAAGCGGCGGAGGTGTCGCCTTCGAGCCCGACGGCACGGAGCGGGCTCTGACCGAGGAGGAACTGCTCGCAGATATCAATTGTCCCGAAGTATCCTATCGGGATGACGGCACGGTCACGGTCTACTACCTTGACCAGGAGCTCGACATTACGGACAAGTTCGACGAGGACGGCGTCTGCTATGTGCAGCTTGAGGGCGGCGAGAAGACGATCTACATGACCATCAAGCGCGGCAACGGCTACGCAACGAGCACGGCAAAATACATCCTGCCCAACGAATTCAACAACTGAAAGAAAAACAAGCCCCGCATGGCGCGCACCACGCGGGGCTTGCTTTTTTGCCTATTTTTGAGCTTTTCCGTAGTCGCAGTCTTTTCTCAGCGGGCAGCCGTCGCAGTTGGCTTTGCGGGCGGTGCAGCGGTCGCGGCCGAACAGCACCAGTCGGTGGCAGAAGTCGTTCGACTCCTCCGGCGGCAGGATGGCGCGCAGCTGCTTTTCGACGCTCAGCGGGTCCTTGCTGCCGTCGGTGAGGCCAAGGCGCCCCGTGATGCGGATGCAGTGCGTGTCGCACACGTAGGCGGGCTGGCCGTAGACGTCGCCGAGGATCAGGTTCGCCGTTTTGCGCCCGATGCCGGGGAGGGCTGTGAGCTCCTCCATCGTGCCGGGGACCTTGCCGCCGTACTTTTCGAGCAGGATCTTCGCGCACTCGACGATGTCCTTCGACTTCGTGTTGTAAAATCCGCAGGAGCGGATCGCGTCGCCGACCTCTTCATACGTCGCGTTCGCGAAGGCCTCAAGTGTCGGAAACTTCTGGTAGAGCGACGGCGTGACCATGTTCACGCGCGCGTCGGTGCACTGGGCGGAAAGGCGCACGGCGAACAGAAGCTCGTAGTCCTTTTTATATTCGAGCGAGCAGCGCGCGTTGGGGTAGAGGACCTTCAGCTCCTCCACGATGCGGCGGACGGCGGCTTTGGATTTCATGGCGAAACCTCCTGCGTTTCATCAATACTGCCGACAGTATAGCACAGAGACACGGAAAAATCGACAGAAAAAGTCTGTGCAGTGAAGAAAAAACGTGCTATAATCATTCCATCTGTGAAAAAGGAGGCTTGTGCGATGCGGCTACTATTCAAGCAGCGCTTTTTTTCGTGGTTCGACAGCTATGATATCTACGATGAGGACGGCAACACCGTCTTTACGGTCGAGGGCAAGCTCGCCTGGGGACATTGCCTGCATATCCTGAATGCCGCGGGCGAGCACATCGGCACCGTGCAGCAGCGGGTGCTGACGTTTTTACCCAAGTTCGAGCTTTACATCGGTGAGCAGTACTACGGCTGCATCTGCAAGGAATTCACGTTCTTCGCCCCGCGCTTCACGCTTGAGTGCAGCGACTGGGAAGTGAACGGCAGCTTCATGGAATGGGATTATACGATCGACAGCCCTTCGCGCGGCTGCATCGCCACCATCACGAAGGAACTCTTTCACTGGACGGATACCTACGTCATAGACGTCGTCGACCCGCAGGACGCGCTGGGCGCGCTGATGGTCGTGCTGGCCATCGACGCGGAAAAATGCAGCAGGAACAACTGATATGAGTGAAAAGAGACCTTTGGCGGATGAGATCCGCCCGCTGACGCTCGACGAGGTCGTGGGTCAGAAGCACTTGCTCGGAAAGGGCGCGCTGCTGCGCCGACTCATCGAGTCCGGCTCAAGCGCGAATATGATCTTCTACGGCCCGTCCGGCACGGGCAAGACGACGATCGCGAACATCATCGCGAACCGCACGAATAAGACCCTGTACCGCCTGAATGCGACGACCGCGAGCTTACAGGACGTCAAGAGCATCATTTCCGACGTCGGCACGATGATGGCGCCGGGCGGGATACTGCTCTATCTCGACGAAATTCAGTATTTCAACAAAAAGCAGCAGCAGAGCCTGCTCGAGTTCATGGAAAACGGCTCGATCACGCTGATTGCGTCGACGACGGAGAATCCGTATTTCTATGTTTACGGCGCGCTTTTATCCCGTTCGACGGTGTTTGAGTTCAAAAACGTCAGCGCGGAGGAGACCATCCCCGCGGTCGAGCGCGCGCTCGGTATTTTGCAAGAGCGCAGCGAGCTGCCGCTTTCCTGGGAGGACGACGTGCCGCGCGTCATCGCGCAGCAGTGCGGCGGCGACGTGCGCAAGGCAGTGAGCGCGTGCGAGCTTTTATATGAGGCGGCGGACGTCACGAACGGCGAACTTTTGCTGAAAAGTGAAGACGCCTTACAGGTCGCGCAGCGCAGCGCCATGCGCTACGACAAGGGCGGTGACGCAATGTACGACTGCGCGAGCGCGCTGATGAAGTCGCTGCGCGGCAGCGACCCCGACGCGGCGCTCCACTACCTCGCAAGATTTTTGGAGGCGGGCGATCTGGTCACGCCGTGCAGACGTTTACTCTGCTCGGCGAGCGAGGATGTCGGCATGGCCTATCCGCAGGCTATCGCCATCGTCAAGGCCTGCGTCGACACCGCGATGCAGCTCGGCCTTCCCGAAGCGCAGCTGCCGCTGGCGCAGGCGGCGGTGCTGCTTGCCACCGTGCCGAAGTCCAACAGCGTGGTCGAGAGCATTAATGCCGCTTGGGCGGACGTGAAGGCGGGCAAGAGCGGCAACTTCCCGCGCTGCCTCCAGAATGTCCATGCCGACTCGACCGGCGGCGCGCAGGGGCAGAACTACAAGTACCCGCATGCCTACCCGAACCACTGGGTGAAGCAGCAGTACCTGCCGGACGAACTCAAAAATGCGCAGTATTACCGCTACGGCGACAACAAGGTCGAGCGCGCCGCCGCGCAGTACTGGGAAGCGATCAAGGGGTGAAGGCATGGATATGAGATTGAACGATATTGTCGAAATGAAGAAGCCGCATCCCTGCGGCGAGAAGATATGGCTCGTGACGCGCGTGGGTATGGACATCAAGCTCAAATGCACGCGCTGCGGACGCGAGGTGATGCTGCCGCGCGCCAAGGCGGAAAAGGGCATCAAGAAAATTCTGGAAAGGGAGGAACCCCATGAATAAGAAAACGCGCGCCGTCGCGATCCTGCTGGTCGCGGTGATGATCTTATCGCTCGTTGCATCGATGGTTATTCCGTATTTATAAAAACCAGCGCGCACGCCGCGGCACCAAAAGGGGTACTCTCTTTCGCGAAAGGGAATACCCCTTTTGAAAACCCCAGAGAAAGGCTTGCATTGGCAGCTTTGCTGCCTTACGGATGCGGCACACCCCTTGCGGGTGCCGCTTTGTCTGCGATTCGGCAGCCTTCCGCAATCACCATCTACTACAGATTTCTACGGACTTGTTTTTGCCTGCCGCCGCGCAGGGACTATCTTTGCCCAGCGCGTGCAGTTCTTCGAGCCTAAAGCTGGCAATGAAAATTTTCTCTGGGTGGGTGTAAGGGAGGGATATCTCTTTTCGGAAAAGAGATATCCCTCCTTTTATCCGTATTGTGTGGCAGCGGAATATCTGTTATACTGGATTAAATGGCGGGCGGGAGCGTTCGCCGACTGAGAGTAAAGGAGAGATAGAAGATGAGAAAATGGACAGTATGCGTATTAGCGGCCCTTTGCGTCTTCGGACTGTTTGGCTGCGGGGCTAAGAGCGTTCCCTCGCTGGATGAGGTCAAGGACTATGCGCCGGCCGACTATGAGGAGCGCTTCAAAGGCGTGACGAGGGAAGCTTTGACAGAGGTGTGGGGCGAGCCTGCTGACGGCGGAGCGCTGCAAAGCGCCGATACGTGGGCCATCGACGAGGTATCTTCCATCATCATCTATTGGGACGCAGACGGGAGCGTTCAGGGTGGGAGCATCCGGCCTGTGGAATACCACGGCAGATATGAAGAGGATGCAGATGTCTGTATCATCCGCTCGGCGGAGGATATGGACGACAGTGCCGCCGCAGAGGCCTACGAGGCGGAGAAGCTGCTCCTTGTTCTCGACTGGTCGCTTGCCGAGAAGATAGAGGAGATGATCAGTCCGGTCCCCACCTCGTCATTTTCAGCGGATGACGCTGCGGTTTTGTTTTGCCGTGCAGCAGACGGCAGACCGATCACCAGCACGGTCTGCGGTAATGCGGGCGATTGGGACGATGAGATCGACCGCATGATCGAAGCGGCGAAGGAAAAATAACAAATGGCAGAGGAGCCTCGCGCCAAATTTCGGCGCGAGGCTCTTTTTCGCCCTTTTCCCGTTTGCTGCGCCGCTATAATGGGGGACGTGTCAGGGGAGGTGTGCCATGGTCATCTACATAGAAAGCGTCTTTGTGTTCAATGTTCTGGTCGACTATCTGCTGCTGTTTGGCGCGGCGCGGCTGGCGGGGCGGACGGTCACGCGGAGAAGACTCTTGCTCGGCGCGGCGGTCGGCGGGGTGCATGCTGCGGTGCAGCTTTTCTTGCCCCAAAGCGTCGTTTTTCTGCTGCTCTCGCTCGCTTTGATGGGCGCGGCGGCATATCGCGGCAGCGGACGGGCGGTCAAGCTGACGCTGCTGTTTTTCCTCAACTCGTGCGGGCTCGCGGGCATCGTCGTGCTGCTGGGGCAGAGCTTGGGGTCGATGGCGCGCCTTGCGCGCGGCGTGGTGACGGCGGACCTTCCGTGGGGCGTTTTTCTGCTGGCGGCAGGGGCGTCGTATCTGCTGCTTTCCGTCGTGTTCCGCTGCGGCGCGGCGCGGACAGGGAAGGAGACGGCGGATGTCGTCATTACCTGCCACGGAAAAACGGCCCGCGTGCGGCTGCTGCGCGACACGGGCAACACGCTCTGTGACCCTGTGACGGGCCTCGGCGTGCCGGTCATCGACCGTCACGCACTGGGAGACCTCATCAGCGAAGAAGAGACCGCGACGCTGCCGCATATTGCGTATTGCAGCGTGGGCAATGCGGACGGAACACTGCCGCTGCTGCGCTGTGAAGCAATAACGGTTGACGAAATCGGGATTGGCCCGCACGCTGTTGCCTTGGCGGAGCGCCCGCTCGGCGACGGCGGTGCATACGCGGGATTATGGTGCGAAGGGTGCGAAAAGGGGGAGAGAAATGTTCAAAACGCTATGGCATAGGCTGCGCTTCTGGCTCATCGACCACGGGCTGCTCGCGCGGCGGGGAATTTTCTACATCGGCGGCAGCGACACGCTCCCGCCGCCACTCGAGCGGGCAGAGGAGGCGGCCCTCATCGCACGCATGGATGCGGGCGACGAGAGCGTGCGGCGCACGCTCATTGAGCGCAACCTGCGCCTCGTCGCTTACATCGCGCGCCGGTTCGAGAATACCGGTATCAACATCGAAGATCTCATTTCCATCGGCACGATCGGCCTTATCAAGGCGGTGAACACCTACCGCAGCGACAAGAACATCAAGCTCGCGACCTACGCCTCGCGCTGCATCGAAAATGAGATCTTGATGCACCTGCGCAAGACCGCGCCGCAGAAGTCCGAGGTCAGCTTCGACGAGCCGCTCAACACCGACTGGGACGGCAACGAGCTGCTGCTTTCCGACATCCTCGGCACCGACGAGGACCTTATCATGAAGCCCATCGAGGACGACGTGGACCGCCAGCTCCTCATGGACGCAGTCAACACGCTCAGCGCGCGGGAGAAGGAGATCATCACGCTTCGCTTCGGCCTCGGCGGGCGGGAGGAAAAGACGCAGAAGGAGGTCGCCGACCGCATGGGCATCTCGCAGAGCTATATCTCGCGGCTCGAGAAGCGGATCATCGTGCGGCTGAAGAAGGAAATCCTCAAAATGAGTTGACAAGCGGCACAAAAAACGGTATGATTCAGCGTAGAAAATGTGAAGAAGAGGAGCAGTATCCGCATCTGAAAGCGAAGAGAGAGGGCGGCCGGTGTAAGCCCTTGTGCAGGATGTGGGGAAGTCGCCTTGGAGCTGCCGCGCTGAAAAAAAGTAAGCCGGACGGGAACTCCCGTTACAGAGCCATGAGTGTCCGCAAACGCGGAAATCCAGGTGGTACCACGGTCATCGATCGCCCTGAGCAGCTTTCGCTGCTCGGGGCGTTTTTCCTGTCGATAGGAGGCGATCATGGAACACTACATCTTTACCCCCACGACCTGCGAAGCAGGGATGGAAGAAGAGCTTGCTGCGGCGCTTGAAAAGCGGACGGAGATCGTCTCCCGTGCGGAATATCCCAAAATGTGGAAGGCAACGGATGCATTGAACCGCTATGCGGCACGAGGCGGGAAGAGAAGAGGCCCGCTTCGCAAGGTCCTTTCGTGGGTGCTGATCCTCGCAGGGCTGTTTTTGGCGATCCCGGGAATGATGGAGCCGAAAGAGCTGCGCATACCGCTTATCACGGGAGTTCTGTCTGTGCTGCTGGGAGTTCTGTATCTGCTGAGTACGCGGCCCGCAAAAAAGAATGACTCGTTTCGTCAGGCAGCGGTAAAGCTGCTGCAAAGCATGAGCCATGTGGAGACAGCAAACGTGCAGGTCGTTTTTGACGACACCGGGATGCGGGTCGATGCACAGGGCAGTACAGGCAGCGTTTCGTATGCCGACATGGAGATGCTTGTTGAAACGCCACACCTGTACCTTCTGACCTATGGCGGTCAGGTGACGGTCCTGCAAAAGAAAGACCTCACCGGTGATCCGGAGGCGTTTGCCGGCTTCCTTGCCGCGCAAGCTGTCGGCGTATACCGGACGAAAAAGAATTAAGATCATTATTAGATTTCAAGATAGGAGTAAACCAATGAAAGAATTACCGAAAGTGTATGAGCCGCAGCAGGTCGAGGGCCGCATCTATCAGATGTGGATGGACCACGACTGCTTCAAGGCCGAGCCCGACCCGGACAAAAAGCCGTTTTCCATCGTCATGCCGCCGCCGAACGTCACCGGCCAGCTGCACATGGGCCATGCGATGGACTCGACGCTGCAGGACATCCTGACGCGCTTTAAGCGCATGCAGGGCTACTCCGCCCTGTGGCTCCCCGGCACTGACCACGCGGGCATCGCCACGCAGATCAAGGTCGAAGAGGAGCTGCGCACCAAGGAGGGCCTGACGCGCTACGACCTCGGCCGCGAGAAGTTTTTACAGCGCGTGTGGCAGTGGAAGGAAAAGTACGGCAACCGCATCGTCGAGCAGCAGAAGAAGATGGGCGCGAGCTGTGACTGGTCCCGCTCCCGCTTCACGATGGACGAGGGCTGCTCCAAGGCCGTGCGCGAGACGTTCTGCGAGCTCTATGATAAGGACCTGATCTACAAAGGCAGCCGCATCATCAACTGGTGCCCGCACTGCCTGACCGCGCTCTCCGACGCGGAGGTCGAGTATGTCGACAAGCCGGGCCACCTCTGGTATATCCGCTACCCGCTCTCCGACGGCAGCGGCGATATCGTCGTCGCCACCACCCGTCCTGAGACGATGATGGGCGATACGGGCGTTGCGGTCAACCCTGAGGACGAGAAGTTCAAGCACCTGATCGGCAAGACCTGCATCCTGCCCATTATGAACCGCGAAATTCCCATCGTGGGCGACGAATACTGCGAGATCGGCTTCGGCACGGGCGCTGTTAAGATGACCCCTGCACACGACCCCAACGACTTTGAGGTCGGCCTTCGCCACAACCTCGAGGTCATCCGCGTCATCGCCGACGACGGTACGATCAACGAAAACGGCGGCAAGTACAACGGCATGGACCGCTATGAGTGCCGCAAGGCCATCGTCAAGGATTTAGAAGAACAGGGCTACCTCATCAAGACCGAGCCCTACTCCCACAACGTCGGCACGTGCTATCGCTGCCACAACGACGTCGAGCCCCTCATCTCCGCGCAGTGGTTCGTCAAGATGGAGCCGCTTGCCAAGGAGGCCATTCGCGTCGTCAACGACGGCACGATCAAGTTCGTGCCTGAGCGCTTCACCAAGACCTATATCAACTGGATGGAAAACGTGCATGACTGGTGCATTTCCCGCCAGCTGTGGTGGGGCCACCAGATCCCTGCGTGGTACTGCGACGAGTGCGGCCACATCAACGTCAAGCGCGAAGACCCCACCGAGTGCGAAAAGTGCGGCTGCAAGCACCTGACGCGCGAGGAGGACGTGCTCGATACCTGGTTCTCTTCCGCGCTCTGGCCGTTCTCCACGATGGGCTGGCCCGATACGACCTCGGCCGACCTCAACTACTGGTATCCCACGTCCGTCATGGTCACGGGCTATGATATCATCTTCTTCTGGGTCGCGCGCATGATCTTCTCCGGCATGGAGCAGATGAAGAAGGAGCCGTTCAAGACCGTCTTCATCCACGGTCTCGTTCGCGACGACAAGGGCCGCAAGATGTCCAAGTCGCTCGGCAACGGCATCGACCCGCTGGAGATGGCTGAGAAGTACGGCGCGGACGCGCTGCGCTTCAACCTCATCACCGGCAACTCCCCGGGCAACGACATGCGCTTCTACGTCGAAAAGTGCGAGGCGATGCGCAACTTCTGCAACAAGATCTGGAACGCGAGCCGCTTCGTGATGATGAACCTGACGATCGACCACGTGGAGCTGCCCAAAAGGCTCGAGCTCGAGGACAAGTGGATACTCTCGAAGCTCAATACGCTCATCCGCGAGGTCACGGACAATATGGACGCCTTCGAGCTCGGCGTCGCGTCCGCAAAAATTTATGACTTCATCTGGGACAACTACTGCGACTGGTTCATCGAGCTGACGAAGAACCGCCTCAACAGCGACGATCAGACCACGCGCGAGAACGCACAGAACGTCCTCTGCTATGTCCTCATCGAGACGCTCAAGCTCCTGCACCCGTTCATGCCGTTCATCACCGAGGAGATATGGCAGGCACTGCCGCACGAGGGCGAGTTCCTGATGCTCTCCAAGTGGCCGGAGTACAACGAAAAGTTCAGCTTCCCCGCCGAAGAAGAGGCGATGCAGACGGTCATCGAGGCCATCACCGCCATCCGTGCCCGCCGCAACGAGATGAACGTTGCCCCGTCGAAGAAGGTGCACTACACCGTTTCGACCGCGAACGAGGCGAGCTTTACCGCCGGTATCCCGTTCTTCACGCGCCTTGCCTCCGCAAGCGATGTGACGATCGTGCCCGCCGACGCTGCCATCGACGCAGAGGGCAAGGTCGAGGTCGACACCCACGCCGCGCGCATCTTCATGCCGCTTGCAGAGCTGGTCGACTTTGAAAAGGAGCTTGCGCGCATCGCCAAGGAAAAGGCGAACGCCGAAAAGCAGCTCGTCGGCATCGAGAGCAAGCTCAGCAATGAGAAGTTCCTCGCTAAAGCACCAGAAGCCGTCGTGAACGGCGCGCGCGCCGATGCAGAGAAGCTCAAAGCTCTCATTGAAAAGCTCGATGCTTCCGCTGCGGCGATGAAAAAATAATTACTTTCCTTTAGGAAACGGATTTGGTTCCCTGCGCCGCGCAGGGGAGCGATCAAGGGGGCCATTCTCTCACGTGAGAGAATGGCCTCCTTGATTCGTGCAGCGCCTGCGGCGCTGCTATCTTTCCGCGTTAATCGCGGATTTTACGCCTTTTCCCATGAAAAGCTTACGTGTAAGCGCCGTCTGGGCCGTACCTGTGCGGCAGAAATATCCTTATCGCGCACGACGCTGCCAACGCGCAGTGTGGAGAGCAGGAATCCGAGCTGCGTCATGTTGACCAGCAGCGTCCTGAGACCGAAGGTGAACAGCGGGAAGGCAGCCCCGCCCCCGAGCGGAAGCAGCGTGAGGTCAGAGAGAAGGTAGGCGAGCGCCTGCGCGCTGAACGACAGAAGAACTGCGTAGGAAACGAGGCGGGCAAGCATACTCTCCTGCCTGCGGCAGCGACGGAAGGCGAGAACGAGCAGCGCCGTCAGCAGCGAGATGAGCGCGATGAGCGCCAGCCAGCCGCAGCGGTGGACGAGCAGTGTCAGCGCGTGCTCCTGCAAGTCGACCATGCCGAAGCCCTCCCAGCGGGCAAGGTGCTGTGCGCTGTACGGCCCCACGCCGCCCGGACCGATAAATTTGGCATTTTGCAGCAGTTCGCGCAGGACAACGGTTCGATAGCCGTGTCCGTCAATGTAGGAGTGAGGATCAAGCACAATGGCGAGCTGACGCCCAAACCAGCTTGCACCAAGAATGAGAACCGACGCCGTGCAGGCAGCAAGCGGCAGGGCAGTGAGCAGCGTTTCCCGCTTTGTGCCAAGACCAAACCAACCGCTGCGGGCGCAGAAAATGAGCAGTGCGCCGTTGCAGAGAAACAGGAAGCTCAGATCAGTAAGGCTTGGGATCTGTAAGCAGAACAAAAGCTGTATTGCAAGGGTGGTGAGGGCGGCGAAAATGCCCAGGCCGCGCCGCCCGCGCAGCGCGTAGAGCAGCACAGCGAACATCAGCGGGAGCAACGGCGGCAGACCGCGCAGGAGGATATGTGTCGAAACATAGGTGTAGCGGAAGAGCCAGAACCCACCGAGAGGCAGCAGGCTGAGCGGCACGAGCGTGGCGTGGAACACGAACACGAGCGGCAGAGCAAAGCGCCCGAGCAGCGTAAAATCAAGAAAATACGCCGCGAGCAGAGTTGCCGTACCGAGCAGCAGCGCCACGCTCTGGTGTACAGCAAAATAGGACAATTCGTAATCACGAATGCTTACGAGCGTGGTGAACGCAAGCCCTGCAAGCGCGATGAGTGCCGTGAGCGCGAAAAGAAGCTTTGGCGTTTTCGGACGGTGAACACGGTCGAGTGCCGTGCCGATCTCATAGGGATCACCTGTCAGATGCAGCGATTCCGTCGTTGCGGCGGCCTCATCCATGCCGCCCGCCATCAGCGCGTCGCGCTGGTCGCAGAGGTGGGTCAAAAGCTCGTCCTCGACGAGCGGCCGCGCCTTTTTCCACCGAAGCTGCTCAGCCGCGGTGCGGGCAAATTGCGTGAAGGTCTCAGGCAGAGCCAAGGCAGGCGCCCCCTTTCAGCACGCGGTCGACTGCGGTAGTGAATGTTGTCCATTCGGTCTCTTTTTCGCGCAGCAGATTCAGTCCTTTGCGCTCCAAATGGTAGTAGCGGCGAGGGCGCGCCGCGCCCTCATCTTTTTCATAGGAGCGGATGAGCTCCTTTTCCTCAAGTGAGTGCAGCAGGGGATAGAGCGTGCCGGTCTTGAGCGCGAACGCGCGCTCGGAACGGCGGGCAAGCTCTTCGATCATCTGATATCCGTACATGTCCTGCCCGTCGAGCAGCTTGAGCACGAGCATCGTCGTGCTGCCCGCGAGCAGACTTTTGTCGACTGTCATCCATAAACCTCCTTATATGTAGATTACCTACATAGTAGATTATCTACATAATAGCGGGCACGCGGAGACTTGTCAAGCGGGAAAACGGATATTGCAAAAAAAGAGCGATTTTGCTATGCTTGTGGTATCCAAGATAGGAGGAAGAATTTCCATGAACAAGATCACGCTTGGCAAGACGAATCTTGTCATCGAGAAAAACGGATTTGGCTGCCTGCCGATCCAGCGCATCAGAGAGCAGGATGCGGTCGACCTGCTGCACAAGGCGTATGACGGCGGCATCAACTTTTTCGACACGGCGCGCGCGTATTCCGACAGCGAGCAGAAGGTCGGCGCGGCGTTCTCGTCGATGCGCGACAAGATCGTGCTGGCGACGAAGACCGGCGCGCAGACGGCGGAGGGCTTCCGGAAGGATCTGGAGACCAGCCTCCGCACGCTGAAGACCGACTACATCGACATCTACCAGTTCCACAATCCTGCTTTTTGCCCAAAGCCGGGCGGGGAGGACGGCCTGTACGACGCGGCGCTCGAGGCGAAAAAGCAGGGCAAAATTCGCCACATTTCGATCACGAACCACCGCCTCGCCGTGGCGCACGAGGCCATCGACTCGGGCCTCTACGAGACCTTGCAGTTTCCGTTCAGCTACCTCGCGGGCGAGCAGGAGATGGAGCTCGTCAGAAAGTGCCGCGAAACAAACATGGGCTTTATCGCCATGAAGGGCATGGCGGGCGGCCTCATCCGCGACGGCTTCACGGCGGCGGCGTGGATGGCGCAGCAGGTGGGCGTCGTGCCCATCTGGGGCGTGCAGCGCGAGAGCGAGCTCGATGAGTTTTTGCAGTGCATCCGTGAGGGCGTCGAGCTGACGGACGAGCGCAAAGCGACTATCGAGCGCGACCGCAAGGAACTCTGCGGCGAATTCTGCCGCGGCTGCGGCTACTGCATGCCGTGCCCCGCGGGCATCGAAATCAACCAGTGTGCGCGCATGTCGCTCATGCTGCGCCGCGCCCCTGCAGCGGCGTGGCTCACCGAGGAATGGCAGCAGAAGATGCACCAGATCGAAAACTGCCGCCACTGCGGCCACTGCATGTCGAAGTGCCCCTACGGCCTGAACACGCCCGAGCTTTTGCAGGCAAACTACAAGGACTACTGGGAAGTGCTCGCGGCCAGCAAGGCGGAGAAATGAAGCTGGATTTTTCACAAAAATACGCCGTCCGGCCGCTGACGGCGGGGGATGTAGACAAGATTTTAGCGCTCTGCGCGGAGAACGAGCAGTTCTACCGCCACCATCCGCCGCTTGCGACGAGGGAGAGCGTTTTGGAGGACATGACGGCGCTGCCGCCGGGGAAATGCGCGGCGGACAAGCATTATCTCGGTTTTTTCGACAGAGAAACGCTCGTCGCCGTGCTGGACCTGATCGAGCGCTATCCGAAAAATGACACCGCCTACATCGGCTTCTTTATGACAAAAAAGGAGCGGCAGGGCTACGGCCTCGGTTCGACATTCATCGGCGAGCTGATGGACGAACTGCGGAGAGAGAGGTTCCGCAAGGTGCGCCTTGCGGTCGACAGGGGCAATCCGCAGAGTAAAGCGTTCTGGGAAAAGAACGGCTTTGCGCTGATGGGCGAGGAATTCCCGCACGGCGATTCGGCGTATCTGCCGATGGAACGCGCGCTGTAAAAGTAAAGAAAGCACCGCTGTGCAGAGGGTATCTGCACAGCGGTGCTTTTCATTGTTAGCGACTATTTCAATTCGTAAGTCCAATCTTCACCGTTCTGGCGGTAGAACAGCTCGCTGAGATCATCTTCTTCAAACACGCGGAGAAGGTCGAGCATGTCGGAAGATGCAAGATCGAGCGAGGGGAGACCGGAGAGCTCCGCCCACCAGACCTCGCCCTCGTCGGAAGAGCGCAGCGTTCCGGTGAACTGCTCCGCGCGATAGAGCAGCACGACATGACGCACGCCGTCTTCGCATTAGTCCTTGATCCCGCACAGGCGCGGAGAGGAGATCGTCAGACCTGTCTCCTCCTGAACCTCACGAATGACGGCATCTGTAAAGGATTCACCCTTTTTAACATGACCGCCCGGAAAAGCAACGCCTGGCCAGTTGGGATATGTGCGGTCCTGCACCAAAACCTTGCTGCCGCGGCGGAGCACGCACATATTCATCAGTTCGACGGGCTCAGAGCGTTTCATGTACAACACGTCCTTTTGGGTTTGAAAACTTGCTTGCTATCCATGACTACTGCGCGCCGTGAGGAACCTTTGCCTTGGCGCTGAGCTTGTCGGCGCGAACGGCAAAGACCTCGACTGTGCGGGCTTGCTGCTCGGTGAATTGATCTTCACGACCCGCCATGTGTCGCATGAGGGATGTCAGCGCGGTGAGCTTTTCCTCGCCGTCTAAAAATTCGACATGGCCGACGCCGGTGACGGAGGCGAAGTAGTATCCGCACTGGCAGGCGGCGTCGTGTACATCAAGCGCGCCGCGGCAGTCCATTTCAAAGGCGACGGTCGGGTGTTTGCGCAGAATGTCGAGCTTACGGCCTTCGCGGGCGCTGTGGCAGAAGAACGAGAACGCACCATCTTCGTAAGTATAGCCGAAATTCAGCGGCAAAAGGTATGGTTCACCATCGTCGAGCATGGCAAGATGGATCACTTTACAATCGTTGATAATGGAGATGATCTCGTTCAAATCGGTGATCTCGCGGTCGCTTCTTCGCATGGGCAGCCCTCCCTCTTTTTTCTCATTATACAGGGTAGAGCAGGAGAAAGCAAGCGGTGGAAATAAAGATGGGTCGCCGACAGAGCACGACAAAAAATCACGCGCGGACAGGCTATACTTAAAGGCGGGCACCTAACAGGATATCAAAAGAGAAGGAGGGAAAAGCATGGACGTCATTTCCAAAGACGCGGGCCGGGAGCTGACGCTCACGCTGCGCGGCGAGCTCGATCACCACGGGGCGAAGGACGTGATGCAGCGTATGGAGCTGGCGCTGGACGCTGCGCTGCCCATTAAGCTGACGCTGGATTTCTCGGGCGTGAGCTTTATGGATTCGTCGGGTATCGCTGTCGTGATGCGCGCGCAAAAGCGAATGCGGGCGCTCGGCGGCGGCGCAGTGCTGCGGCGTGTGCCGCCGCAGGCGAAGCGCGTGTTCGATGCGGCAGGCATTTTCCGCATCATTCCGCTTGAGGAAGGAGAAAAGAGTGATGAAGGTAAAACCGAATAACTACATAGCTATCGAGTTTCCGAGCCGCAGTGTCAATGAGGGGCTGGCGCGCGCCGCGGTCGCGGCGTTTGCCGCGCAGCTCGACCCGACGCTCGACGAGCTCGGCGATATCAAGACCGCCGTGAGCGAGGCGGTGACGAACGCCATCGTCCACGCCTACCCGGACGAGATCGGCAAGATCGCGCTGCGTGCGAGCATTTTCGACGGAAATGTGATTGAGATCACCGTGCGTGACTGGGGCTGCGGCATTGCGGACATCGAAAAGGCGCGCGAGCCGCTCTACACGACCGGCGGCGAGGAGCGCAGCGGCATGGGCTTTACGATCATGGAGAGCTTTATGGACGCGCTTACGGTTCGCTCGAGAAACGGCAAGGGGACGGTCGTGACGATGAAGCGCAGGATCGCGCTGCGCACGGCGCGGCGATGAACGGCACAGCGGAACTGCTGGAGGCCGCGGTGCAGGGCGACGAGCAGGCCTGCGAGCAAATGCTGCGCGACAACAGCGGCCTTATCTGGAGCATCGTGCGCCGATACTATGGCCGCGGCGTGGAGCCTGATGACTTATATCAGCTCGGATGCCTTGGATTTATCAAAGCAGTAAAGGGATTTGACCTGACGTTTGGAACACAGTTTTCGACCTACGCCGTACCGAAGATCGCGGGTGAGATTCGGCGCTTTCTGCGCGATGACGGCGCGGTCAAGGTCAGCCGAAGCGTGCGCGAGCAGGCGGCGATGATTTTCGCCGCGCGCGAAAGACTCAAAAACGCGCTTGGACGGGAGCCTGTACTCTCGGAGCTTTCGGAGGAGACGGGGCTGCGTCCCGAGGAGATCGCCCAATGCGAGTTGGCGGTCGCCGAGCCGGAGAGTTTGCAGCGCGAGACGGGCGACGGACTGACGCTTGAAGGAATGCTCGGCAGCGAGTCGCCCGAAGAGAGCATGGTCGAAAAGATCGCGCTGCGGGAAGCGATAGATGCACTGCCCGAGCGCGAGAGGATGACGATATTGCTGCGCTTTTTCAAGGGACTGACGCAGGAGCAGGCGGCGCGCCTTCTGGGCGTGTCGCAGGTGCAGGTGTCCCGCCTGGAACGGAGAGCGCTCGAGAGACTGAGGGCGTCGCTCGCGGACGAGCTTTGAAGTGGTCTTTGTCCTGAAACTCCGTCATCGTGCTCCAATAGCGTTTGGGCATGTGCGTCATGCGGAGTTTTTCATTTTTGCGCGCTTCGATGGCGATGGTGTCGTAAAAGCAGCGCCAGAGGCGGCGATAACCGGCCTCCTCTTCATCGGGCTGCGCCATTTCAAAATGCTCGAGCGGTACGATGCGTGACACGCCGCCGCTGTAGAGCAGCGCTTCACGGTGCGTGCGGTCATAGAGGAAGAAGGTCTCGTTGCGGTAGCGCTCGCAAAAGTGGCGGCGCAGCATGGGGAGCACGCGGTTTTTCGGCTCGATCTCCGCGCCGAGCACGCCGTCAAAGTCGGAAAAGCGGGTGAAGCCGCGGAACTGCTCGACCTCGCCCGAGAGCAGGCGCACAGCCCTCAGCAGCGGCAGATAGGTGTCATCGCTCAGGCGCGAGAGCAGCGCCGGCCCCTCGCGGTAAAATTTGGCGATAAAGCGGTAGATGGACATTTCCTTATCGGGCATACAGGTGAGGAACGCGCGGCGCAGGAACGGACCGGCCTCCAGACTTCTTTTATAGAGGCTGCGGTAGATGCGCTGTGCGTGAGCGCGGTCAGTCGCAACGGCGCAAATTTCAAAAAGCGAAGGCTCGTCGTCCCCATCGCGCAAGATCGCGGTGGGGCGTTCCTTTTGCGTGTAGCTTTCAAACACGCAGCAGAGAAGACCGTCAAAGCTGCCATCATATTGATAGATGATCTCACGCCACGCCATGGCTGCCTCCTTAGCCGACCTGGTCGAACAGCGATAGCTGCTGCGCTTCTGCCTGCGGCAGCGAATGGCGCTCGACCGTGATCAGATTTTGCAAGATGCCCTCCTGCGACAGTTTGAGCGGCGCAGCATAGCGCCCGCCGCAGGTGAGAAAGTATTGTGCGCGCTTCATCACGGCGCCGAGCTTTTTGAGATCCTCCGCGCGCAGTGTACCAGAGCGGCGCGCGACGAGAATGCGCTTGGCGCTCACAATGCCGATGCCCGGCACGCGCAGCAGCGCTTCATAGTCCGCGCGGTTGACATCAACGGGGAAAAATTCAGGGTGGCGCAGCGCCCAGCAGCACTTGGGGTCAAGGTTGGGGTCAAAGTCCGGCGCGCTGTCATCCAGCAGCTCACTCGCATGAAAGCCGTAAAACCGCAGTAGCCAGTCAGCCTGATAGAGCCGGTGCTCGCGCAGCAGCGGCGGCTTGGTGTCAAGCGCGGGCAGGAGCGTATTTTCGACGACCGGCACATAGGCTGAGTAAAAAACGCGTTTGAGGCGGTAGGAATCGTAGAGCGCCTGCGTCAAATTCAAAATGTGCAGGTCGCTCTCCTTCGTCGCGCCGACGATGAGCTGTGTGCTTTGGCCCGCGGGGGCGAAACGCGGCGCGTGCTTGTATTTGACAAGCTCCTGTCTGCTTTGCCTCGCGCGGTCACGGATCTGCGCCATCGGGCGCAGGATCGCCTGCCGGGTCTTGTTCGGGGCGAGCAGCTTGAGCCCTGCCTCACTTGGCAGCTCGATATTCACGCTCAGACGGTCGGCCAAAAGGCCGAGCTGTTCCACAAGCTCCGGCGATGTGCCGGGGATGGCCTTTGCATGGATGTAGCCGTTGAAGCGATATTCGTTGCGCAAAAGCGACAGCGCGCGGATCATCAGCTCCGTCGTATAGTCCGGAGAGCGCAACACACCGGAGGAGAGGAACAGCCCCTCGATATAGTTGCGGCGGTAGAACTGGATGGTCAGCTCCGCCAGCTCTTCGGGTGTGAAGGTCGCACGCGGGGTATCGTTCGTGCAGCGGTTGACGCAGTACTTGCAGTTGTAGCAGCAGTCGTTCGAGAGCAGGACCTTTAAAAGCGTGATGCAGCGCCCGTCGGCAGAGAAGCTGTGGCAGCAGCCGGCGATGGACGACGATGTGCAGCCGATCCTGCCCTCCTGGAAGCCGCGCTTGGCGCCGCTCGAGGTGCAGGCGGCGTCATACTTTGCCGCATCGGCCAGGATGGTGAGTTTATCGAGCAGCTCCATTTTGCTCAGCGGACGTATTTTTCCTTGCGGCGGGCGGTCGGATCGTCGAGCCACATCAGCATTTTCATAATATTGCCCGAAACGAAACCGACGCCGATGAGCACAAAGATGAGAGTAGAAGTAGTCATGAGAATATCCTCCCTGCAGTTAGAACTTTTGTTCGAGTGAAATTATAAATCGAACATACGTTCTTGTCAACAGAAAAATCGAACAAAAAGTCGATTTTTGTCGAAGGCAGTTGACCGGAAAGGAAAAAAAGGGTAAGATGTGGAAAGTTCAGGAAAGGGAAACAGATCATATGAGTGATTTTAACGCCCGTTACGCTGCCGCCCGCAAGGCGGCCATCGCGCGGGATTTTGCAAGAATGAACCCCGAGCAGCGCCGCGGTGTGCTGACGACCGAGGGCGCGCTGCTGCTGCTCGCGGGCGCGGGCAGCGGCAAGACGACGGTGCTCATCAACCGCGTTGCGAACCTCTTGACCTACGGGCGGGGGAGTGACAGCGAAGAGGTGCCGCAGTGGGCAACGGAGGATGACCTTGCGTTTCTTAAAAACTATCCCGAGCAGCCGATGGCGGAGGAGCGCGGCCGGATGCAGCGCCTTTGCCGGCTCGATCCCGCCGCGCCGTGGTCGGTGCTGGCGGTGACGTTTACGAACAAGGCGGCAAACGAGCTGCGCGAGCGGCTCTCCGCCTTTGGTATTCAGGGAGCGGAGAGCGTATGGGCGATGACGTTCCATTCCGCCTGCGTGCGGATGCTGCGCCGCGACATCGACCGCCTTGGCTTTTCGCGCGATTTTACCATCTACGATACGGACGACTCCAAGCGTGTCATCAAGGACATTCTGAAAGAGCTCGGCATCGATGAAAAGAAGCTCACGCCGCGCGAGGCGCTCTCGGCCATCTCGAACGCCAAGGACGCAATGGAGACGCCGAAGGATTATTCCGAGCGCTGGAACGGCAGCGGCGACTGGCGCAGGGAGGCCATCGCCAAGGTCTATGTCCGCTATGTGCGCAGGCTCGCCGAGGCGAATGCGCTCGACTTCGATGACATCATCCTTCACGCGGTCACACTGTTGCAGCAGGAGACAGAGGTGCGTGACTATTACCGGCATAAGTTCCGCTATGTGCTCATCGATGAGTATCAGGACACGAACCGTCTGCAATATCTTCTCATCAAGCAGCTCGTGGGAGAGAAGGGCAACATCTGTGTCGTCGGCGACGACGATCAGAGCATCTATAAGTTCCGCGGCGCGGACATCACGAACATCCTGAACTTTGAAAAGGAGTACAAGGGCTGCCGCACGATCCGCCTCGAGCAGAATTACCGCTCCACACAGAATATCCTCGACGCGGCGAACGCCGTCATCAAGAATAACACCGGGCGCAAGGGCAAGACCCTGTGGACCGACGCGGGCGCGGGCGACCGCGTGCTCATCAAGACCGTCTTCAACGAGCAGGACGAGGCAAATTTCGTCGTCAGCAGCATCATGATGGAGTACAACCGCGGGCGGGCGTGGAAGGACAATGCCATTTTGTACCGCATGAACGCGCAGTCGAACGCGCTCGAATATGCCTTCAAGCGCAACGGCGTGCCGTATCAGGTCGTCGGCGGGACGAAGTTCTTCGAGCGCGCCGAGGTCAAGGATATGCTCGCGTATCTCGCGGTCATCAATAACCCGAGCGACGATCTGCGCCTGCGGCGCATCATCAACAACCCGCCGCGCGGGATTGGCGGCACGACCATCGAGCGCGTGCAGAGCCTCGCGAGCGAGCAGGGCGTGCCGATGATCGAGATCCTGCGCGCGGCGGGGGAGTACGCGGTGCTCAAGAGTGCGGCGGGCAAGCTGGAGCGTTTCGCTCAGCTCATCGACGGCTTGCGCGAGCTGGCGGACACGATGGAGCTTGCGGAGTTCTACGATGCGGTCTGTGACCAGACGAGCTATGTGCGCACATTGCAGGAAAAGGGCGACATGGAGAGCCGCGGAAGGCTCGAAAACGTGCAGGAGCTCAAATCGAACATCCTGTCGTTTCTTGAAAACGGGCCGGAGGACGCGACGCTCTCGGGCTTTTTGAATGAGATCGCACTCTACACCGACCTCGACAGCGCGACGGGCGACAACTGCGTGACGATGATGACGATGCACAGCGCGAAGGGCCTCGAGTTCCCCTGCGTGTATGTCGTCGGCATGGAGGAGGGCATCTTCCCCGGCGAGCGCGTGCGCTACAACGATGAGGAAGTCGAGGAGGAGCGCAGACTCTGCTACGTTGCGATGACGCGCGCGAAGGAACGCCTGACGCTGACCTGCACGCGCCAGCGTATGCTTTTTGGCCGCACGAGCGTCAGTGAACCCTCGCGTTTTTTGGAGGAGGTCCCGTCGGAGAATGCCGACTGGGTCGGCCGTCAGGCGCAGGGCGCGTCCGGCTTTGGCGACACGAGCTTTGACGAAGGAAGCTCGTATTCTACGCGCGGCTACGGTAGCTACGGTCAGGGCGCGGCGCGCTACGACAGCGTCATGCAGCGCAGACCAAAATCGCAGGTGTCGCAAAAACTCGCGGCGCAGAAGCCCGCCGCCTCCGCGCCGCTGCTTCAGCTTTCCTCCGGCGACCAGATCCACCACAAGACGTTCGGCGACGGACTGGTCATCTCCGTCACCCCTATGGGCGGCGATGCACTGCTTGAGGTGGCGTTTGATACCGTTGGCACCAAAAAGTTGATGCTGAAAACGGCGGGGGTACATATTACTAAGTTGTGATTGCCCAACACCGTGTGGGGATGCGACAAGGGGGATATTCTCTTTCCGAGAAAGAGAATATCCCCCTTACACCCCCAAGAGAAAGGACGAGGGGAGCCCCCCTCGACCCC
>OIXV01000376.1_pt1 | contig 43770 bp, 39 predicted proteins | sample 1587771 | NCBI WGS metagenome assembly OIXV01 (sample SAMEA3888893, study PRJEB22519) | human gut metagenome | biome: human gut; feature: human-associated habitat; material: faeces | place: Denmark | collected 2010
CGGTACGCGAGCTGGGTTCAGAACGTCGTGAGACAGTTCGGTCCCTATCCTCCGCGGGCGCAAGGGAGTTGAGGAGATCTGCCCCTAGTACGAGAGGACCGGGGTGGACGGACCTCTGGTGACGCGGTTGTCGACCAACGGCACCGCCGCCTAGCTACGTCCGGCACGGATAACCGCTGAAGGCATCTAAGTGGGAAGCCGCCTCCGAGATGAGCTCCCTTTCCGGTAAGGGCCCAGATAGACTATCTGGTCGATAGGGCGCAGCTGCAAGCAGGGCGACCTGCTCAGGCGAGCGCTACTAATAGCCCGAGCTCTTCTTCATTGCCAAGACTACGATCGAGATCGAGAGATGGACGTGTCGCGCGCATGCAACCGCCAGGGTGGCGCGGGGGATCCCCGGGCCCCTCGGACGGCAAGACGATTGCCGCGGGAGCGCCTCCCGCGAGCGGAACCATGGAGTGGGGGATCACCCGATCCCATTCCGAACTCGGCAGTTAAGCCCCACCTCGCCGAAAGTACTGCGGCGCCAGGCCGCGGGAGGACAGGTCGTTCCGCTCGCAGGGGGCGCTTTTTTGCGTCTCACCCGCCCTAACGGGATGGACGAACCTGTGCGACAAAAACTGTATTATAATTTTGGACACCTGGAAGGGTGTCTTTTTTGTTTTAGGAGGAGCTTATGATCGAACTTGGTGATGAGAAGGTTCTGTATGCGTTCGACAAAGAGCTGGAGCCGGCGTTAGTGGTGCCTTCGGGGGCGACGGTGCGCGTGCGTACGAAGGATTGCTTCGGCAATCAGGTGCAGCGGCCCGAGGACGAGCTCGATGAGATCGATTGGGATCACATCAATCCCGCCACGGGTCCGATTTTTGTGGAGGGCGCGGTGCCCGGCGGGGCGCTGAAAGTCACCATCGAGGCCATCGAGTTCGACGGGCAGACGGCTTCCTGCACCGGCGAGGGCGAGGGGGTGTGCGGCGATCGCTTCGACGCCTGGAGCACGCATCTCTGCAAGATCGACGGAGACGAGCTGGTGTGGGACGAGGAGCTGCGCATTCCGCTGAGGCCCATGATCGGCGTTATCGGCGTGGCGCCGGCTGGCGAGCCTGTTAATTGCGGCACGCCGGGCTCCCATGGCGGCAATATGGACAATACGGCCATCACGGCGGGCGCGACGCTGTACTTCCCCGTATATACCGACGGCGCGCTTTTCGGCTGCGGCGACATGCACGCGGCCATGGGCGATGGCGAGATCAGCGTGTCCGGCGCCGAGGCGGCCGGGTGGGCCACGGTGACCTTGGAAGCCCTGCCGAAGCTGGCGCTGACCGATCCCCTCATCGAGAACGCGACGCATCTCGGCGTCATTGCCTCGGCCGAGTCTTTGGATGCCGCTGCCGACCGCGCGGTTCACGAGATGGTCGATCTCATCTGCGACCGCACGGGAAAGCCGGCCGAAGAGATGGTCATGCTGCTGTCCCTTGTGGCCGACGTACAGGTGTGCCAGATGGTGGATCCGGAGAAGACGGTTCGCTTCATGGTGCCCAAATACGTGCTGGATGCCCTTGGGTTCAAGCTGTAGAAGCGAGTTCGTAGAGAAGCCTCGGAAGAAGCCCTGGAAGAATCTCCGTAGGGGGCGACCTTGGTCGCCCCTTTTTTGTCGTGCGAGGGTATCCCTCTCATGAGGGCTGACCAAGGTCGCCCCTACGGTGAGACGGCATGGCGGGGAGGGCTGACCAAGGTCAGCCCTCGCGGATGTTTCCCATGGAGGAGCGCGGGGGGTTCGGAACCATATTCGGAGATGAGAATAATAGGACTTGCGAATATATGAGAATAAGGATAATATATCCAAAACGCTTTATTCGCGAAGACGTATAACCTATCAGGGAGGAAGACCTCAATGCGCAAAAGTTGGAAACTCGGTGCCGTGTCGGTGGCTCTTATGGCCGCCCTGGGCCTCTTCGGCTGCTCAGGCGGCGACACTACGGAGCAGAAGGCCGACAAGCCGGCTGCCCCCCAGGCGGAAACCCAGGCTCCCGAGGAGACCAAGCCTGAGGGCGAAGCCGTGGAACTGCAGATTTTCGCCGCCAATTCCCTGACCAAGGCCATGGCCGAGGCCGAGGAACTCTACACTCAGCAGAATCCCAACGTCACCTTCGCTGATACGCAGTACGAGGCCTCTGGCACCTTGAACGAGATGCTCGGTGCTGGGCAGTACGCTGACATCCTCATCACGGCCTCCAAGGGCACGATGGACGATGCCGCGGAGAACGGCTATGTCAAGGAGGACACCCGCCAGACCATGTTCAACAACGACCTGGTCATCGTCACCAAGGAGGGCGGTGACCTGGCCGGCCAGGATATCTCCCTCGAGGATATTGCCGCGGGCAAGTACACCCTTGCTGTGGGTGACGAGAATGTGCCCGCCGGTAACTATGCTTGCCAGTCCCTGACGACGGTCGGCGGCTACATCGAGCCCGACGGGGCCACCGGCGCCGATGCCACGGGCAAGGGCGGCGAGTTCTCCGCGACCCTGCAGCCGAAGGTGACCCTCGGCGGCAAGGTGGGCGACGTGTGCAAGTATGCCGAGTCCGGCGAGGTTGACATCGCCATGGTCTACACCTCGGACGTGTACCGCATGGGCGGTGTCGCCATCTGCTCGGTGGTTCCCAACGACACCCACAAGGCCATTACCTATCCGGGCGCGGTATGCACCGACAGCAAGAGCGCCGAGGCGGCACAGGCCTTCCTCGAGTGGTGCATGACCGACGAGGACGCCAACCAGATTTGGGAGAAGTGGGGCTTCGAGCTCGCCCAGAACTAAGGCATTCGCGGTAGAATAACTACGAGCTGCAAAGCGCGTCTTAGTACGCAAGGGCATCTCGTCGGACGGGCGGGGCGCAAAGCCTCGCCCGTCTGGTGTGCAAGAGGTCAATGAGAGTGGTGGCTATGGAAACAGCGAAAGCGGCCGGCGTGAGGCGATTTGCGACGGGGCTCGCGGCTTCGGTGCTCAGGGCGGTTGCAGCTGCGATTCTTGCAGGCGGGATGCTGGGGGCCTGCATGGTCGTGGCACCCTCTTCGGCTTGGGCTGCCGATGCGGAGCAGGCTGTCCAAGATGCCGAGATAGACATCTCCGCTGACGGCGATGCGGCCCGCATGGAAGGCTGCGACTTCGCTGTGGAGGGCTTCGAATGTTCGCGCACGGGATCCGCGCGCGACATCGACGGCCTCAGCTACGGCTACACCTACCGGCTTTCAGGCACCGACCGCGTGGCTGTCGTCAACACGGCCGACTACGCCGTGCTCTTCATTCCCCGGACGGTGGCCGACGAGTTCGGCATCGAGGACGAGGGCAGCTCTCAGGTGCAGGAAATAAAGACCTACTTGGCGGCCCTGGATGAGAACTTCTCCACGGGGGTGAACCCGCTGGCGAGCCAAGAGGAATGGAAGGTGCTCATTGCTGATGCGGAAGGCACTGAGGGAGCATCGCTCGCCGTGGGCGACGTGGTATTCACCTTCGGACGCGAGATCTCGGAGGGCCGCTTCTACGTGACCATCGAGGGTCCCGACGACGCTTTTGACGTGAAGAGCGAGGTGCGACCGTCCCAGATGGACAGCGGGCGCCTCGTGCCAGCGGAGGGCGCCGTCATCGCCCAGAAGGACGGCCCGCTTGAGCAGTTGGGGGAGTTTCTCGCCACCATGGACTACTCGCCTTTATGGGTGACGCTCAAGACCTGCGGCGTGGCCATTGTGTTCGTGTTCTTCCTGGGGCTGGCCGCCGCATATTTCACGCTGCGCATCTCGAAGCGCGCCCAGGATATCTTCGATACCATCTTCACCATTCCCATGGTGCTGCCGCCGACGGTCTGCGGCTTCCTTCTGTTGTCGGCGCTCGGGCGCAACACGGCCTTCGGGCGCTTCTTCCAGGAGATCGGATTCCCGCTCGTGTTCAGCTGGCAGGCCACGGTCATCGCTGCGGTGGTGGTGGCCTTCCCGCTCATGTACCGCAGCGCGCGCGGCGCCTTCGAGAGCCTTGATCCGAACATGCTCGATGCCGCCCGTACCCTCGGGTGGTCCAACGGACGCATCTTCGTGCGGCTCATGCTGCCGCTCGCGTGGTCGTCCATCGCCTCGGGCACGGTGCTCGCCTTCGCCCGGGCCTTGGGCGAGTTCGGGTGCACGCTTTTTCTGGCGGGCAACCAACTGGGCAGCACCCGCACCATCCCCATCGCCATCTACTTCGAGTGGATGAACGGCAACACCGAGGCCACCTGGTTCTGGACGATCGTGCTTTTGGTGTTCAGCTTCCTCGTCATTTTGTTCATCAACCTATGGAGCCGGCATACCACGCGCTATCGCCAGAAGAGCAGCCACGAGGGGCGCTCGCCCAAGCCGCGGAGAAACGGCACGCGGGGCGGCGGTCGAAGGAGGAACGCGAAGGGCCTTCGGGAGGATGGCACCGGAAGTGCCGACGTTCTGGGAGAGGGGGTGGCCTAGATGAGCCTGGAAGTGCGCATCAAGAAGAGCTTCGGCGACTACACTCTGGACGTGGCTTTTGCGGCCGGAGACGAGACCCTGGGCTTTCTGGGGGCCTCGGGCTGCGGCAAGAGCCTCACGCTGCGCTGCATCGCGGGTATCGAGACGCCGGATGAGGGCCGGATCGTCGTGAACGGCAAGGTGTTCTTCGATTCCGAGCAGAAGATCAACCTAACGCCGCAGCAGCGCAAGACGGCGCTTCTGTTCCAGAACTACATGCTGTTTCCCAACCTGACAGTGGCGGACAACATCGGCGCGGGCATCGGGCGCGAGGTGCCGAAGGCGGAGCGGGAGCGCATTATCTCCGAGGAGCTGGAGCGTTTCGGTCTGCGCGGTTTCGGGCAGCGCTATCCGGCCCAGCTCTCCGGTGGCCAGCAGCAGCGCGTCGCGCTCGCCCGCATGCTGGCGGCCCGCCCGGGCATCCTTATGCTGGACGAGCCTTTCAGCGCTCTGGACTCTCATTTGAAGGGAGTGTTGGAGCAGAACCTCGTGAGCCTGTTCGACGCCTTCGAGGGAACGATTCTGTACGTCAGTCACGACATCGACGAGTCGCTGCGGTTCTGCGACCGAATCGCCGTGGTGGATGCCGGCCGCATCGTGGAGATGGATCGCGGACGGGAGCTGGTGAACCGTCCGCAGTCGGTGGCGGGGCTGAAGCTGTCGGGCTGCAAGAACGCGCCCGCGGCCGTGTACGCCGGGCCGCACGCGGTTCACGTTCCCCCGTGGGGCATTGATGTGCATACGGCCCAGGAAGTGCCGCGAGACGTGAAGTGCCTGGGCCTTCGCGCCTTCTATGTCGAGCGGACGGAGGGCCCCGGCGAGAACTGCTATCGCGTCCGCGTCGACCGCGTGAGCGATGCTCGCTTCGAGCGTATGGCGCTTCTGGGCTTTCTCGATCGCGACGACGCGGATGGCGCCGCCGTCGCCTTCGAGGCGAACGAGATGAGCTATCTGCACCAGCACATGTTCTGGCGCGTGAGCATGCGCGAAGGCGTTGCGTTGCCGGAGGTGGGGGAGAAGCTGTGGGTGCGCATCCCTCCGGACAAGGTGTATCTGGTGAGTCGATAACTCTATTCATCAAAAAGTGCGAGCAAAAGCGCAGGTAAAACGGGTCACTCACCCAGCCTGCGTGAGATTTTTGCGCCCATTTTCTCAATTTCAGGCAGTCTGCGGGTAGTCGTTTTCGGCTTCCATCCCCTATAGTTCCGACCCGTGGAACTGCTTCGAAGGCCTCCGAGACATAGTTGGTGCGAGGAGGCGAAGCGGCAAGGAGGAGAACCAAATAGGTAAGAGGGGAGGGTCGCATCCGCTGCGATGCGAAGCATGCATGGCTGATTTTGAAACCCGCGAAATGCCGCGAGACGATTCCCAGGAGCACGACGAGGCAGCCGCCGAGGCGGCGATGGATGTTGCCGCGCTTGTTGCCGACGATTTGCCCGACGCCGCCGAACTCACTTTCGAGGAGAAGCTCGCGGAGCTGAACCGCACGGTGATGCGTCATCCCTTGAACCGCGAGATCCTGTACAAGACCCTCGCCTTCTGCGCCGAGGAGCGCCCGCTTCGCGAGGCGGAGGACTTCATCGCGGCGCTCCCCCAGTTCGAGCGCGCCACCCAGAACCAGTTCTATATGCTGATGTCCCTCGTTCGCTCCTACGGCCTCGACATGATCGAGCGCGACGAGGAAGGCAACCGCGTTTTGCCCGAGCAGAAGGAGGGGCTCTCCGAAGACGAGGTCGACGATCTCGTGGCCGAGATCTCGTTCAAGAGCACGGATGTGGGCGACTGGTTCGTCGATTACAACAAGCCGTCCGCGCGCCTCGTGGATCTGCTCCATCTTGTGCCCGAGCGCACCGATACCTACATCGAACTTTTGGAATTCGTCGAGGCGGCACCGCGCCCCTACGGGCAGATCGAGGAGCTGCTCTTGGGCAGGTCCGCTCTTCAGACGGTGATCGACGGTCGCGTCGAGACCATGCAGCCGTCGGTGTTTGTGGACAAGCTCGAGCGCGCTGGCGCTCTGGTTTGGAAAGAAGGTTGGACGTTGACCGAGGAGGGAAGGGAGTTTCTGGAAGATCTGAAGGTGAACGGACAAGCGTAATCACGTGTAAGCAAGAGGAGAGGAAGACAATATGTCAAAAACGAATTTGACACGTCGCAGCTTCGTCAAAGTGTCCGCTCTCGCGGGCGCGGCCGCTGCGGTGGGCGCCTCCATGGCCGGCTGCATGCAGGAAGCTGCGCCGGAAGAGGAGCTCGCCGGTACCGGCGAGGCGGGCGTCTCGAGCACCGAGGGCCTGACGAAGATGCGCACGAGCTGCCATGGCTGCATTCAGATGTGCCCGGCCATCGCCTACCTGAAGGACGGCGTGGTCGTGCGGCTCGAGGGCGATCCGGAGGCTCCGGTGTCCCGTGGCAGCCTCTGCATCAAGGGCCTGAACCAGCTGCACACCATGTACAGCCCCCGCCGCATCCTGCATCCGCTGCGTCGTGCCGGCGAGCGCGGAGAAAACAAGTGGGAGGTCATCTCCTGGGACGAGGCCATCACCGAGGCCGCGACCCATATCAAGGACGCCATCGACCAGTACGGTAACTACGCCTTCTTCGCCAGCGTGGGCGGCGGCGGATCCTACTCGTTCATGGAGGCCATGACGCTGCCCATGGCGTTCGGCTCGCCGACGGTGTTCGAGCCCGGCTGCGCCCAGTGCTATCTGCCCCGTTGGGCCCTCTCGAAGCTCTTCTACGGCGGCGACGACCAGTCCATCGCGGACAACGCCGTGCAGGAGATCTTCAAGGTGAACGACAATAAGACCGAGATCGTGGTCATCTGGGGCGCCCAGCCCTCCGTGTCCGAGACCGCCGAGTCCGGCCGCGGCATGGCGGAGCTTCGCGCCGCCGGCGTGAAGACCGTGGTCGTCGACCCGAACTTCTCGCCCGACGCCGTGAAGGCCGACGTGTGGCTGCCCGTGCGCCCCGGCACCGACACGAAGCTGCTCCTGTCCTGGTTCCGCTACATCTTCGAGAACAAGCTCTACGACGAGGAGTTCACGAAGTACTGGACGAACCTGCCGTTCCTCATCGACCCCGACACGAAGCTGCCGGTGCGCGCCCAGGAGCTGTTCCCGGACTTCCAGCAGACGACGCCCGAGAACACTCCGGCCTACGTGTGCTTCGATCTGAAGACGAACGCTGTGGCGCCCTTCGAGTACTCCGCTCCCGCCGATTCGGCCGTGGATCCCGAGATCTTCTGGGCTGGCGAATTCAATGGCAAGCAGTACAAGACCGCCGGTCAGATCTACAAGGAAGAGGCCGACCCCTGGACGCTCGAGAAGACGGCCGAGGAGTGCTGGCTTCAGGCCGACAAGATCGAGGAGGCCATCAAGCTCTACGTTGAGAACAACGGCGGCATCGCCAACGGCGTGGCGTCGGACATGACCGAGTCCGCCTCCCAGGTGCCGCTCGGCTGCATGGGCCTCGACTCCATCATGGGCCGCATCAACAAGCCCGGCGTCACCATGACCCAAAAGGGCGGCGGCTACTTCGCCACCATGACCGACACCGGCGAGACCAAGCTGGTGCGCCCGGTCACCTACAACAACGGCTTCGGCGGCATGTTCTCCGACATGTACGGCGTCGGCGCGGTCATCGGCATGTCCGATGCCGAGAACGAGGCGCGCATCAAGCAGCTCGGCGAGGCCATGCCCGACTCCCAGCGCATCCTGAACAAGCTTCTGCAGGATCGTCTGGGCATGAAGGATCACAAGGGCCTCTACGCCTGGTGCCACTCCCACATCCCCACGGTGCGCAACGCCATCGCCACCGGCGAGCCGTTCAAGCCGCGCGTGTGGTTCGACATGTCCGGCAACAAGCTGGCCATGCTCGGCAACGCGAAGTCCTGGTACGACGTGTTCCCCGAGGTGGACTACATCATCGGTCAGTACCCGATGCTCACCTCCTTCCACATCGAGGCGTGCGATCTGGTCTTCCCGCTGCGCGAGTGGCTGGAAGAGCCCATGGTGAACATGACCCAGCTGGACACCCAGTGGCTGCAGAACGAGTGCGTGCACATCGGCGAGACGGTGTCGCACTCCATCCCGGCGGCCCAGGTGGTGGCCAAGTGCCGCGAGATGTGGGGCGGCCACATCCCGAACGGCCTGGAGCTGGGCGATGGCACGGCTTATCTGGGCAGCGCCACCGAGGCCGAGGTCAAGCAGGGCGTTGCCGACACGCTCGGCGCTCCCGATTGGGAGACCCTGCAGGCGAACACCGACGAGTACGTGCCGTTCGTGACCCCCGATTACTGGAACTACAACCAGCACGAGCAGATCGCCGACGACGGCCTGCCCTCCGGCTTCGCCACCGAGTCCCGCAAGGTGGAGACCTACTGCCAGATGCTCATCCGCATGGCTCGCAACGGGTACCCGTACTGCTATCCGGAGCCCCAGGAGGCCTGCGAGGACTACAGCCCCATCTGCGTGCCCATCGAGCCGGCCGAGTCCCCCTACGAGGGCATGGCGGGCTACGATCCCGAGTACCCGTTCGTGCTCACGAGCGGACGTGTGCCCTACTTCCACCACGGCACCATGCGCCATGCTCCCTTCAGCCGCGAGCTGTTCCCCTGCGCCGAGATCCGCATCAACCCGGCCTCGGCCAAGGAGCTGGGCATCGAGCACATGGACTGGGTCAAGGTCACCAGCCGCCGCGGCGAGGTGCATGCCCGCGCCTATCTGACCGAGGGCGTCAACCCCAAGACCGTGTGGATGGAGCGCTTCTGGAACCCCGAGTGCTACGACGCCTCCCAGGCCAACCCCACTGGTGGCTGGCGCGAGTGCAACGTCAACGTGCTCACCAAGAACGACGCCCCCTTCAACGAGGTGTACGGTTCCTATACCAACCGCGGCTTCACGGTGAAGATCGAGAAGTCCGAGCGTCCTGCCAACATTTGGGTGGAGGCCGAGGAGTTCGAGCCCTTCATGCCCACTCAGGAAATGCTCGCTGAAGCCCAGACGAAGGATGTGTTCTAATGAAAAATACGCTTGTCATCGACCTGGACCGTTGCTCGGGCTGCGACTCCTGCGTGGCCGCCTGCAAGATGGAGAACCAGATGAACCTGGGCGTGGTGCGCAATCACGTGTCGGCCGTGGGCCCCGTGGGCACCTTCCCCGATATCGAGATGTACTGGCTGCCCATGCAGTGCCAGCAGTGCGAGAACCCCGGCTGCATCGAGGTGTGCCCCACCGGTGCCTCCTACCGCGATGAGGAGACCGGCATCGTGCTCGTCAACGCCGAGGACTGCATCGGCTGCGAGAGCTGTCTGACGGGCTGCCCCTACGGCGTGCGCCAGCTGAACCCGAAGACCAACACCATCGAGAAGTGCACGCTGTGCTTCCAGCGCAAAAACGACGAGAACTGGGTGCCGGCCTGTGTGCACAACTGCTGCTGCGGCGCTCGCACCTTCGGAGACTTGGACGATCCGAACTCCGAGGCCGCGAAGGTCGTGGCCGCCGCCGGCGAGAACGCGCACTACCTGTTCGATCCGGCCGACCTGCATCCCACGACGGTCTACATCCTCTCGGAGAAGACCGCCAAGTGGCAGGAGGAGCCCGTCGAGGTCACCCGCTACGAGAAGAAGTAGCCATTTTGCGTGAGGGGTGCGCTTGCACCAGCCCGTAGGTGCGCCCCTCGTTTCGCCCGTGCCTTCCGGCCGCCCCTCCCTCCCTATCCGGCGGCCGGAGAGCGCGGGATGCGCTGCCAGGCCAGAGTTGTCATAATTCCGTAGGGGCGGTGCTTGCGCCGCCCTGATGTCCCGATATCGGACATGCTCGGGACCCACGGGCGACCAAGGTCGCCCCCTACGGAGACGGTGAGCGTCGGTGCCGATTCTGGTTTGGCAACGAAATGCGGGAGGCCCGAAGGGGGCGTCCCCGATGAGGCGCGAGACGTGCCCGAGAGGAGAGAGAGGGGTTTTATGGAAGATGTGAAGAAGGATCTCGCGACGGAGGCGGCTGCGGTGACGGCCGACATGATCGCGGCCCTCAAGGGTCGCGCGGCATTCTACGATCTTTTGGCCGCCATCTACTTCCGGCCGCTGACGGCCGAGCAGATCGACAACATCGCCGAGATGGACTGGTCGGAGTACGCCGATGTGAACGAGCTGTTCGCCGATGGCGTGAACGACATCGCGCGCTATCTGCGCAAGCGGAACTCCGGTACGCGCCAGGCGCTGGCCGTGGACTTCACTTCCGCCTTCGCCGGAACCTCCTCGTGGAAGGGCCGCTACGCGGTGCCCTACGAGAGCGTGCACACGAGCGAGGAGGGGCTCTTTTTCCAGGACGCCTACCACGAGGTGTTCCAGCTGTACAAGGCCAATCATGTGGCCAAGGCCGAGGGGTACGACTTCCCGCACGATCACTTGTCGTTCATGTGCGAGTTCCTCGTGGTGCTCTCCGACCGCATCGTTGCCGCCCTCGAGGCTGGCGACGACGCGGAGGCTCTGCGCCAGGTGCGCGTCTCCCGCGCGTTTCTCGCCGACCACATCCTCTCGTGGTTCGACACGTTCCAGGATTTGGCGCTCCTCCTTTTGGAGACGCGCTTCTATCGGGGCGTCTTGAAGATCTCCAAGGGCTTCTTCCTCGAGGACGCCGAGCTTCTGGATGCCATCGCCGTCGAGCTCGAGCAGCGCCTCGAGGCGCGAGAGGAGAGGTAACATGGACTTCGCGATCATTCTCATTGCCACCATCGTCGGCTGCTTCGCCCTGCGCAATCCTCTGAAGGCGCTTCCGGTCGCGTTCTACGCCGCCGCCATCGCCATCGACGTCGTCTACGTGTACGGAGTGTTCTTCGGCCTGCCGCGCGCCATCTGGAGCCCGCTGTTCGTCCTCATTCAGAAGTGCGAGCTGTCGCTGGCCCTGTTCGTGGTCGTCATGTTCATCGGATGCCTGAACCGGGGCGGCCGCGCCTATCACTGGCTGAAGCCCGTGCGCAGCGAGCTGTCCATCGTGGCGTGGTTCCTCTCGCTCGGGCACATGGCTGTGTACCTGGAGAGCTACCTGCCGCGCCTTCTCGGCGGCGGCGAGATCGGCGGCAACGTCATGGGCGCCTTCGTTTTGGCGGTCGTGCTGCTCGTGCTGCTCGTCGTGCTCGGCGTGACCTCCTTCGCCTTCGTGAAGCGGCAGATGTCCACGGCCTCGTGGAAGAAGGTGCAGAAGCTGGCCTACCCGTTTTTCGGGCTGGTGTACGTGCACCTGCTGCTGATGCTTCTGCCCTCGGCCCTGCACGGCGGCCTCGCCGCCCAGGCCTCGGTGGCCGTGTACTCGGTGGTGTTCGTCGGCTACGCCCTCTGCCGCGTGGGCCGCGCCTTGGCGGACAAGCGCGCCGAGGATGCCGTGTCCGCGTCCAACGACCTGACTCCCGCCATCTCCGACGAACCGGAAATGGTATCGTAGGCCAATCGGATCGCATCGAGGAGCGCTCGGCTGTTGCTGGGCGCTCCTTGCGCTAGGGAGGGCAGTGATGGCCGAGACGAAAAATTTCATGGCGAAGCTCGTGCGAGCTTGGCCGGCATTGCCGTACATGGCCTTGGGGGCCCTGCTGGCTTCGGTCTATATAGCCAGCTCGGGAACGGCGTGGCTGTCTGATAGCGAGACCAACGGCGGAAACCTTTCGGTGCTGACGGTAACCACGAGCCTGTCAGCCGGCGGCCTCATGCTTCTGTCCACGTTCGCGGTGCCCCGGGTGCGCTCGTGGCTCGAGCGCCCGATGACGTGCCTTTGGGCCGGGGCGGTCTCCTCGCTTGGTGCCCTTATCGTGATACTCATCGGCCCCTATTATTTGTCACCGGTGCTGCCCTATTTCGTTATCCGCTCGCTCTTCTTCATTGGCGGCGTACTTTTCGGTGTGGGCCTCGGGGCGATCGCCCTGCGTTGCGGGCAGCTCTACGGTGCGCTGCCGCCGCGCCAGGTCATCCTGTACGTGGCCTACTCCCAGTTTGTCGTGGGAGCCTCCTTCTTCGTCGTGCTGGGATCACCCGCCTGGGCACCGGTTCCCGGCGGTCCCAGCTTGGCGGGCATGGCCGCGTTCGTGCTGCTGCCTTTGGCGGCCGGCATCTTGGCGTCGTTCTCCCGCTATATCGAGCAGCCGACGCCCACTCTCGTGCGCGACCATTCGCGCCGGTCGCTGCCGAAATCGTTCTGGAAACTTCTGGCCGTCGTCTTTGTGTTCTCTTGCATCGTGTCCTCGGTGTACGCGTCCACGGTGGCGGTCTCCTCCATTGAGACGACACTGTCCGGCTCGCGTCTCGTCATGCTCGCGCGCATGCTTCTGGCGTTGGTTTTGGCGGTGGTGGCCGTGGGCACCGAGGGGGATCGACTCAACTTCGGGAAGCTGTACTCGGTGGTGATGGTGGCCTCCGTGGCGCTTGTCGCCTGCCTGCCTTTGGTGACGGTGCTGCATACCGTGCTCGCCCAGGTGGTGTCGCTGTCCAGCGTCGTGTTCGAGCTGTTCCTGTGGTGCATTCTCGCCTTTATCGTATTCCAGCGGCGCACCTCCGCGGTCATCGTGTTCGGTTACGGCTACGGCGCCTACCAGCTCGGCAACGGCATCGGCTGGCTCTTCGGGGCGCAACTTCTGGGGACGCTGTTCGGCGCCGTCGGCGAGGCCTTCGCCTATATGATCATGGCGCTCATTGTGCTCGCTTGCGCTTTCCTCATCTTCTCGGAGCGCGAGTTCGACCGGCTCTTCGCGCCGGGGGAGGAGGGCGCCCCTTCGCTCGACGAGCTGCTGATGAGGGATCTTGCCGCCGAGAGCGAGGGGCCGGCCCGCGAGGACGAGCCGGTGCGCAAGGGACGCTTCGGTCTGGCGATCGAGGCTTTGGCCGCAGACTACCAGCTCTCGCCCCGGGAGACCGACGTGCTGCGCTGTCTAGCTATGGGCTACAACTCGTCCACCACGGCGAGCAAGCTCAGCATCTCCTGGAACACGGTGCGCACCCATACGCGCAACGTCTACGGCAAGCTGGGCGTTCATTCCCAGCAGGAGTTGATTGCCATGGTGGATGACGTCACGGCGGGCGAGGGATAGCGCGTCCCTCGGTGTTGATTGCGATTTATTTCGAGTCCGCTATAATGGGCAGTCAAAACACGTTATGAGGGGTTGACTTGAAAGATTCGCATGGTCGCACTATCGATTATCTGCGCATATCGCTGACGGATCGCTGCAATTTCCGCTGCGTCTACTGCATGCCCGAGGAGGGCGTGTGCGCGATGTCCCATGACGAGATCCTGCGCATCGAGGAGATCGAGCAGTTGGTGGCGGTGGCCGCTGGGATTGGCATTCGCTCGGTCCGTCTCACGGGGGGCGAGCCTTTGGTGCGCAAGGGGGTGGTCGATCTTGTCGATACCATCACCGGTATCGAGGGCATCGAGAACGTCTCCATGACCACCAACGGGGTGCTTCTGCCCCGTATGATTGATGACTTGAAGGCGGCGGGGCTCTCGCGCGTGAATATCTCGCTGGATACGCTTGACGCCGACCAGTTCCACGAGATCACGCGCACGGGACGATTGGAGGACACCCTCGCCGGCATCGACGCGGCGCTCGCCGCAGGGCTCAATCCTGTGAAGGTGAACGCCGTGGCCGTGCGCAGCCTGAACCAGGATTTCCTGGAGTTCGCCAAGCTCTCTATCGATCGCCCGTTGCACGTGCGCTTCATCGAGTACATGCCCGTGGGGGATACAAGCGTCGATGCCGGCACGGGCTGGGGCAAGGACGATGTCATCCCCTCCGAGGAGCTGTTCGACATCATCAACGAGCGGGCTGCCGCTGCGGGGCTGCCCGCGCTTCGCTCGGCCGGGGCGACGAAGCCTCTGGGCTGGGGGCCGGCCCGCTACTTCGAGTTCCCCGATGCGCTGGGCACCGTGGGCTTCATCAGCCCGTTGTCGCGCCACTTCTGCAGCGAGTGCAACCGCCTGCGAGTCACCGCCGACGGCAAGGTGCGCCCGTGTTTGTTCTCGGATACCGAGTACGATGTGCGCACGGCCCTGCGCGAGGGCGATGACGTTGCGGTGCGCGACGTGCTGCTGACGGCTCTCGGCGCCAAGCCCGACGACCACCATGACAAAGTGGGCACCGACCGCAAGATGAGCCAGATCGGCGGCTAAAGAGATCGCAGCCCCAAGGGCGCCGCGTTGAAACCGTAGGGGCAGACCTTGGTCTGCCCTCCCAACCGAAGAAAGAGCAAGGAGCACCCTATGACCGAACAGCTGACCCATATCGACGAGAACGGCGACGTGCGGATGGTGGATGTGTCGCAGAAGGCCGACACCGAGCGCGTGGCCGTGGCCGAGGGCTTCATCTCCATGAAGCCGGAGACGCTGGCGCTCATCGTGGAGGGCAAGGCCGCCAAGGGCGATGTGCTCGCCTGCGCGCGCGTGGCCGGCGTCATGGCCGCGAAGAAGACGAGCGGTCTCATCCCGATGTGCCATCCGTTGAACATCACCAAGGCGAAGGTGGAATGCGAGCCAGTGCGCGAGGGCGAGCGTGCCGACGGCCGTGTGGGCATCCACGTGGTCACCACCTGCGGCGTGACCGGCAAGACCGGCATCGAGATGGAGGCGCTCACGGCGGCTTCCGTGGCGTGCCTCACCGTGTACGACATGTGCAAGGCGGTGGATCGCGGCATGGAGATCACCGACGTGCGCCTGCTGAAGAAGGACGGCGGCAAGACGGGTCTTTGGCTGCGCGAAAACTCGTAGATCGCACGCACGTCTATTCCGCAACGGAAAGCCCCCGGCCAGGGAGGGGAGGGCCGGGGGCTTTGTTGATGATCTGCGGAGCCGGGAGGGATCAGGCCCGCAGCGGAAAGGGTATAGGGACGACTAGCCGAGGAACTTCGCCACGGACTTGCCGCACTCGCGGCCGAGCACCAGCGCGAAGGCGAGCGACACGCCCGGGATAGGGGTGATGTACTCGGTGCCGAAGCGGCGCCCGCAGTCGTTGCCGGCCATGTACAGGCCAGGAATCGGCTCGTAGTTGGCATCGAGCGCGTTCATGTCACCGTCGGTGATGATACCGCCCATGGTCACCATGGTCTCGCCGAGAACCGGGTCGAAGGTGCAGGCGTAGAAGGGGCCGTCCTTCACCGGGAAGAGCACTTCGGCGGCGCGGCCGAACTCGGCGTCGGCGCCGGCCTCGCAGTAGCCGTTGTAGCGCTCGATCTGGGCGACGAACTCGGCAGCGGCGTCGCCGGTGAGTCCCAGCTGGCCCGCCAGGCCCTCGAGGGTGTCGTCGGCGATGAACTCCACCTCGGTCATGGGGCCGTGGCCACCCGGGCCGCCCTCGCCCTCGGTCTGCTCGGGCTCCTCGTAGGTGCCCTTGAACTTCGCGTAGGCCTTGTCCAGCGACTCGCGCAGGGCGGCGATGTTCTCCTCGGTGGCGTTGAAGCCGGCGTGCTGGGGCAGGGTGTACTGGCGGTACTCGGTGAAGTTGTTGTCGCACACGGCGTACTTCGTCTTGCGGCTCATGAACGTGGTCTGATACCCGCGCTGCTCGCTGGTGGGGTAGAACTCGTTGCAGAAGCGCTTGCCGTTCTCGTCGATCCACACGGCTTGGGGCAGGCAGTTCATCTTGCCGGGGACGGAGAGGCCCTTCATGTTCATGCCGGGGATGGGGGTCGTCTCCAGGTGCGCGCCGGCCCAGTAGGCCATCTGCACGCCGCGGCCGTCGTTGGCCGACATGGAGTTCAGCGACTCGCCCTCGACGAGCGCCTGGGCCATATCGGGCATGAAGTAGGCCATCATGTCCGGGTTGCCGCCCATGCCGCCGCAGGCGCAGACCACGGCCTTACAGGTGATCTTCACGTAGCCGTCGGCGTCGGAGGCCACAAGCCCGGCCACGGCGCCGTTCTCCATGATGATGTACTCGGCGGTGGTGCCGAAGTAGAACTCGGCGCCGGCCTCCTCGGCCGCGGCCTGGTTGTACATCTGGATCTTGGTCTGGTTGCACTCGCCGTAGAAGGAGCAGACGCTCGGCCAGAACTTGATGCCGGAAAGCTCGGTTAGCTGATGCTCGGTGGGCGGGAAGAAGGCCGTGGTCATGGTGGCGAAATCTTCCTCGGTCAAACGGTCGAGGTACCAGTTGGAGTTCTCTTCAGAATTCTGGGCGAACTTCATGACGAGCGTGGGGTTCGGCATGTTGGAGGTAATCTTCATGAAGTTTTGGTAGAACTCTACCGGATCAATGTGCGGCACGCCGCGCTCCTGCAGAATCTTGGCGTTCAGGGCGGCGAACTCGTTGCCCACGGCGGCGTAGGTGTCCTCGGGCTGCTTCTCGATGAGGATGACCTTCTTGCCTTGCTCGGCCAGCTCGCGGCAGGCGGTGATGCCGGCGAAGCCGTGGCCGCAGACGACGGCGTCGCAGGTCAGCTCCTTGGCGAAGTCGGTGACCTCGGCCGGCGGCGTCATCCAGCTGGTGTCGGTGACGTTGTGGATATGCACGTCGGACGCGCCGGCGCCCTGGGCGGTCGCCTGGGTGTTGGCGTCGCCTGCGCTCTCGCTGCCGCCCGCGCTGCTGCCGGACGGCGCGCAGCCGGCCAGCCCGGCAGCGCCGGCGGCCATGGCGGCCACGGCGCCCATACCGATGAACGAGCGGCGGGACATGCCCTGATTCGTTGCCTTGCTCATAATCCCTAATCCTCCCATGTCTCGGGGAACAAATACGCGCGCTGCGGCTCGCCCCTCCTTGGTGGCGGCCTCGGCCTCCTTGGGGCCGGCGCGCAGTGCCATCCTAGGTGCCAAAGGGGCGCGCGAGTAATCGTCGGGCTGGGGGATTTCGAGGGCTTTTTCCCTCGCGGAAATGGGGTAGACGCAGATAAACCCCAGGTCAAGATAAACTCTTCGAAAATAACGGTTCGGTTACGGTGCTCGAAGCGCGCGCGAATCGGATATACTTACCCCACGCAAAGCGCGTCGAGGCAGGGAGGGTCCCGCGTTGCAGATTTCCAAGTATTTCAAACCAGAGGCGCTCATGTTCGCGGCCTTTCTGGCCACGCTGCCCATCTATTCTCCGAACCAGCTGCTGTTCGAAACGGAACTTTTGCAACGAGCGGCCTATATGCCGGCCTTTGCCAATACGCTTCTGGGCGCTTCCGTGGTGCTTGGCGTCGCGGTGGCTATCGTCTCGTCGCGTGGGCGCTTGGCCGTGATCCTGCGTGGGGGTGTCGTGCTGGCCGCATCGGTGGCTTACGTTGCGGGCTATGCGCTGTTCGCTTTGGCTGCAGGGCTCGAGAGCTTTGCCCAGCCGATTTTTGGCGTAACGGCGGGGCTTCTGCTTGCCGTCTCTACGGTGGTGCTCTCAGTTGCTTGGGGGGCCTATCTTGCGCAGTTCAACTTGCGCCAGGCGCTTTTGTGGCTGGCGGTTATGGTGGGCGTGGCGGCGCTGGTGGAGCTGCTGCTCTCATCGGTCACCTTCGCCGTGGGGCTTATCGTGTTCGCGGTGCTCGTTCCGCTTTCGTGCTTGGTGCCCTGCTGGTTGGCATGGCGCGGGCGTTTGATTGCGGTCAGGGAAGCAGGGGAGGCGGAATCGAGGTCGGCGCCGACGCTCGGTGCCATGGCCCAGCTGAGGCAGATGGCGCAGGTGGTGGCCATGCCGTTTGTGGGCCTTATGGTGTTCGCCTTCATGATGGGAGCGCGCAAGTTCGTCCTGTTCGACGTGGTGCATATGGAGGTGCTCGGCTGCGTGCTGGGCGCCGTGGTGGTGCTTCCCATCTGCCTCATGCGCACGCGCGTTCCGCTCATGCCGCTCATCTACCGGGTGCTGGTGCCCCTGTTCGCGCTGCTGCTGATCTTCCTGAACTGTTTTCCCGCGTCGACAGGCCCCATGTGGTTCGCCGCCTGGATGAGCTATGCGTTTTACGGCGCCGTGGCCATTTTGGCTCTGGCGGGTCTCGTGGCGGCCGCCCACGCCTCGGAGTTCTCTCCGGGCCTCATCTTTGGCACGACGGTGGCCGGGTTTTCGGGCTGCTCCTTGCTCGGCGTGATAGCGGCCCAGACGGTTCTGTTCCAGATTGAGGGCGGCGGCCCGGCGCTGCTTGTGGTGAGCACCTTGTACTTCGTGTACCTGCTTGCCTCGGCCCTCCTGGCCCCATGGAAGCGCGATAGGGGCGATATCGTTCTTGAAGAGGGCGCCGATGCTGCCAAGGCCGTGCCCGTGCGCGATGTGGCCGCCCGTTGCGAGGAGCTGGCCCGCGCCTGCGGCCTCACCCCGCGCGAGGGCGAGATCCTGGGGTATCTGGGCCGCGGCCACGGCATCGCGTTCGTGGCCGATGCGCTCGTGATATCGGAGAGCACCGTGCGCACCCACGTGAAGAGCATCTACAAGAAGCTCGGCGTGAACTCCCGTGAGGAGCTCGTGTCGAAGGTGAGCGAAGAGTAGCGGCGCAACCTGCGCGTGGGACGCCCCGCTGCCCGCTCGCTTTTGTCCCCCGTAGAAAAAACGTGCAGGGGAAATGGGCGGGTATTTCCCGCGTTTATCCCTTGTGGTACCATAAGCCGCTGTTGTATTCGTGTTTCGAAGGGACGTATTCATGTCAGGGCATTCTAAGTGGGCAACCACCAAACACCGCAAGGCCGCGCAGGACGCTAAGCGCTCGGCTCTGTTCTCCAAGCTGGCTCGCAACATCACCGTGGCCGCCAAGGAGGGTGGCGACCCGAACCCCGACAACAACGCGTCGCTGGCCGCCGCCATCGAGAAGGCCAAGGGCTACTCCATGCCCAAGGACAAGATCAAGACCGCCATCGACAAGGCCTTCGGTTCCGGCAAGGACGCCGCCAACTACGAGACCGTCGTCTACGAGGGCTACGGCCCGGCGGGCGTGGCGGTGCTCTGCGAGGCGCTGACCGACAACCGCAACCGCACCGCCGCCGACGTGCGCGCCGCCTTCTCCCATTCCGGTGGCAACCTGGGCACCTCCGGCTCGGTGGCCTTCCAGTTCGATCGCAAGGGCCAGATCATGGTGTCCAAGGAGGTCGAGACCGGCGACAAGAAGAACCCCATCGGCCCGAACGGCGCCGCTGCCGACGAGGAGGAGTTCATGCTCGCCGTGGCCGAGGCCGGCGGCGACGACTACGAGGACGCCGACGAGGAGTGGATCGTCTACACCGCGCCGGGCGATCTCATGGCCGTGGTGAAGGAGCTTGAGGCCCAGGGCATCCAGGTGAAGGGCGCCGAGATGACCATGATCGCCAACACGCCGTCGGCGGTGTCGGTGGCCGACGCCAAGAAGGTCATGCGCCTCATCGACAAGCTGGAGGAGCTGGAGGATCTGCAGGCGGTGTACCACACCATGGACATCACCGACGAGATCGCCGAGGCGCTCGACGAGTAGTTTTCGCGAGCGTTAAAGCCAATCGCGCTAGGGAAGGCGCCGGGCCGCAGGGCTCGGCGCCTTTTGCCTTTCGGGGACGTAACGGGGCCGCGCAACATTCTGGAAACATAGTCGCGAGGAAATCTGATAGGGTGAAGCTTAGGTAAGCGCGCGATAGGCTCTTTGTGCAGCAGCGAGGGAGCCCCGCGCAGGACGAAAAGGGAGGCTCCATGGGTTTTCTCGAAGGTAAGACCGCCATCATCACCGGCGCTGGGTTCGCGGCGCTCAAGGACGGATCCGCCGGTTCCATCGGCTACGGCATCGCCACCGCCTACGCCAAGGAGGGCGCGAACCTGGTCATCACCGGCCGCAACGTGAAGAAGCTGGAGACGGCCAAGGAGAAGCTGGAGGCCGAATACGGCATCCAGGTGCTTTGCGTGGCCGCCGACGTGAACGCCGGGGCCGACAACCAGGCCGTGGTGCAGAACGTCATCGACCAGGCCATCGAGAAGTTCGGCCGCATCGACGTGCTGGTGAACAACGCCCAGGCCTCCGCTTCCGGCGTGACGCTGGCCGACCACACCACCGACCAGTTCGACCTGGCCATCTACTCGGGTCTGTACGCCACCTTCTACTACATGCAGGCGTGCTATCCCTACCTGAAGGAGACCAAGGGCTCGGTCATCAACTTCGCCTCCGGTGCAGGTCTCTTCGGCAACTTCGGCCAGTGCGCCTACGCCGCCGCCAAGGAGGGCATCCGCGGCATGAGCCGCGTGGCCGCCACCGAATGGGGCCCCGACGGCATCAACGTGAACGTGGTGTGCCCGCTGGCCTGGACGGCCGCTCTGGAGAACTTCCAGGAAGCTTATCCCGACGCCTTCACGGCCAACGTGCACATGCCCCCCATGGGCCACTACGGCAACGTGGAGACCGAGATCGGCCGTGTCGTGGTGCAGCTTGCCAGCCCTGACTTCAAGTTCATGAGCGGCGAGACCCTCACGTTGGAAGGCGGCATGGGCCAGCGCCCGTAATTCTGCTTGCCTTTCACAAACATATGTTCTAAAATGAGCCCCACTCGAATTAGGAAAGTGGGGCTTATCTTTTGGCTGGCAAGACGCGCATCGTGATGGGGATCGATCCCGGGCTCGCCCATACGGGCTGGGGGGTCATCGAGCAGTGCGGGCCGCATCTGGCGTGCGTGGCCTACGGCTGCGTGGCCACGCCGGCGTCCCGCCCGTTGGCCGAGCGTCTCATGAAGATCCACCACCAGATCGGCGCGGTGGTCGAGCGCTTCCGTCCGGAGTGCGTCGGCATCGAGACGGTCTGGTTCGGGCAGAACGTCACGGCTGCCTTCGCCACGGGCCAGGCCCGCGGGGCGGCGCTCGTGGCCTGCGCCGAGGGCGGCCTTGCCGTGGGCGAGTACACCCCGCGCCAGATAAAGCTCGCCGTGGTGGGGGAGGGCTCGGCCGAGAAGGATCAGGTGCAGTACATGGTGCGGCACCTGCTTTCCCTTGATCGCTCGCCGGAGCCCGACCATGCGGCCGACGCGCTGGCGGCGGCCATATGCTATACGACCCACGAGAACGGAAGGCTCTCATGATTGCATTTCTGAACGGAACCGTGGCGGCGGTGCTGCCCCCGCAGACGGCCTACATCGATGTCGCCGGCGTGGGCTACGCGGTGGCCATGCCCGGGGGCGACTTGGGGAAGCTGGCTGTGGGGGACACGGCTCGCGTGCTCACCTACTTGTCCGTAACCGAGAATGGCATTGCGCTGTTCGGCTTTCTCTCCGAAGAAGAGAAAGTGCTGTTCGAAAAGCTCATCGGCGTGTCGAAAGTGGGGCCGAAGATGGCCCTGGCGGCCCTTTCCACGTTCTCGCCGGCCGAGCTCGCCGACGCTATCGCCTCCCAGGACATCGCGCGGGTGTCCCACATTCCCGGCGTGGGGAAGAAGACCGCCGAGCGCATCATCCTGGAGCTGAAGGGCACGTTGGAAGCGGGCATGGAATCGCTGTTCAGCCAGGGCGCGTCCGAACCCGCGCGCAGTGCGGCGGTGCAGGGGGCTACCGAGGCGCTTCTCTCCATGGGCTTCACCTCCGCCGAAGCCGAGGTCGCCCTGAAGGGGGCTCCCGAGGGCGCGGGCGAGGGCGCGCTGCTACAATATGCCCTGAAACGTTTGGGACGTCGATAGGAAGTCATGGCATTCGATCTGGACATAGAGGGTATGGTGTTCGAGGCCGCGCGGGACGGTGCGGGCGCGCAGGGCTCGGCGTCGGCGCCGGGGCGCGAGCGCGCGGTGGCCCCGACGCTCACCGAGGACGATCTGGAGCTGGATTTCTCCCTGCGCCCCAAAAGGCTCGACGACTATCTGGGCCAGACGAAGGTGAAGGAATCCCTCGGCATCATGATCGCGGCGGCCCAGGGGCGCGGCGAGCCGGCGGATCATATCCTGTTCTCGGGCCCTCCGGGGCTGGGAAAGACCACGCTCGCCACGGTGGTGGCCAATGAGCTGGGCGCCTCCATCCGCACCACCTCGGGGCCGGCCATCGCCCGCACAGGGGACTTGGCGGCCATTCTCACCAACCTCGAAGAGGGCGATGTGCTGTTCATCGACGAGATCCATCGTCTGAACCGCATGGTGGAAGAGGTGCTGTACCCGGCGCTAGAGGATTTCGTGCTGGATATCGTCGTAGGAAAGGGCCCGGCGGCCCGCTCCATCCGGCTTGATCTGCCGCGCTTCACGCTCATCGGCGCCACGACGCGCACGGGCCTGCTCACCGGTCCTCTGCGCGACCGCTTCGGCGTGGCCTTCCGCCTGCAGTACTACACGCCAGAGGAGCTCTCGCTCATCGTGTGCCGCTCGGCTTCCATTCTGAACGTTGCCATCGACGAGGAGGGTGCGCTTGAGATTGCCCGCCGTTCCCGGGGCACTCCGCGTCTGGCCAACCGCCTGCTGAAGCGCGTGCGCGACTGGGCCCAGGTGCGCGGCGACGGTGCCATTACCGAGGACGTGGCCGCCGAAGCGCTCACGTTCTTCGAGGTGGATCATCTGGGGCTCGATGCCGTGGACAACCGCCTTTTGGAAGTGCTTTGCGTGCAGTTCGGCGGCCGTCCGGTGGGCTTGACCACGCTGGCGTCGGCGCTGGCGGAGGATCCCGACACGGTGGAGGATGTGTACGAGCCCTTCCTCATGCAACAGGGCCTCATGATGCGCACCCCTAAGGGCCGTCAGGCCACCGCCGGCGCTTGGGAGCATTTGGGCCTCGTGCCGCCGGAGGGATGCTAGCCGTAGCTGAGGCAATTTCGACTGTCGTCGTTTCCGTAGGGGGCGCGACCTTGGCCGCCCCTTTCCGCGGCGTTGACGCTGTCGGGAGGGCAGACCAAGGTCTGCCCCTACGGAGGGATTGGAGGAACAACGGTGTTCGAGCAAGACTATCTGATGCGCATCATCGCTCAGCTTCTGGGGGCCATTCGGCGCTCCATGGAGCGGGCGGCCGGCGAGGAGGATCCGGACGGAGCTGCCCGGGCCCTCGATATGGCCCTGGGCGATGCCACCGATCTGGATGGCGAGGCGCTGCTCTCCCTCGCGCCCGAATCGCTGGCCTCGGTGCTGCAGGTGTCGGGGGTCGACCCGCACCTTACGGAGTACATCGCCCGCAGCCTCATGCTCTCCGGCCGCTACCACGGTGAGGCGGGACGTGCGGATATGGCCGAGCTCCGGCGTGCCCAGGGTCGCGCTGTCGCCGCCGCCTTCGGGCATGAGCTGGGATCCGACCCCGTCAGCGATGAGGCCCTGGAGGTGCTTATGACCGCAAGTGATGGAGAAGCGTAAATTCCCCGAGGAAATTGGCCGAAGTTAGCGTATAGTTATAGCGCGCTCCCAAAAGGGAGCTGGGCTTCGCGCCCGTATTGCTATACCCGCTCGTCAGACGAGCGGGAGGAAAGAGGAAAGTATCATGGCGGAAGGCACTGTCAAGTGGTTCAACCCCGAGAAGGGCTACGGCTTCATCTCCCAGAATGACGGCGAGGATCTCTTCGTCCACTTCTCCGAGATCAAGATGTCGGGCTTCAAGACCCTCAACGAGGGCGACGCCGTTACCTTCGAGGTGACCGAGGGCCAGAACGGCAAGCTGCAGGCGAGCAACGTGGAACGTATCTAACTTTTAGAAACTGACATGACGCCAAGGGCCCGGGAGCAATCCCGGGCCCTTTTTGCTGCTAGTGGGTATTCCAGGCGAGGAAGGCCCAGGTGACCGTGCGGGGCTCGGCGAGGCGCCAGGCGAGCTGGGGGACGCCCTTGCGGTCGGGAGCGCCGGCGGTCTCGTTGGGAACGAGATTCGCGGCGAGCCATTCCCGCAAGTTGGCGCGCGCCTGCTCGCGCTCCTCGTCGGAAGCGCGCACGGCCGCGGAGTCGTCGATCATGGCGATCAACTTCTCGTAGGCGTCCTCGGGGGTGGCGAATGTGTCGTCGCGGGTGCTGTCGATGTAGCGCACCTCTGCCTTGATCCCCTCATTGGCCAAGATGTTGAACGCGTACAGGTAGTCGCGTCCGAGCACCGAGGGCAGCCCCACGGCGGCCAGGATACGCTCGTCGACGCGGGGGGAGGAGCCGGTGGCCAGCGTGATGCACACCCGCCGGCGCGCCACTTCCGTCAGGCGTAAAAGGGCATCGCGCAAATCGGCCGTGGCGATGGAGCGCGAGGCGATGGCCACGTCGGTCATGCCCTCGCGCACGCCGAAGGCCGGCCAATCGTCCTCCCAGCTCATGAGCTTGGGGAAGACGGTGCGCACGCCGGCTGCGTCGAGCCGCGCCTGCATCTGATCCAGCATGCCCTGGGAGAAGTCGGCGGCCACCACCTTGTGCCCCGCCTCGCCGAACGGCACGGCCAGAGCTCCGGTGCCGCAGCCCATGTCGAACACCGTTTCGCCGGGGCGAATCTCCGCGTATTCCAAGAACTTCTCCACATAGAGGTTCGGGGCGTCCTTGGTGGTGAAGGTGGCGGAGCGCTTGTCCCAGAACGCCGCGTCATCGGCATGGCGCCGCACCTTCTGGAGCTCTTTCCACTCCTCGTTCCAATCCGTTGCGGTGAGCAAGGGTGTAAATTCGTCGTGCATGGGGCCTCCAAGCCGTGTCGTCGGTCGTTCAGCCATTATACTTCTCTGGAACGAAATCGAGATGCGAGGAGACGTTATGCAGGTAGAGCTTCTGTACCATACGCCCGACCCCGAGCGCGCCATCGCCACGGCGGCGCGGCTGTGCTATGCGCCGGTGGGCGCGAGCGAGCTGATGGAGACCATGCCGCCCGAGCGGGTGCGCAGCGTGCTTTCCACCATCATGGGCTCGGGGCATTTCTCCACGCTTGAGCACGCCAGCTACACCTTCGCCGTCGACGGCGTGTCCCGCGCGCTCACGCACCAGCTGGTGCGCCATCGCATCGCCAGCTTCAACCAGCAGTCCCAGCGCTACGTGAAGTTCAAGGGCGACATCCCCATGGTGAAGCCCGCCACCGTGGCCGCCGATCCCGAGTGCGACCGCCTCTTCGACGAGGCCGCCGCCGCCGTGGCCGAGGCCTACCGGGCGCTCGTGGAGGCGGGCATTCCCGCCGAGGACGCGCGCTATCTTCTGCCCAACGCCTGCGAGACGAAGATCGTCATCACCATGAACGTGCGCGAACTTCTGCACTTCTTCGAGCTGCGCTGCTGCAACCGTGCCCAGTGGGAGATCCGAGAGATGGCGTGGAAAATGCTGGAACTCGCCCGTCCGACGGCGCCGTACATCTTCGCCGATGCCGGCGCGCCCTGCATCCACGGCACCTGTCCGGAGGGCAAGATGACCTGCGGCAATCCCTACCCGCGCGTCGACCGCTCGCAGCTCGACGCTTAGGACGGCTGTATGACCAAGCAGAAAAGCGATCTGTCCCGCGCGTTTTCCGAAGACGGGGCGATAAAGACCCACGTGGGAGGCCAGGCCCTCATCGAGGGCGTCATGATGCGCGGCAAGTACAACTGGGCCGTGGCCGTGCGCGAGCCGGACGGCGCCATCTACGTGGAGGAGCACGACCTGAATTCTGGCAAGGACAAAAACGGCTGGATGTACTGGCCGCTCGTTCGCGGCTGCCGGGCGCTCGTGGAGTCGCTCATGCTAGGGTTCAAGGCCCTGGAGATCGCCGCCTTGCATGCCTTCGGCGACGAGGAGGGCGAGCAGAAGGCCGCCGCCGAGGCGACTTTCGTGGAAGCGGAGGCCGAGCTTGAGGGCGCGGCGGCCGTGGCGGCCGAGGAGGAGAAGCGCGGCGAACGCGCTGCCGGCCGCGACGGCTTCGATTGGAAGCGCGATTTCGGCAACCCCGACGAGATGGTGGACGGCCTGGGTGCCCAGCGCACTTTGGAGGTGGTGAGCGAGGCCGATGCGCCGGCTCGGCGGCAGGCTGGGGACGGCTCTTCCACCGATGAGGAGTTCGGGCACCGCGAGATGGTGATCTCCATGGTGGTGGGCCTCGTGCTGGGCGTGGTGCTGTTCATCGTGGCGCCCGCGGCCATCACGAACCTCATCGTGGGGGAGTACGACGATCACACGCTGGCCTGGAACATCGTGGACGGCCTTCTGCGCGTGGCCGTGTTCGTGTTCTACATCTGGCTCATCGGCCGCATGGAGGACATCAAGCGCATGTTCATGTACCACGGCGCCGAGCACAAGGCCATCCACTGCTTCGAGCACGGCCTTCCCATGACCCCCGAGAACGCCCGGCAGTTCCCGCGCCTGCACGTGCGCTGCGGCACCGCCTTCCTCATTATGGTCATGGTTATCGCCATCCTCGTGTACACCATCTTCCCGCTGAACGCCATCATCTCCGGTTTCGGAGTGCCCGACGGGCTGCCGAAGCTCGTGCTCGTCATTGTGGCACGCATCGTGCTGATGCCCGTTATCGCCGGCATCTCCTACGAGATCACGGTGAAGTGGGCCGGGAGCCATCCGGACAACCCGCTCGTGAAGGTGATTCTCTGGCCCGGCATGCAGATGCAGTACCTTACCACCCACGAGCCCGACGATGCCCAGATGGAGTGCGCCATCGCCGCCATGCAGGCGGTGCTCGCCCGCGAGGACGCCGAGGAGGCGAAGGCGGCCGCAAAGCCCGTGCCCGCTGCTTCCTGATCCGCGCCGCCATGCTCCCTTCCGCCAGGGCCGTCAATAAGCTGTGACAAACCCGTAGCGCCGGCGAAACCACGACAAATTGACTGAACGTTAAAATTTCCACGTAGCTATTCGGAGCGACGGCCCAGATAGGAGCGTGGGAACATGGAGCCGCTGATTTCCGCTCGGGATCTGAAGAAGAACTTCGGCAAGGTGGAGGCGCTCAAGGGCGTCTCGCTCGATGTAGCGGAAGGCGAGAAGGTCGTCGTCATCGGGCCGTCCGGCTCGGGCAAAAGCGTGCTCATCCGCTCTATCAACGGCCTGGAGCGTCCCGACTCCGGCGAGCTGACCGTCAACGGCATCGACATGATGGCCAAGAAGGTGGACACGCGTAAGCTGGCCAGCGAGGTGGCCATGGTGTTCCAGGGCTACAACCTCTACCCTCATAAGACCGTGCTGGAAAACGTTACCTTCGCGCCCATCAAGGTGCTGAAGGTGCCGAAGGCGGAGGCAGAGGAGGCGGGGCGCGCCTACTTGGAGCGCGTGGGGCTGTCCAGCAAGCTTGACAAGTACCCCGACCAGCTCTCCGGCGGCCAGCAGCAGCGCGTGGCCATCGCCCGGGCGCTGAACATGCACCCGAAGATCATGCTTCTCGACGAGCCGACGAGCGCCCTGGATCCGGAGATGGTCAACGAGGTGCTCGACGTCATCAAGTCGCTGGCGGAGACGAACATGACCATCGTCATGGTCACCCACGAGATGGGACTCGCGCGCGATGCCGCCGACAAGGTGGTGTTCATGGAAAACGGGCTCGTGGTGGATGAGGGCACGCCGGCCTACCTCTTCGGCCCCGATTCCAACGAGCGCGTGCAGGCGTTTCTCTCCAAAATACTGTGAGGGGGGGTGCGTGCGATGAACGTGACGAGCCTGGCAGACGAGAAGATCGGGATGAGCGGGGTGGCCATGCCAGGCGGGGCCTGCCTCACGCGGCGCGCTTTCGTGCGGCTGGCCGGCGCCGCCGCAGTGGGCGCGGCCCTGGGTGGTGCGGTGCTGCCGCTTTCCGGCTGCGCGCCGGCGGGCGACGTGCTGCGCGTCGGCACGAAGATCGACGTGCCCGGCTTCGGTTTCCAGAACCCCGAGACGGGAAGCGTGGAGGGGCTGGAGGTGGACGTGGCCCGCGAGCTGGCCGCGCGGCTCAAGGGCGATGCGAATGCCCTGGAGATCGTGGGCGTGAACGTGACCACCCGCGGGGCGATGCTGGACAACGGCACCCTGGACGCAACGCTCGCCACCTTCACCATCACCGACGCGCGCAAGAAGACCTACGACTTCTCTCGGCCCTACTACATCGATCACATCGGCGTGCTCGTGCTGAAGAAGTCGGGCATCACCGATCTTTCGGGCCTCGATGGCAAGACCGTGGGCGTGGCGCTGTCGGCCACCACCAAGGACAAGCTGGGGGCCGCTGCTGCCGAGGCGGGCATCACGCTGAAGTTCGCCGAGTACGCCACCTATCCCGAGATCAAGATCGCGCTCGTGGCCGGGCGCGTGGACGCGTTCTCCGTGGACAGCTCCATCCTTCTGGGCTATCAGGACGACACCACCTACTTGCTGCCGACGCAGTTCGCGCCCCAGGAGTACGGCGTGGCCACGAAGAAGGGCAGCGAGTATTCCAAGCCCATCGACGACGCCATCGCGGCCATGGAGGTCGACGGCACGCTGCGAGCGCTGAAGGAACGCTGGGGCCTGTCGCTGGTCACCGAGGCCGATGTGGAAGCCGAGCAGAGCGCCGGCGGCACGGGCCTGGGGGCGGGAGATCCGGCCGACGACGGGGGAGCTGCGGGCACCGAGGCGCCCGCTGATGATGCCGCGGATGCGAGCGGCCAAGGCGCTGCGGGCGCGAGCGGCGCGGAAGGGGGCGCGTCCCGATGACGGAGATATTCGCGCCCTACAAGTGGGAAGCGCTCTTCGCGCGATGGCCCGACATCCTGGCCGCCTTCGGCATGACCGCGGCCATCTCGGCGCTGGCCCTCGTCATCGCGCTCGTTTTGGGCTTCGTCTTCGGCGTGTTCGCGGTGTCGCGCTTCCGCATCCTGCGCGCCCTCACGCGCGTCTACGTGGAGACGGTGCAGAACATTCCGCTGCTTCTGCAGGTGTTCGTGCTTTACGCCGTGTTCCCGCTGATCGGGCTCACCATCGCCTCGTTCTGGATCGGCGTCATCGCCATCGGCGCCTACCATGGCGGCTACATGTCGGAAGTGGTGCGCAGCGGCATCGGCTCGGTGCACCGCGGCCAGTTCGAGGCGGCCAAGAGCCAGGGCTTCTCGCCGGTGCAGACCATGACGCTCATCATCCTGCCCCAGGCCATGCGCATCATCCTGCCGCCTCTGGCGGTGCAGGCCGCCAACCTCGTGAAGAACACCTCGGTGCTCGCGCTCATCGCCGGCGGCGAGCTCATGTACTTCGCGAACTCCTTCGCCGGGGACACGAGCTACTACGGGCCGGCCTACGTGGCCGCCGCCGTGCTGTACTTCGCCATCTGCTTCCCGCTCTCGCGCGGTGCCGTGTATCTTGAGCATCGCATGGGCGCCCACCGCCACGTGGCCACCGGCGACGCCACCGAGGCGCTTGCGGCCGACGCTTTGGAGGTGACGCCGGGCACCCACGACATCACCGGGCACGCGGCCGCCCAGGCCATGGCCGCCGGCGTGACGACCATGGTGGAGGGCACGAGCACCTTGGTGCCGCCCGTGGCGGACAAGGGCCGCTACCTCACGTACGCCGAGCTTTACGGCATCGACGCGCCGGCGTGGCCCGACCGTCGCACCGTGGCGCCCCGCACGCCGCGGAACCGTCGCGGAATCGCCCGTGTGCGCGGCGCCATCGGCCGCACCGGCGGCCGTCGCAAGGGCAAGGGCCGGAGAGGAGGCCGGAAATGAGCGACATCGCCGCTTTGCTCACCTGGACGAACATCCGCTTCCTTTTGGAAGGGCTCGGGCTCACCCTCGTCATCTCGGCGCTGGCCATCGCCTGCTCCGTTGTGCTCGGCGCCGTCATTTCCATCATGCGCGGATCCTCCTCCCGCGTGCTGCGCGGCTTCTCCATCGCCTACGTGGAGCTGTTCAAGAACACGCCGCTGCTTCTGTGGATCATGTTCACGTTCTTCGTGGCCCAGCTGCCGCCCTTGCCCGCGGCGGTGCTCGCCTTCACGCTGTTCACCGCGGCCTCGGTGGCCGAGATCGTCCGCGGCGGCCTGGCGAGTGTGCCGACGGGCCAGTACGAGGCCGCCCATTCCCAGGGGTTCTCGGCGCCGCAGATGTACCTGTACATCATTTTGCCCCAGGCCCTGCGCAACATGGTGCCGGCGTTGCTCTCGCAGTTCGTGACCACCATCAAGGACACGTCGTATCTGTGGGGCGCCATGGCTTTGCAGGAGCTGATGGGCCGCGGCATGATTCTCATGAACAGCTACAACTCCACCGTGCAGATCTTCGCCATCTTCGCCCTGATGGCGCTCATCTACTTCGTCGTCTGCTTCACTTTGTCGCAGATCGTCCGCGCCTACCAGCGCCACCTCAAGGGCGCACGGTAGGGAAGAAAACTTCTTGACCTCAACGTCGGGTTGAGGTTTATGCTGTGCGGCGGAAATTCTTTGGCGGAAACGAAGGGCGAAGACTATGCCGCGCAAACCGAAGATGCAAACCAGCAACGATCTGATACGCGAGAACTACGGGTGGCCCATGACGGCAGGCCAGGTGTCGAAGCTGACGGGCGTGACGACGAGGGCGCTCCAGCATTACGATGAAAAGGGCCTGCTGTGCCCGAGGCGCTCGGGGGAGGGCGTGGCCAACAACCGCAAGCTCTATAGCCCCGAGGACGTCGACCGGCTCAAGCAGATCGTGGTGCTCGGCTCCTATGGATTCGAGCTCAAGGATATGCCGCCGATTCTCGATGGCGAGAGGAGCCTGACGGACGCGCTGGCAGAGCGCATCGAGGAATTGCGTGCTCAGGAGCGCTTCTTGCAGCATCTCATCTTGTTCGCGCGCTATGCCGAACTCGTCGGCGACGACCTCTTCGAAACCTTGGCCTTCGGCACCTCCGAAGTGGATGCGTTCGCCGAGCTCATGCGAAGTTCGCCGGCCTATGCCGATAAAGCTATCCGGTGGGAATCTATGGACGATGCGGGCTTGGAGCAATTGTGGGACGAGCTGGGCGCGATCATCGTCGATTTCCTGGGAGGCGACGACGAGGATCCCTTCGCCCATATAGAGTCTACGGTGCGACGACTGAGGGCGTGGTTCTGCACGTATTTCTTCGAAATCGACGATCTTGACCTGCTGGGCATTTGGACGCTCTTCGAGGATGGCAGCGAGGAGGCCGAGTTTGCCAGCGAAGTGGGCGGAGAGGCGACTCCCGGTTTTCTGCAGTCGGCGGTGTTTCTCGTGTGGCTGAAGTCGATGATCTCGGAACTCTCGGCGATGATCGAGGCGGAAGCGGGTGATGATGCGGAGTCGCCCCTCTCTGAGAACCGGGCGGTTTCCCTCGTCGATTTCGTCTGCCGTTCGTGCGGCTACCCCGTCCCGGAGGCTGCGGAGCTCGATGGCGACGAGTGGGATACCATGGTGGAATTTTTCGAAACGGTGGCGGGGTATCTGAGGAGTGCCCTTGGAGACGAGGAGACGATGGCGCTCATTGATCCCGACGGAGAAAGCGCTGTCGACGGAGCGTTTTTCGAGAGGGCGGCTCGAGCTGCTCGAGAGGTCGAGCTCTTCTCTGAGCGTAGCTAAAAAGTCAGCAGGTCGCGCACGGGCGAGCCCAAGGCGTCGGCGATGCGGCCCAAGTCGTCGATGCCCACGCCGACCCGGCCGGTCTCGATGCGCCAGATGTGGGATTTGCTGCTGCCGATCATGAGGGCCAGCTGGCTTTGGGAAAGCCCCTGCTCCTCGCGTACCGCGCGGATACGCTTTCCCAGGGCCTGTCTTTTCTGTTCGATGTTCATGGGGAAAGCATATGTGCTACCATTAACGAACCGACTTCAAATATGAAGCCACAAGCTTATGGAGAGACTGACGAGGAAAGAAGGAGGCCGCATGGCAAGTTCGCGCGCAAACCTTTCGAAGAAGGCGAAGCTCATTGGAATCGGGGCGGCGATTGGCTTGGTGATCGGCGCCTTCTCGGTCTTCATGCTGCTCACGTACAACCCGCCGGACAAGCAGCAGGAGCCCAATGTTGACGTCGCCGTTCTCATGAGCGAGATCTCGCAGATCAACGAACTGGCTACCGCATCGCAGACCTACACCGTCGTCGAGAAGGTCGAGAGCAACAGCAAGCTGTTCGATACCATCGACATTCCCTTCTCGGAGAACTTCTTCATTCTTACTTACATGGGCGAGTTGAAGGCGGGCGTGAATCTGGATGAAGCTCAGGTTGCGCTGGAGGGGACGACCGTAAAGGTGTCGCTGCCGCAGGCGACCATCCTATCGGACGCCATCGACACGACCAGTTTTAAAGTATTGCACGAGCAGAACAACTTCCTCAACCCCATCGGCGTGGAGGACGTCACGCAGTACATCGATGAGTCGCGCCAAGAAGCCGAGGCGGCCGCCATCAGCGGCGAGGTGCTCAACGAGGCCCAGGAGAACGCCGTCTCGTCCATTGAAGCGCTACTCGGTGCTGCCCTTCCGGAGGGGTACACGATCGAAGTCAGCTCGGTGGCGCAGAACCAGACGACGGAATAGCAGATTTGGTTAGCTGTCAGCTAATGCGGACGGCAACGGAAAACTGCTAGTCTGGACGCAAGGCAGAGGAAGGAATCAAAGACTATGGGCGGTATTCGTAGCAAATTAGGGAACGTGGCGGATAAGGCTAAGGAGTTGGGCGAGTCGGTGGCGGAGGTGGCTGCAGAGGCTGGCGGCACCGTTGCCGGCAAGGTGGCCGCTGCTGGTGGGACGGTTGCGGAGCGAGCCAAGGAAGGGGCTCGTTTGGCGGCCGATGCGCAGCTAGAAGCTCGGAGACGCAAGTATGCCCCCGTATTCCCCGACGAGTTCTGGAGCCCAGACTATGATCTACCAAATATGGTGATCATTGAAGACGAGGACAAACGTAAGGGCATCGACGTGTGCGAAGGCGCTATCGGGTGGTTGACGAAGGCATCGAACGGGATGGAGATATTCCATCTGTACCATGCTTTTGCCGAGGAAAGCGGACTGGCGTTCCATCCATTTGCCCAGATGGGCGCAGTCTACGTTCGCGACCCATCCGGGCTGGATCGTTTTCTCGACCTTGAAAGCCTGTACCAGGAGATTCAAAAGGAGAAGATGTCCGAGCTTCAGCATGTCGCCTATTGCTTGGGAGCGAAATACTGCAAGCTTGAGATGCGTGAGACGCAAGTATCCGATTCGAAACAAGCTAGGCAAATCAAGGCTTCGGTGAAGAAGACGGCTGTGGCTTCAGAATCAGAGGGCATTTCCGCTGATCGCAGTGAACAAGTTTCAGAAGACAGGTATATGCTCTTCGAGCGTCACTTTTCCGGGAGCGATGAGGTCAGGCGTCCGCCGCTGAACTGGTATCGGAACGACAAGGAGATCAATGGCCTCATCGAAATGCGCTGCTCGGGTGCCTCGAAGAATGCGATACAGGATTATGTGGTGAACATTGACTGCCGGTCATCTGCTACGCTAGCTCAGACTCGTGCCAGCGAGATAGACTCGGCATTGAGGGGGCTGAAGGTGTCGATCGGCACGTCTCTGCAAGAAGAGTGCTACCGCGAAAGCCAGCAAACCATGGTGTTCACCGTTCTGTTCTAAAAGCGAAAGAGAGCTTCTGACGGTTGCAAAAAGATAGTTCTCTGAGGAAGTGGGTCGCTTGTGGGCGGGTGACCCATTTTGATGCGTGCTGCTTTGAGCGGCTTGGGGTGGCGAGTTTTTAGAGATTTTCGACGTGAGGGGCTGGGATGAGAGGAGGTTCGTCGGGGCTACCGTGGCATTTTGCCAGGTCAGGATTATGGGCGGAGACGATTCGGGCCTGATCGGGGTGTTTCTGGGAGGATCGATGTCGCAAACCGGGGAAAACTTGCCAGATTTCGTGAGGTTGGCGAACGCGGTTGGGTTGCTTGGGGCAATCTCAGGTGATGCTCTCCTGATTTCGCGGAGTTGGTGAACGCAGCTGGATTGCTGCGGACGATATCGGGCGGCACTAACCGGATTCTGCGGTTTCGGCGACCGCGCCCGGCGTTTTCACTCTATCCCAAATAGCTCAAGAACGGCAGGTAAGTCTGGGCAGAATCGGGGACGGCGAGGGTGATGTCTTGGCCCATGGCGGTGACGGTGACGACGGAGGGGTCGTCGTAGGTGGTGATGGTGGCGTCGGTGCCGCTGTAGCTGACGTTGGCCGAGCCGGTCTTCTCGGCGCCCTCGGGCAGGCTCGTCACCTCCCAGCTCTGGATGTCCAGCGCGTCGATGGCGGCGTCCACTTGGGAGGAGGACATGCCCGTGGCCTCGGCGATGCGATCGGCGTTGCCGCGCAGGGAACTCTCGGCCTTCGATTTCAGGCCAGAGACGTCCAGGGCCGCATTGGCCGCGGCGTTCTTGCCACCCTCGAACAGGCCGGCCAGGGGGTTCTGGAAGTTCTCGAAGGGACCCTTCATGCCCAGCTGGGGCAGGATGCCGAAAACGGCGATGACGAGGATGAAGGCGGCAATGAGGCCGATGAAGGCTTTGATGATCTTGCTGTCCACGGAATCTCCTCGGGGTGGGTCACGTTGCGCGAAGGCGCCGCCGGGGGTACGTTGATGCTCGGTATTCGCGGGTCGAATGCTGCGATTCGACGGCGTCCGGCATCTATGGTAACCCGCAGGATCCGTCTTCATAAATCGACTACGGGACGCCCATGAAACGGTCATCGACCTTACGGGAACCTTGCGAGGACGGTTTCGTGCGCGAATGCGGTGCAGGCGAAGGATCTCAGGCGCGGGGCGCGCGAGCGCGAAACGGGGCCGCATGCGGGGACGCGCGGATTCAACGACTTTCTCGCACGGCTTCGCGGCAAATCGTGTATCCTAGGCCCCACGCATTCGCGCGGCCCCAAGGCGGCGCGGCTGCCCAGACAAAACCCCGCGCACGTAAAAATCTCAAGGTGGGGTAAATCGTGCGAACGTGAGGGCCGCATCACGCGGCCGAGAAGGAGGATGGTTCCGTGAAACTGGTCGTTACGGAGAAGAACGACGCGGCGGTGAAGATCGCCGATCTTCTGGGCGCTTCCAAGCCCAAAGCCGACAAGGTGTTCAACACGCCGGTCTACCGGTTCGAAGTCGAAGGGGAGGAGTGGGTGACCATCGGCCTGCGCGGCCACATCCTGGAGCCCGATTTCACCCCGAGCCTTACCTACAAGAAACGTGGCGGCTGGGAGGGCGTCACCGCCGAGGGCGAGATGCTGCCCGCTGTCGTGCCGGACAGCCTTGCCAAGCCCCCCTTCAAAAAGAAGAAGCCCTTCACCGCCGACGGCGTGGAGCTCAAGGGGTGGAAGATGGAGGCGCTGCCGTATCTCATCTACGCGCCCATCGAGAAGCTGCCTAAGGAGAAGGACATCATCCGCTCTCTGAAGAACCTGGCGAAGAAGGCCGACTCCATCGTCATCGCCACCGACTTCGATCGCGAGGGCGAGCTCATCGGCTCGGATGCGCTGTCGTGCTGCCGCGAGGTGAACGCCACGGCGCCGGTGTCGCGGGCGCGCTACTCCGCCTTCACGAAGCCGGAGATCACCCATGCCTTCGCCAACCTCGTGCCCATGGACGACGACCTGGCCGCCGCCGGCGGGTCGCGCCGCGACATCGACCTCATTTGGGGCGCGGTGCTCACGCGCTACCTCACGCTGGTGAAGTTCGCCGGCTACGGCAACGTGCGCTCCTCCGGGCGCGTGCAGACGCCGACGCTGGCCATCATCGTCGAGCGCGAGCGCGAGCGCATGGCGTTTGTGCCCGAGGACTACTGGGTCATCCGCGGCGCCTTTGACGGTGCTGCTGCGACCGGCCCTACCGGCGGCGACGGCCCCGAGGCCTTCGAGGCGCCCCACGCCACGGCCCGCTTCAAGGCCGAGGCCGAGGCTGCGGCCGCCATGGCCCGCGTGGAGGGCGCCGTGAGCGCGCGGGTGGCCTCGGTGGAGAAGAAGCGCCGCAAGGTTCCGGCGCCGGTGCCCTTCAACACCACCTCGCTCATGGCCGCCGCCTCGGCCGAGGGCATCAGTCCCGCCCGCTGCATGCGCATCGCCGAGAGCCTGTACATGGACGGCTACATCTCCTACCCCCGCGTGGACAACACGGTGTACCCGGACTCGCTGGATCTGGCCGAGGTGGTGAACGCCATCGCGGCGAACCCCGCCTATGGCCCCTACTGCAAGCAGCTGCTGTCCGCCGCCCCCCTGAAGGCCACGCGCGGCAAGACCGAGACCACCGACCACCCGCCCATCTACCCCACGGCGGCCGCCACGCCCGACGATTTGTCCGCGGCCGACTACAAACTGTACAACCTCATTGCCCGCCGCTTCTTGGCGACCCTTTCGGGGCCGGCCACCGTGGAGGGCACGAAGGTGACGCTGGATGTGGCCGGCGAGCCCTTCGTGGCCAAGGGCGACGTGCTGGCCGAGCCGGGCTTCCGCGCCATCTACCCCTACGGGCTGAAGAAGGACGAGCAGCTCCCCGCGCTCTCCGAGGGCGCCACCATCGCTTTCAACGGCGCCACCTGCACCAAAAAGCAGACCGAGCCGCCGGCGCGGTATTCCCAGGGCAAGCTCGTCCAGGAGATGGAGAAGCTGGGCCTCGGCACGAAGTCGACCCGCGCCTCCATCATCGAGCGCCTCTACCAGGTGAAGTACGTGCAGAACGACCCCATCGAGCCCTCGCAGCTGGGCATCGCCGTCATCGACGCCCTGGACAAGTTCGCGCCGCACATCACCCATGCAGAGATGACCGCCGAGCTGGAGCGCTCCATGGACCGCATCGCCGACGGGGAGCAGACCAAGGCCGAGGTGGTGGAGACCTCCCGCAACCTGCTCGCCCAGGAGCTGGCGAACCTCATGCCCCATTCCGAGGAGGTGGCCGACGCGCTCTCCGATGCCGTGGCCGCCGACGCCTACGTGGGCCCGTGCCCCAAGTGCGGCAAGGATCTGCAACTGAAGGCGAGCCACAAGACCAAGTCGATGTTCATCGGGTGCGCCGGCTGGCCCGACTGCGATGTGACCTACCCGCTTCCCAAGGGCAAGATCGAGGCCGTGCCCGAGAAGTGCCCCACCTGCGGCATGCCCCAGGTGAAGGTGACCGCCTTCCGCAGCAAGCCCCGGGTGCAGTGCATCGACCCTGCCTGCCCCTCCAACCAGGAGCCCGAGGTCGTGGTGGGCAAGTGCCCCGTGTGCGCGGAGCGCGGGCTCGACAAGAACCTCATCGCCCGCCGCAACCCGCGCACGCTGAAGCGCTCCATCACCTGCGAGAACTTCGACGAGTGCCAGACGCGCTACCCGCTGCCCCAGTACGGCGACATTGTCCCCACCGAGGAGGTGTGCGAGCACTGCGGCGCGCCCATGGTGGTCATCAAGACGGCTCGCGGGCCGTGGAAGCTGTGCCCGAACTTCGATTGTCCGGGCAAGGAGGAGGAAGAGAAGGCGAAGGCCGAGAAGAAGAGCGGTCGCTCTAAGGGTGGCCGGAAAGCGGCTTCCAAGAAGTAACCTGCCGGGGGAAGCGCTCGGAGGGTTGGTTTGATTTAAGTCGAGCAGTGCTGAATTGTCGAGCTTATTGGGCGGCGGCTTCTATCTTGCGGTAGAGGTCGCCGCCTTTTGCGTCGACGGCGACATAGGTGGGGAAGTCCTTCAGGGTGAGCTTGCGCAAAGCCTCGGTGCCGAGGTCTTCCCAGCCGATAAGCTCGCTTTCGGTGACGGACTTCGCCAGGAGCGCGGCGATGCCGCCCACGGTGCAGAGGTAGACGCTGCCGGTTTCCTGGCAGGAGCGCACGACTTCGGGGCTGCGCTTGCCCTTGCCGATGGCGGCGACGATGCCGGCCTCGAAGAGCGCCGGCGTGGCGAAATCCATGCGGCTGGCGGTGGTGGGGCCGACCGAGCCCAAGGGGCGCCCGGCCGCCGCGGGGGTGGGGCCGGCGTAGAAGAGGGTGGCACCTTCCAGATCGAAGGGGAGGTGGCCAGTGTCTTCCAAGCATTGCAGGGCGCGCTCGTGGCCGGCGTCGCGCATGGTGTAGACGGGGCCCGAGAGCAGCACCTCGTCGCCGACCTGGAGGTCGGCGAGATCCGCGCGGGTCAGCGGCAAGGTGAGGGAGACGGTTTTCGCCATGGGGAGTCCTTTCGGGGTGGTACGCTAAACGAGCTTGACGGACGCACTGCGCATGGCGCAGCAGCCCATGTTCACGGCAACGGGCAGGGCGGCGATGTGGCAGGGGGCCGTCTCCAGGTGCACGGCCAGGGCCGTGGGGGCGCCCCCCAGGGCCGCAGGACCGATGCCGAGCGCGTTCACCTCCGCCAGCAGCTCTTCTTCAAAGGCCGCCGCCTCGGCGCTTGCGGCCGGGCCGCCCACCTCGCGCAGAAGGGCGTGCTTGGCGAGTCCCGCCACCTTGTCGAAGGTGGCGCCCACCCCCAGCCCGATGACGAGCGGCGGGCAGGCGTTGGCCGCCTTCTCGCGCACGCAATCGAGGACCACCCGGCGCACGCCGTTAGCGCCGGCGCCCGGGGGCAGCATGACCACGCGGGAGGCGTTGTCGGAGCCGCCGCCCTTCAGCAGCACGTGCAGGGTGGCGCTGGTGCCGGGCACGAGTTTCAGCTCGCAGAAGGCGGGCGTGTTGTCGCCGGTGTTGGCGCGGTCGAACAGGGCGTCGCGCACAAGGGACATGCGCAGGTGGCCGTCGGTGTAGGCGCGGGCCACCGCGTCGTTCACGCGGCTGAAGATGTTGCCGGGCACGCTGAGCTTTTCGCCGACTTCCAAACACACCCACACGCTGCCGGTGTCCTGGCAGATGGGCACGCCGTCGGTCACGCCGATGCGGGCGTTTTCCAGGATGCGGTCGAGCACGCCCGCTTCCCGGCTCTCCGGCACCGCCTCCTCGCGCGCCGCTTCCACGGCTCTTTGGAAGTCGGGCCGCAACGTGACGGCGCACTGGCGAATGGCGTCGTAAACCGCCTCGCCCACCGTCTCGGCGTTAAGGCGTTCGGTAACCAATGGCTGTCGGGGGCACCTTTCGTGGGACACGTTTTCGCCAGTAGGCATTTCGCCTATGGCCATCGTTTCGGGGGTCTCTTCGTTCACGGACGCCTCCATCCAATAGTCGGGCCTGTTTGAAGTAAGAATTTCGAGTTGTTAGAGTTTCCTTGGAGGATATTCTCAGATTTTCCGGGTAATTAGGTCGTTTTCTTCCCAATATAGCTCAAAGCGGAGGTCGCCAAGGGGGCGAAAGTCTAACAAGTCGAAATTTTTGCCCAAATGCGGCCTTGGGATTGGTTGGAAAGGTTTTGCGGATGCGAGAGGTGAGAGGTTGGTGTTGGGGGGCGCAAGGGTGAGGGGGGCGAAGCGCGCGACTGGTGGGATGCGACAGGGAAGGGCGCGATACACAAGTCTGGCTTAGGGGTCGAAACTTGTGCGGCGGGTGGAACTTGTGCGCAGGGGAGGGGCGAGCGGGGGTACGCGGGCGGGGAGGGGGTACAATAGACAGGTTTACACGGGAGAAATCGTTCTAAGGACTTGGAACCTATGGATATCGCAGCGGAATCGCTCGCCAAGCACGCCGAGTGGCGCGGCAAGCTCGCCTTCGATCCGAAGATGGACATCGCCACGCGCCACGATCTGGCCGTGGCCTACACCCCCGGGGTCGCCGAGCCCTGCAAGGTCATCGCCGAGAACCCCGAGGCGGCCTACGACTATACGCTGAAGGCGAACACGGTGGCCGTCGTCTCCGACGGCAGCGCTGTTCTGGGGCTGGGCAACATCGGCCCTGCCGCCGCCATGCCGGTCATGGAGGGCAAGGCAGCCCTGTTCAAGGCCTTTGGCGGCGTGGACGCGTTCCCCATCTGCCTGGATACCCAGGACACCGACGAGATCATCGAGACGGTCATCCGCATCGCCCCGGCCTTCGGCGGCATCAACCTGGAGGACATCGCCGCCCCCCGCTGCTTCGAGATCGAGGCGCGGCTGAACGACGCGCTGGACATCCCGGTCTTCCACGACGACCAGCACGGCACGGCCATCGTGGTGCTCTCGGGCATCATCAACGCGCTGCGCCTTGTGGGCAAGGACAAAGCGTCGGTGCGCGTGGTCGTCAACGGCGCGGGCTCGGCGGGCATCGCCATCGCCAAGCTGCTTCTGTCCTACGGCTTCGCGCGCGTGACCATGTGCGACATCCGCGGCATCTTGAGCTCCTCCTACGAGGGGATGAATCCGGCCCAAGAGGCCATGCTGGCCGTCACGAACCTGGAGGACAAATCCGGCACGCTCGCCGACGCCATGGAAGGCGCCGACATCGTCATCGGGGTTTCGGCTCCCGGCGTCATCACGCCCGACATGGTCGCCTCCATGGCCGACGACGCCATCGTGTTCGCCATGGCCAACCCCACTCCCGAGATCTTCCCCGATAAGGCCCGCGCCGCCGGGGCGCGCGTGGTGGGCACCGGACGGTCGGACTTCCCGAACCAGGTGAACAACGTCATCGCCTTCCCCGGCATCTTCAAGGGGGCGCTGCAGGCCCGGGCCGAGCGCATCACCGAGCCCATGAAGCTGGCTGCTGCCGAGGCTTTGGCCGCGCTCGTCTCCGACGAGGAGCTCTCTGAGGAGTTCATCATGCCCGACCCCTTCGACCCGCGCGTGGCCGACGCCGTGGCCGACGCCGTGCGCGCGTGCGCCGCCGCCGAGCGGGAAGGGGCCTAGCAGCTGTGGCAGCACCCGCGAACACGGGCGTCTTCGTCACCTTCGAGGGGGGCGACGGCGCCGGCAAGTCGACGCAGATACGCTTCCTCGCCCGACTTCTGGAAGATGCCGGTCGCGAGGTGGTGCGTCTGCGCGAGCCCGGCGGCACCGCCGTGGGGGAGGCTCTGCGCGCCGTCGTGCTCGATCCGGCCCATGAGGCCATGAGCGACCGCGCCGAGCTGCTCATCTACGAGGCGGCCCGGGCCCAGATCGTCGACGAGGTCATCCGTCCGGCGCTCGGGCGCGGGGCGGTGGTTCTGTGCGACAGGTTCTACGACTCCACCGTGGCCTACCAGGGCTGCGGGCGGGGGCTCGACGGCGCCTTCATCGACGCGGCGAACCGGTTCGCCTGCGACGGGGTGGTGCCGGATGCCACGGTGCTTTTGGTGGCCCCCGCCTCGGCCGTGCGCTCGCGCATGGGGCGCCGCGAGGGGGCCGACCGCCTGGAGCTGGCCGGCGACGCCTTCCACAGCCGGGTGGCCGTGGGCTTCGAGCAGATCGCCGAGGCCGACCCGGCCCGGGTGAGGACGGTGCTCTCGCGGGTGCACCGCGCCGACACGTTCCGCGCCGTGCTGGAGGCGGTATCGCCCGTGCTACCGGAGGCCGCCGCGGCGCTGGCCGGCGGGGCGGATCTGGATGCCCTCGTCTCACGGGAGATGGCGGCCAAGCGCGCCGAGAAGGAAGCGAAGGCGAAGGAGGGCGCCCGTGGCTGACGCCTTCGAGAACATTCTGGGACAGCCCAAGGTGCGCGAGTTTCTGCGCGCCTCGGTGGTCTCGGAGCGGGTGACCCAGGCCTATCTGTTCGTGGGGCCGGCCGGCTCCAACAAGACCCAGGCCGCCTATGCGCTCGCCCAGGCGCTCATGTGCCCGAAGGGGCCCCGCGGGCCGCGGGGCGGTTCCTGCGGCGCCTGCGACCGCTGCGGGCGCATTCTGCGGCGCAAGCATCCCGACGTGCGCTATTTCGCCCCGGCCGGCGCGAACGGGTATCTGGTGGAACAGGTGCGCGAGATCGTGGCCGACACGGCGCTCTCTCCCATTCAGGCCGACAAGAAGATCTACATTCTGGATCGCGTGGACCAGCTGGGCGCGAGCGCCGCCAACGCGTTCTTAAAGACGCTGGAGGAGCCGGCCGACGACGTGGTGATGATCCTTCTGGGTCGCACCCGCGAGTCGGTGCTGCCCACTATCGTCTCCCGCTGCCAGGTGGTGCCCTTCCGCCACATTCCCGCCTCGGAGGCCGCGGGCATCGTGGCCCAGAACACCGGCGCCGATCCCGCCCAGGCGCGCCAGGCCATCGAGGCCTGCGGCGGCTCCATCACCTCGGCCGTGGCGTTTCTGCGGGCGCCGGGAAGCGAGCGCCTCGCCTTCCGGACGCGGCTCTTCTCCGATTTGGCCATGCTTCAGCGCGCCGACGACTGGGATGTGGTGGAGATGGCCCGCGCGCTCGTGGAGGCGTCGAAGGCGCCGCTCGACGAGGTGCGCGCCTCTCAAGAGGAGGAGCTTGCCGAGAACGCCGACTTTCTCGCGAAATCTGCCATCCGCCAGATAGAGGCGCGCAACAAGCGCCAGCTGTCGGCGAAGACCTCCGAGTATCTGCGCCAGACGACGGCCATGGTTCGCTCGTGGCTGCGCGACGGGCTCATGGTGGCCTGCGGGACGCCGGAGCTGGTCATCAACACCGATGTGCGCGATTCGCTGGTCGCGCTGTTCTCCGGCGCCGATGCGGCGGTCATCGCCGCAGCTTGCTCCAAGGTGGACGAGTGCGAGCGTGCGCTGGCCTATAATGTATCCCCAGAAACGTGCTTGGACACGTTGCTGTTCGACGTAAGAGAGGTTGTTCATGGTTCGGGTCGCACCGATTAACTTGACCTTCAACCCCCGGACGCTATGGTTCGATCCGGGCGATTTGGATATAGAGAAGGACATGCCCGTGGTGGTGCGCACCGCCCGGGGCACCGAGTTCGGCATCGCCGCGAGCGAGGTCATCGAGGTGTCCGAGGAGCAGGTGCGCGCGCTGAAGAGCGCCCTGCGCCCCGTGGAGCGCATCGCGACCGAGGAGGACATCGAGCAGGCGGCCGAGATGGAGCGCGCTTCCGCCGAGGCCCTGCCGGTGTTCAAGGAGATGGCCCGGGAGTACCACGAGGACATGCACCCGGTGTCCGTGGAATTTCTGCTCGACGGCGACAAGGCCGTCTTCTACTTCGAGGCCGAGGAGCGCATCGACTTCCGCGAGCTGGTACGCAAGCTGGCGGCCCGCTTCCACGTGCGCATCGACATGCGTCAGATCGGCGTGCGCGACGAGGCCCGCATGGTGGGCGGCATCGGGCACTGCGGCCAGGAGCTGTGCTGCAAGCGGCTCGGCGGCGAGTTCTGCCCCGTGTCCATTCGCATGGCCAAGGAGCAGGGGCTCTCGCTGAACCCCCAGAAGATCTCGGGGCTGTGCGGGCGCCTCATGTGCTGTCTGCGCTACGAGTTCGACGCCTACAAGGACTTCAAGGGCCGCGCCCCCAAGCACAACGGCACCGTGCAGACTCCCGACGGCCCGGCGAAGGTGGTCGATCTGGACGTGCCGCGCGAAGTGGTGTCGCTGAAGCTGGAAGGCGAGAAGGCGGTGAAGGTGCCGCTGGCCGACTTCGACCCGCCCGAGGAAGGCTCGAACCGCCCGAACCGCGTAGGCGAGGAGGCGTGGCAGGACGCGACGACGGCCGACCCTATCGGATTTGCGGGCGAGTCGGCGCTGTTCGGCACCACGACGCAGCTGACCGGGCAGGACAAGCTGGCCGATCCGGGTTCCGTGCGCCGCACGGGACCCGGATCG
>OIXV01000390.1_pt1 | contig 42989 bp, 37 predicted proteins | sample 1587771 | NCBI WGS metagenome assembly OIXV01 (sample SAMEA3888893, study PRJEB22519) | human gut metagenome | biome: human gut; feature: human-associated habitat; material: faeces | place: Denmark | collected 2010
TCGAAATGCTCAAATGTTGCATATCGAAGTGTTCATTTTTATCGTATCGGAAACACCCTCCTCAACGGGGTCAACCGCCCTTGTGACAAGGGGGCGACCAAGGTCGCCCCCTACGGGTCAACCTACGTGCGGGCCCGCTTCTACATGTTCTTGTTGAGGGACTCCAGAAGCTCCTCGCGGGAGGTGACGCCGAGCTTGCGGTAGATATTGCGAATGTGCGTGCGGGCCGTGTTGGGGGAGATGAACAGCGAGTTCGCGATATAGGTGGAGTTGTAGCCCCGGGCGATGAAGTCGAACACTTCTGTCTCGCGCTTGCTCAGGTTCGCGGCCTCGGCTACCTCGGTGATCTGCGCGCTCTTCAAGATGGTGCGGTTCTCGGTGCAGCTCTTTCTTTGGGCGATTGTGAGCTAAAGGTCTTTAAAGAATTCGGAATAGGACATATCGAAGCCTCTAATGATTTTATCGAGGGTATCGATGCCGAAGTTACGGTTACCCTTCTCGATATCGGCTAAATAACTTCTATTCAAATGCGTCATAAGCGCAAAACGCTCTTGGGTTATGCCATGGATCAGACGTAGTTCTTTGATGCGCAAGGCAATTTTGTTTCTTATATCAGACTGTGCCATGGTGCAAGACTACGGCTTCATATATAATGTTATGTATGCTATCAGAAACAAATGAAGGAGATTACTATGACAGAAGGTAATGAGAGTCCGTTGAATTCCCTTGTTGGGCAGCCGCAAATGCCCGATTCTACGGTGCCATCTCCCCCTGTGGGCGGATCGGCTCCAGGCGCTCCTAGGCCTTCCGTTCCTCCTAAGAAAAAAGGCAAGGGAAAGATAGTTGCCGTGGTTATCGCGATTCTCTTTGTTTTAGGCGCCATCGGATCATGCTCAGATAAAGGGGAAGACGCGACGACTTCCAAGCCAGATGCAGTAAGTCAGCAGGAAACGTCAGGGGAGGTTCCGGGAGAAGAAGGGACAATTGAGGAGACACAGCCTGATCCGGAGGTCGTTAAGGCGGATAAGGGCACATTGACAGAATACCTCAGCACTTACTCTGTGTCTGATCCCTCTGCTTTTACCGATGAGACTGCTGCGAAGTATCAGAATGCATTGACGCAAGCTGAGGCGGTGGCAGCCAATGAGGCGGCCACTCAAGAGGAGGTAGACGCAGCGGCCGAAGCTCTGAAGACCTCCTATGATGGACTGCAGATCAAATTCAATGAGGCGAATTACGAGGAACTCTCCTACAAGAGCGTGGCTCGTGACCCCGATTCTTACGTGGGAAAGAAATTGATGTGCACGGGCAATGTGCTGCAGGTGTTAGAGGGAGATGGCGAGACCGATGTACGTCTTGCCACGGATGGCGAGTACGATGATGTTGTATTCGTGGGGTTTGACCCGAATATTCTCGATGTGCGTGTGCTGGAGGACGACTCGATTACCGTTTATGGGACGTGTCTTGGTCTGTATTCCTACACGGCCACACTGGGCCAGGAGATCTCTTTGCCAGCTATTTATGCAGACAAGGTCATCATTAACGAATAGCGGCAGTTGTTCTTTCTCTGCTTGTCGTAAGTGGCGTTTTGGGGTGGTGCCGAAAAGCATAAGCGCTGCTCGGGTATTGCAGCCCAGCGCCAGCTAGAGCGAGCCCGCACTTCGCCAGTGCGGGCCCAACGCTTTGCATCTCCATTGTTGCAGCCATGTTGGCGCGCGCCCCCGAATCTGGCAAGTTTTTCGAGCTTTTCGGCATGCATATCGGATGCTGGCATCTGACGCGATACCAAATCGCCCGTTTCTGGCAATTCGCATGCCGTTTTTACCCCTGCGGGCCTGCGGGAGGCTCATCCGGCTTCGGGCCGTGTCGAGAAGCTGAGAAAACTTGCCAGAATCGGGGGTTCTACGTTGCACGCTGCTCTCGCGGCCCTTTCCCTGCCGCTGCGTGTCGGCTTATGCCCCCTTGCGCTCGTTGGCGGCCTCCACGAAAGCGCGGAACAGGGGATGGGGGTTGGTGGGGCGGCTCTTGAACTCGGGGTGGGCTTGGCTGGCGACGAAGAAGGGATGGTCGGGCAGCTCGATCATCTCCACCAGGCGCTCGTCGGGGGAGAGGCCCGAAATCACGAGACCCCCTTCCACAAGGGCGTCGCGATAGGCGTTGTTCACCTCGTAGCGGTGGCGGTGGCGCTCGTAGACGATGGGCTCGCCGTAGGCCGCCGCCGCGCGGGTGCCGGGCACCACCTTGCAGGGATAGGCCCCGAGGCGCATGGTGCCGCCCTTGTCTTCCACGTCCTCCTGCTCGGGCATGAGGTCGATGACGAGGGGCGTCCCCTCCGGTGCCGCGTCGGCGAACTCGGCGGAAGTGGCGCCTTCCAGGCCGCACACGTCGCGGGCGAAGGAGCAGACGGCCGCCTGAAGCCCCAGGCAGATGCCTAGAAACGGCACATTGTTCTCGCGGGCGTAGCGGGCGGCGGCGATCTTGCCCTCGAAGGCGCGGGCGCCGAAGCCGCCCGGCACGAGGATGCCGTCCATGGCGCCGAGCACTTTCTCAGCGTTCTTGTCGGTGAGCTCCTCGCCGTCGATGAGGTGCACGTTCACGTGGCGCCCCGCCGCGATGCCGGCGGCCACGAGCGCCTCGTTGATGGAGAGGTAGGCATCCGGTAGGCTCACGTACTTGCCCACCACGGCGATGTCCAGATCGCCCGAACAGGCGTCCTTCGCCTTCAGGAAGGCGCGCCAGGGAGCGAGCTTTATCTTGCGGGGCGCGAGTCCCATCTTCGCCAGGGCCGAGATGTCGAATCCCTGCTCGTAGAGGCTGATGGGTACTTCGTAGATGGACGGCGCATCGGGGCAGGCCAGCACGTCGTCGGTATCGACGTCGCAGAACAGCGCGATCTTCTCGCGCACGCCGTCGGTGATCTCGTGATCGGACCGGCACACGATGAAGTCGGGCTGCACGCCTAAGGATCGCAGCTCCTTCACGGAGTGCTGGGTGGGCTTGGTCTTCACCTCGTGAGCCGCGGCGATATACGGCACGAGCGTCACGTGGACGAACAGCACGTTGCCCGGCCCCATCTCCTTCTTGAACTGGCGCGCCGCCTCGATGAAGGGCAGGCCCTCGATGTCGCCGATGGTGCCCCCGATCTCCGAGATGACAATGTCGGCGCCGGACTGCTCGGCCGCGCGGCGGATCCGCTCCTTGATGGCCTCGGTCACGTGCGGGATGACCTGCACGGTGCCGCCGAGGAAATCGCCGCGCCGCTCGCGGGCGATGAGCGTCTGATAGATGGAGCCCTGGGTGAAGTTGCTCTCGCGCGAGAGGTTCTCGTCGATGAAGCGCTCGTAGTGGCCGAGATCCAGATCGCCCTCGTGGCCGTCCTCGGTGACGAACACCTCGCCGTGCTGGAAGGGGCTCATGGTGCCCGGGTCTACGTTCAGGTACGGGTCCATCTTCTGCATGGTCACCTTGTAGTCGCGCGCTTTCAAAAGCTGGCCCAGCGAGGCGGCGGTGATGCCCTTGCCCAGCGACGAGACGACGCCCCCGGTAACGAAGATGTGCTTGGCCATGCCGGCCTCCTTCCGCCGCGGGCTCGCGCCCGGGCATGAAACATGCGCCTCGAAGCCGCGCGCCTACGCGACTTCCCAACGCTTAACCAGCCTACGCCCCCAATGTTTCCGACATGAAACGAGCCCCAACCGTAACACGCCCGAAACATGAGGCAAAGGCACCGGGGCAAGGGGCGGCCGTCGCCCCGGCGTCCTCCCGCTGCCCATAACGGGCCGACAACGGCGCGCCTTCCGCGCAGTGACGGCTCGCGGGCGCGTTGCGCCTTGCGGCGGGGTCATCTTTAGACTGGGCGTCAACGCAGTTTCCAAGAGAAAGGACGCGCTTATGTCTACGCTGCTCGTTTTGGGCTATCCCACCGAGGAGAAGGCCAAGGAGGCCTACCAGGAGGTGCTGAACCTCGGCAACGACTTCATCGTGAACCTCCAGTCGGTGGCCGTGGTCGCCCGCCGCGACAACGACAAGTTCGACGTGGTCACGCCGGGCCAGCCCATCGGCAACTCCACGGTGTGGGGTCTGTTCTGGGGCATGCTGTTCGGGCTCATCTTCCTCATCCCCTTCTGGGGCGCGGCCATCGGCGCGGGGCTCGGCGCGCTCACGGGCTTCTTCGTGAAGCGCGGTGTGGACGAGGACTTCCAGGATCGCGTGCGCAACCTTCTCACCCAGAAGGACGAGGCGGCCGTGTTCATGGTGGTCAGCTCCATGACCGAGGACAAGTTCGCCGAGGCCATGCGCCCCTTCGGCGGCGACATCCTGCAGACCTCCCTGTCCATCAAGGACGAGGAAGAGCTCAAGCGCGAGCTCGGCAAGTGCTAGCGTTTGTCGCGACCGAGCTCTTTAAGGGCCCCCATCGGGGCCCTTTTCTATGGCTAGCAACTGCGAAAGCGCCCGTAAGGTTCATGGCGGTCTCGTGGCACGCAAAACGGCCGCGCCCCTGGAGCGGAGGGGCGCGGCCGCGTGGGGAGGCAGGTTGCTTTCGGGGCGCGGGACATGGGGTCGCCCGCGGCGCCGAGCGCGAAACTGCCCGCGAAGCCGTCCGAAGTCGGGGCTACTTCGCGAGATGCTGACCGAGGAGCCAGCCGAAGGTGACGCAGCGGCCCAGGGAGATGCCCGGGATGGTCACCTCGTTGTAGTCGATGCCGAACAGGCCACCGGCGTTGTTGCCCACGGCGTACAGCCCGGGGATGACCTCGCCGGCTGCGGTGAGGCACTCGGAATCGGCGTTCGTGGTGAGGCCTCCAACACTTACGCCGAGTTCCACGTTCATGCGCAGGCCGTAGAAGGGCGGCTGCTCGATCTTCGCCATAAGCTCGGGGCGTTTGCCGAAGTCGGTGTCGCCCGCGTCGACGAGCTCGTTGTAGCGCTTCACTGTGGCGAGGAAGGTGTCCGTGGCTTCGGGGGCAAGGCCCATGGCGCCGGCTAGCTCTTCCAAGCTATCGGCCTGTACGAGCAGGCCGCTCTCGATTTCCCAGGAGAACGCGAGCTCCTCCTCGCCTTCCGGCGTCCACGGATCCTGGATGCGCCGGCCGTCCTGATCCCAACTCATGCCGCCAGCATAGGGCATCTGGGCTGGCAGCTCCTCTCGCCACTTATCGTCCCAAATGGCCCATGAGGCGCCCGCGGGCTGAATCAGTTGCGCGTTGCCACCGCCGGTGTAACCCGTGTCCTCGTTGACATAGCGCTGGCCCAGGTTGTTCACGCGCAGGTAGGAATAGGCGTAGGCCATGAAGGTCATGAGGGGATGCGGCCCGGGTTGCATTGCGGCGCCGGCCCATAGTCCTATCTTGTGGCCGTCGCCGGTGCCGGTGCTCTCATTGATGAAGAAGTCGGGATCGAAGCTGTCGAAATCCCAGGCAGTGTAGTAGTCCAGCATCTCGGGGTCCGCTGCGTAGTCGCCGGCGGCCAGCACGACGCCCTTGGCGGTGTTCACCTGGAGGTAGCCGTCCTTGCCCTTGCACACGGCGCCGGTCACGCGACCGTCTTCGGTGAGAAGCTGTACAGCCTCGGTGAGATTGCGGTATTCGCCGCCGCCGTCCACCACCTCCTGCTGGAGGTTTGCGATCATGGCCTTCGTGGCCGCGTACCAATCTCCGTCGTCAGTGACGGTGCCCTCGTCCGGCCACAGTTCCACGACGTGAACATAGTTCTTGAAGTGGTCGCTGTTGCTCTTCATGGCGATGACCTCGGGCACGAACCCGTAGCCGCGGGCCTTCTCGAGGTACCAGTCGCCGGCTGCGCCCGACTCGGTCATGAAACGATAGACTTTGTCGCCACGGCAACGATGGCAAGACTTCTCCATATGGTCACGCGCCACTTCGTAGACGTCCACGGGCTCGATGTCCTTTTCGGCCATGATGCTGGGGTTCACGAGGCCGTAGTCGAGGCCGATGTTGCGCGGGGCCTCGGCCTTCTCCACGAGGAGTACCTTTAGGCCGTGCTCGGTGCAGCTGCTTGCGGTGACGGCGCCGGCGATGCCCGAGCCGATGACGAGCACGTCGGTGTCAATGGTCTCGGTGATCTCGCTGGCGTCGATGGGCGTGGGAGCCGTGAGGAACGAGGGCTCCCCAGTGGCGGCGAGGCCGTCGTCGCTGGTTGCGGCGCCGGCCGACGAGGGAGACGGGGCTGCGCAGCCGCCTACCATGGCAGCGCCGGCCAGCCCGGCTCCGCCGAGGGCCGCCGCTTTGAAGAATCCGCGCCGCGAGAGCGCTGTATCGTTTCGGGTTTCGTGCATCGTGCTCATCCTCCCATATCCTTTCTCGTTGAGCGTAAGGGGCTTGCGCCGTTTTCAGCTTCGGAGCCTCCTTGCAAGGATCCGTGTCGCTTTGGCGCGGGTGCCTTCGTCATCCTATGGCGATCGCGGTTGGTCGCCCAGACCGCGAAACTGATGAAAATGTCGCTAACCGGGGTGTTCGGCCATCCCCACTTTTGGGTGAAATTGAGAAAGGGGAGGGGCGTTATCTGGCATAATGCCCCTGGAAGGAGGAACGTGGTGAACAACGCTTGGCAAACAGCGCGTGCAACACTGGCCATGCCCCTCGTGTGGGCCATGGCTCTGCTGTTCGCGGCCATGGAGACATCCTCGGCCTTTCCCGTGGGGGCGTTGCAGGCGCTCTCGGGAACGCCGGGGCCGCCGCTTACGGCCTTCGGGGGCCCGGAGCTGCTCTCGGTAGCCGCCTACGGGCTGCTGTTCGCGGCAGCACGACCTATCGGCAGCGCAATCGCTCATCCGTGGCTCTTCGCGGTGGCGCCCGCTGCCAATGTGCTCGGCATGCTGCTGTGCGCGGGTGCGTCGGACAGCGCTTACGGCATCGCTTCTGCGTGGATCGGCGTTACGTGCGTGCAGGGAGCCTCGGCGCTCCTTACCGTGATGGTGCTCGAGCTGCTGTGCTCCTGCTCGTCTCTGTGGGTTCTCCGTGCGGTGGTGGGCAGTGCGCTCGTCAACGCGCCGCTGGCCGCTATTGGGGATGGGGCGCCCTTCGGCGGAGCCATCGCGCTCCTCGTCGCCGGGTCGGCGGCTTTAGGGCTTTCCTATCGAGCGTGGAGGCGCGGTGCGTGGGCTCCCTGTGCGGACCCGGTGTTCAAGCGGATCGGTTCCTTCCCGCCCTCCCTCGTAGCGGGCCTGGCGGTGGTGTCCGCGGGCTTCGGCTTTCTCCAGCAGCTGCTCTACCAGCAGGACATCGAGGTGGTCGTCGGCGTCATCACGGGCACTAAGTTCGCCGCTGTGCTGCTGTTCGTGGCCGTGGCGGGGCTGCTCGGATCGGCTTTCGTCGCCATGCTGGCCAAGACGCTCATCACTTTCGCCACTGCGGCCTTTCTCGTGTTCCTCGCCCAGGGCGGCTACTCGCCCCTGTCGAGCGCCCTCATGTCCACGGGCTATTCCCTCTTCGAGATGACGACCTATCTGGTGCTGGCTGAGCTGGCTCTGTCCCTGCGCGTGCGGCCGCTGTCGCTGCTCGCGGCCTTCTATCTGATCGAGACCGTGGGCTATCTGGTGGGCTGCTCACTGGAAGCGGCCGCCGATGCCGGCGCCCTCGACGGGCGTATGGTGGCGGCGGTGCTGGCCCTGGCGCTGCTCGTGTGCGCCGTGTGGGTGTTCACCGAGAAGCACGTGAACGATCTGCTGTGGGGCCGTGGCGGCGAACCTGCGGCTGGGGTCGCCGCGCGGGAGCCGGAGGGCGGTGCGAGTGCGGAAGCCTTGGAGGCTGCGGGGATAGAATGTGACGCGGGCAGTGCAGTGTCCAGTGCGGAGGTCGGCGATGCGGAAGCAGTGCGCGATCCGGCGGCATCGGGCCCCTACGGCCAGGGCGTGACCCTCGTGGCCGAGCGGTTCCGGCTGTCGCCGCGGGAGACCGAGGTGCTGCGGCTGTTCGCCGCAGGTCGCTCTGCCGCCTTCATCGCGGAGTTGCAGTTCGTCACCACCAACACCGTGCGTTCTCACATCAAGCACATCTACGGAAAATGCGACGTCCATTCCCGCCAAGAGCTCATCACCCTCATAGAACGCGCTACCGATCGGTAGAGTGTCGGCGATCGGTCCGATAGTCGGCAAGTGCCCCCAACTCCGGGCGTTGCGCCGTCTGTGCAAAAGACGCGAACGCGATGATTTAACGGAGGCGAAACGAGGGCCTGCGCTATACTGGATCGGTCATCGACGCTGGCGGTTGCCGGTGCCCGTTTGCGGAGGCGCCGCCGCGGTCCCATTCATGCGAAGGAGTGTCGCCCTATGCGCGAAGGATTCGACAACGACAAGTACATCGAACTGCAGGCGGAGCGCATCCGCGAGCGCATCAACCAGTTCGGTGGCAAGCTGTACCTGGAATTCGGCGGCAAGCTCTTCGACGACTATCATGCCTCCCGCGTGCTGCCCGGCTTCAAGCCTGACACGAAGATCTCTATGCTGCAGTCGATGAAGGACGAGGTGGAGATCGTCATCGCCATCAACGCCAACGATATCGAGCGCTCGAAGGTGCGCGGGGACTTGGGTATCACCTACGATGAGGACGTGCTGCGCCTCATGGACATCTTCCGCTCCATGGGATTCAAGGTGGGTTCGGTCGTCATCACCCGCTATGCCAACCAGCCCAACGCCGACCTGTTCCGTCGTCGTCTTACGGCCATGGGCATCACGAGCTATCTGCATTATCCCATTCCGGGGTACCCCAACGACATCGATCACATCGTTTCGGATGAGGGCTTCGGCAAGAACGAGTACATCGAGACCGAGCGTCCGCTCGTGGTGGTGACAGCTCCCGGTCCGGGCTCGGGCAAGATGGCCACCTGCCTCTCGCAGCTCTATCACGAGCACAAGCGCGGGGTCACTGCCGGCTATGCGAAATACGAGACGTTCCCCATTTGGAATTTGCCGCTCACCCATCCGGTGAACATCGCCTATGAGGCGGCCACGGCCGATTTGGACGACGATAACATCATCGATCCCTTCCATCTGGAGGCCTATGGCGAGACCACGGTGAACTACAACCGCGATGTGGAGATCTTCCCGGTGCTGCGCGCCACGATGGAGCGCATCTCCGGCGCATGCCCGTACCAGTCGCCCACGGATATGGGCGTGAACATGGCGGGGCTTGCTATCTCCGACGACGCCGTGTGCCGCGAGGCGGGCAACAACGAGATCGTACGCCGCTATTTCCAAACGGCTGAGGAGATCAAGCGCACGGGCGTGGGCGAGGCGGCCCTGAAGAAGATCGAGCTTCTGATGAACCAGGCGGGCATCAATCAGAACCTCTCGCCGGCCCGCTCCGCGGCGCTGCTGAAGGAGGAGACCACCGGAGGCCCCGCCGGCGCCATGGTACTGCCCGACGGGCGCGTGGTCACGGGCAAGACGGGCAATTTGCTCGGCGCGGCGTCGGCTCTGCTCATGAATGCGCTCAAGGGTGTCTCGGGGGTCGACGACGAGCTGTACGTCATCTCCGACGACGTGCTGGAGCCCATCTGCCACTTGAAGACCGCCCATCTGCGCAGCCACAATCCGCGCCTGCACTCCGACGAGACGCTGCTGGCGCTGTCCATCTCCTCGGTGCACAACCCGCTGGCGGAGAGGCTCATCGACAACGTGGACAAGCTGCGCGGCTGCGACGCCTACTTCTCGGTCATCATTTCGGCGGCCGACGAGAAGCTCTACCGCACGCTCGGCATCAACGTGTGCTGCGAGCCGAAGTACGAGCAGCATCGCTACTACCACAAGTAAGCCATGGAGCAGCTCTTCGCCGGGGGAGGCGCCCTGCAGGTGCCCTTCGGGGCCGACTTCTTCAGCGTCGCCGTGGGCGTTCTCACCGGGGCCATCTTCGCCTGCGATCGCAAGCTGGACATCGTGGGCACCATTGTGCTGGGGCTCGTGACGGCCTACGGCGGCGGCATCATCCGCGATCTGCTGCTGCAGGATCACGGGGTCTACTTCATGGAATATCCCGAGGTCATCCTCATATGCATCTGCCTGGCGGTGTTCGTGTTCTACTTCCGGGGGCTGTTTCGCCACACGGGCCAGGTGCTGTTCTTCGCCGATGCGCTCTCGGTGGCCCTGTTCGCCCTGGCCGGGGCCAACAAGGCCTTCGCTTGCGGGGAGGGCTTCGTGATGGTGGTCATTTTGGGCGCGCTTACCAGCGTGGGCGGCGGCGCTCTGCGCGACATCTCGGTGGGGGAGACGCCGGGCGTGTTCCAGCGCTCGAACTTCTACGCGGTGGCCGGATTCGGCGGCGCGTTCGTGTTCGCGGCCATGGCTTTCGCGAAGGCACCGCTTGTGCTGGCGGCGGCAGCCTGCGTGTTCACCGTGGTGTTCCTGCGCTACCTGTCGGTGTACTACGATTGGAAGACTTCCGACGAGGCCGACCTCACGCCGAAGGTGGCCCGTGGCGCGCGAACGGCCAAGCACTTCTGCGCCGAGCTGTTTCGCCGCGCCACCCTGCATCGCAAGAAGGAGCCCGCTACCCGCGCCTCGTGGTTTCGCCATCGAAAGGATTAGCTTATGCAACCGCGCATTCTCATCGTGTACACGGGGGGCACCATCGGCATGACCGAGGATCTCTCCACCGGCGCGCTCGTGCCCTTCAGCTTCGATCATCTGATGAAGAACGTGCCGAAGATCGGGCGTCTCGGCTTTAACCTCGATCACGTGGAGATGAACCCGCCCATCGATTCCTCGAACATGAACCCGGCCTGCTGGGCTCGGATAGCGTCCGTGATCGCCGACCGTTACGAGGACTTCGACGGCTTCGTCGTGCTGCACGGCACCGATACCATGGCCTACACCGCCTCGGCGCTCTCGTTCATGCTGCCCGGTCTGGCCAAACCGGTGGTGCTCACGGGAAGCCAGCTACCTATCGGCGAGATCCGCGAGGACGGCACCGAGAACCTCATCACGGCGCTGCAGATCGCCGCGGCCCGCACCGAGGCCGGCGCGCCCATGGTGCAGGAGGTGGCCATCTCCTTCGGGCGCCATCTGTGGCGCGGCAACCGCGCGACGAAGGTCAGCTCCACGAACTTCGGCGCCTTCCAATCGTTCAACTACCCGCCCTTAGCCGACATGGACCTGCACATTGTGTTCCGCGAGCGCCTGCTCGCCCGGCCCGCTGCGGGAGGGTCGCTGGCGCCGGCTCTTTCCATGGACGATGCGGTGTCGGTGGTGTTTCTGTATCCCGGCATCACCGAGGCGGTGCTGCGGCCCCAGCTGGAATCGAAGGCCGTGAAGGCCGTCGTGCTGCGCACGTTCGGCGCCGGCAACGCGCCCACCGAGTCGTGGTTCACCGAGCTTATCACCGATACGGTGCGCGCGGGAAAGGTGGTCGTGAACGTGACCCAGTGCCCTGCGGGCGGTGTGGAGGAGAAACGCTACGCCACCGGCGACGCTCTGGCGCGCTCCGGCGTCGTGTCCGGTTACGACATGACCTGCGAGGCGGCCCTCACCAAGCTCATGCATTTGTTCGGCCAGGGCCTCACGGCGGCCGAGGTGGCCGCCGCCGTGGCGCGCCCCCTCGCCGGGGAGATGACGGTCTAGATATTCATTTTGTCGCGGGGATGGGCGTGGGCGTATTCCTCGTGGAGGTGGGTGCGGTCGAGGTGCGTGTACACCTGCAGCGTGGACATGTCGGCGTGGCCCAGAATTTCCTGCAGTACGCGCAGATCGGCGCCGCCCTTCAGCATGTGGGTGGCAAACGAGTGGCGCAGGGTGTGGGGGTGCAGATCGTAGCGGCCGATGACGCGGCCGGCCTTGCGCGCCAGGTTGAAGACGCTCTGGCGCCCGAGGCGGCCGCCCCGCTGGTTCAGGAACACCGCAGCCGTGGCATCGGCGGTCGGGTTGGCGGCCGCGCGCGCGAGGGCCGGGCGCCCTTCGGCCAAATACCGGCGCAGCGCGCGCTCGGCCGCGCCGGCAATGGGCACGATGCGCTCCTTGGACCCCTTGCCGAACACGCGCAGGAAGCCGTCGTCGAAGTTGACGGCCTCCATGTCGAGCCCCACGGCCTCGCTGGCGCGCAGCCCGCAGCCGTAGAGCACTTCCAGAAGCGCCCGGTCGCGCAAGTCGCTCGGCCGGGTGCCCACGAAGGCGTCCAGCATCTCGCCCACTTCCTCGATGGAAAGCACGTCCGGCAGCCGGTCGGCGGCCTTGGGAATGTCCACGGCGTCGGCCGGGTTCGCATCGGTGAGCCCCTCGCGCACGAGGAACCGGTGGTAGCCGCGCACGGCGGAGATGCGCCGGCGCACGGTGGTGACGGCGAGGTTCTGCTCCATGAGGCTGCGCTCGAAGGCGGCCACCTTCTCGCGGTCGATGTCGCCGAAGCCCTCCACGCCCTCGCCGTCGAGGAAGGCGAGGTAGTCCTCCAGATCGCGTCGGTAGGCCTCGGCCGTGCGCGGCGATGCCCCGCGCTCGATGCGCAGATGGGACAAGTACTCGTCCAGGGCGTTCTCTAATTCGAACACGGGGCTCCTTCTTTCGGGAGATCTTCCGACCTTTCGCTGCGTCTCCGATCGGGACGGTGCAGGACTCGGCGCACGATGCGCGGGCCTCATTGTAGCCGCTCGGCGGCCGTCTTGGCGCACCTCTTCAAATCTCGTTCACAGGTGGCACGTGCGCGGTCGCGCGCCCCACCGCGCCCCACCATCCGCATGAGTCGGGCATATCTAGTGGCCATTGTGCGCAATACCTCAATACGAATACAAGATATGGGAAATGCTCGCATTTTCCTTCGGTTACCCTTCCATATCTTGAGGATGACAAGTGGGGTGAAAATAGGGCAAAAGTGGGAGAAAATGTTGCGAAGTGGGGCATTGTGGGGTAATATGCGTGCTGTGGAAAACGACCGAGCGGGATTTCGAAACGCACTCCAAACGAAATCAAATCCCCCTCAAAACGCAGCACGGAAAGGAACACGTGGCCGCCACCGCCGACACCGAAGGGACAAGCGAGCTGCCCCAACATGGGGTAGATCTCAACGGCGAGTTCCATTTCAAGGTTGACGGCAAAGGTCGCATGGCCCTTCCCGCGAAGTTCCGCAAGGTTCTTTCCAAAGATCTCGTGGTGACGCCGGAGCTGACCAACGAGTGCGTGTACGTGTTCGAGACGCCCGATTTCAACGAATGGGTCGAGAAGCTGTTCATCGATCGGTTCGGCGAGTACAAGGAGTCCGACCGCGAGCACGTCAAGCTTCGCCGCGTGCTGAAGAGCCGCGCCCGCGATGTCGAGGTGGACGCCTCGGGGCGCATCATGCTGTCCCCGGAAGTGCGCGCCGCCGTCGGCATCGACAAGGAAGTCGTGGTCGTGGGCAACACAGGCCGCTTCGAGATCTGGGACGCCGACCGCTTCAAGACCATGAGCGACGAAGTCGATCTGGGGCTGTTCTACAGCTAGGCGGAAAGCGAGCGAACCGTGACAAGCGAATACCGGCACATACCCGTTCTTCTCACCGAATGCATCGACGCCCTCGACCTTCCGGATCATCCGGTGTTCGTGGACGCCACGCTCGGCTTCGCGGGGCACTCCTTCGAGGCGGCCAAGCAATTGGGCGCCGGCGGCCTGCTTATCGGCATCGACCAGGACGAGGTGGCGCTCACTGAGGCCGCCGCGAAGCTGGAGTCGATACCTGCGGGCGATCGTCCCGAGCTCGCGCTTCTGCGCGGCAACTTCGGCGACCTCGATGAGCTGCTCGCGAGTTGCGAGATCCCCGGCATCGACGCGATACTGTTCGACCTGGGCGTCTCATCGGTGCAGATAGACACGCAATCACGTGGCTTCTCCTTCAAGGAGAACGGCCCCCTCGACATGCGGATGGATCCGGGGAAACAAACTCTAACCGCAGAAGAGATCGTCAATACTTACAACGCAGCAGATCTCACTCGGATCATTCGCAGTTACTCGGACGAGAAGTGGGCGAGCCGCATCGCGGACTTCATCGTGAAGGCGCGGGCGGACGCTCCGATAACCGAGAGTGGTCAGCTGGTCGATGTGATCAAGGCGGCTATACCCGCCTCGGCGAGGCGCGCAGGGGGACATCCCGCCAAGCGCACCTTCCAAGCCCTTCGGATTGAAGTCAACTCGGAGCTGACCGTTCTGCGTCGCGGCCTTGACGCGGCGGTACGCTGGCTCAATCCGGGCGGCATCATCGCGGTGATCAGCTACCACTCTTTGGAAGACCGCATCGTGAAGGACATGTTCGCGGATTTCGCGAACCGATGCACCTGCCCGCCGGACATCCCGGTGTGCGTGTGCGGAAAGCAGCCGGTACTCGACCTTATCACCCGCAAGCCTCTGCTGCCCAGCGCGGAGGAAATCGAGCGGAACCCCCGCTCGCGCAGTGCCAAGCTGCGCGTGGCGCGCAAGCGCTAGGGGAGTCGCCCGACAAGAGAACAAAAGCAAGCCCGAGGACGCTGTCATCGGGCTTGTTAAGCCTTAATGGACGCTTGAGCCGCAGAATGAGTGAGGAGGGCCAAGATGAGCGCCGCATCATACTCGCGCACGTCGCGCCCCCGCACCGACCGCGTCTCTTATGGGCGCTCCTCCGCCGGACGCGCCAGCGCTGCCTCCGGCTACCGCGGCGCCCGCTACGTCTCCTCGTCTCTGGCTGAGGAGCTCTCCTTCGAGGAGGCACCCTCCATCTCGGTGGTGCCCGGTGCCGGTCGCCGCGCCCAGAGCGAGGGCATCTCGGCGGCGGCGCTTTCCCTGGCGAAGGCCTGCGCCGTCATCTGCATCGTCATAGCGCTCATCGCCATGGCCCGCGTGGCCATCACCTCGGCCGCCGCTTCCTGCGCGCTGGAGACGCGCTCGCTGCAGACGAGCATCGAGACCGCCCGGGCCGAGGGCAACGAGCTGGAGGTGTCCCAGAGCGTGCTGGCGAACCCCTCGCGCATCAAGGCCCAGGCCACGGCCCTCGGCATGGCCGCCCCGGCCCCCGAATACAGCGAGCAGATCACGCTGTCTCCCGATATCGTCGCCACCGATGGCGCCGGCAGCCTGTCGCTGTCGGAGTCGGTGGCGCGCATGAAGGGGCTCTAATCCCATGGAACGCTACCGCTACCCCGACAAAAGCGGCCGCGGCGGCCGTGCCGATGCCTCGCGCACCGGGCGCGTCCGCGGACGCTCCTTCGACGAGCCCCGGCGCGCCTCCTCGCGCACGGCCCGGGCCTCGGCCTCCTCGCGGGGTCGCGGCTTTGCAGGCGGCAACCGGTTCAGCCGCCCCTCGGGGCGCGCGGGCGCCCCTCGCCCGGCCCGCGCCGGCGTGGGCGCCGCCATCGACGCGGCCATGCCGACGGTCTCCGGGCGCGCCAAGGTGCTGCTGCTGGTTTTCGCGGCCATAGCGGCCGTGTTCTTCCTGCGCTTGGTGTTTCTGCAGGTCATCGTATCGGGCCAGTACTCGGCCATGGCCGAGGAGTCCCGCACGGTCAGTTTCGAGACGACGCCGCGCCGCGGCACCATCTACGACCGCAACGGCATCGTGCTGGCCACCTCGGTGGAGGCCACCACCATCTACGCGAACCCCGTGGAGGTGACCGATGCGGCGGCCGAGGCGGCGTCTCTGGCCTCGGTGCTCGGGGGAGATGCGGCCGACTACCGCGAGCTTCTGTCCACCCCTTCCACCACCTTCGTCTACATCAAGCGCCAAGCCGACGTCGATGTGGCCGATAAGGTCAAAGAACTCAAGCTCGACGGCGTCTACTTCATCGCCGACACCCGCCGCGAGTACCCCAACGGCGCCATCGGCGGCCAGGTTATCGGCTACTGCAACGTCGACGGCGAGGGCATCACCGGCCTCGAGCTGCAATACAACGACATCCTCTCCGGCACGCCGGGCACCTACACCGCCGAGCGCGGCGAGCAGGGATTCCCCATTCCTGGCGGTGTGAAGGAGGAGACGCCGGCCGTCAACGGCCAGGACATCATGGTCTCCCTCGACATCAAGCTGCAGGACACCGTGGAACAGGCGCTCGCCGAGGGCGTGAAGGATCTGGAGACCGAGGAGGGCTCGTCCATCGTCATGGATGCCGCCACCGGCGAGATTTACGCCGCGTGCTCGTTGCCCTACATGAACCCGGCCGACATGTCCTCGTCGCAGGTGGGTAGCGAATCGGTGAAGGCCATCACCCAGGCCTACGAGCCCGGTTCCACCTTCAAGTCCGTCTCGGCGCTCACCATCCTGGAGCAGGGGACGATGGGCCCCGAGGACACCATGTTCTGCCCGAGCTCCATCTCCGCCGACGACTACGACGTGTCCGACTCCCACGAGCGCGACGGCGAGACCTACTCGCTGCGCGAGATCCTGAATCACTCGTCGAACGTGGGCATCTCGCTGGCCACGGAACAGGCGGGTTTCGACAAGCTCTACGACAACATCAAGCGCTTCCACTTCACCGAATCCACCGGCGTGGACTATCCCGGCGAGGCGGCCGGCAACGTGCTCGACTTCGACAACTGGGCCAAGATCACGGGCTACAACGTGAGCTTCGGCCAGGGCATCGCGGTGACGCCGCTGCAGATGGCGCGCTTCTACAGCGCCATCGCCAACGATGGGACGCTCGTGACCCCGCACTTCCTCATCTCGAAGCCCCAGAGCGGCGACGTGGCCGAATGGGAAAGCGAGGAGACGGGCGTCGACGAAACGGTGCTCGCCGATATGCGCTCGATGCTGCGCTCGGTAGTCACCGACGGCACGGGAGCCGCCGCCGACATCGAGGGCTACGAGGTCTGCGGCAAGACGTCCACAGCGGAAATCGCCTCGGAAGAGGGCGGATACAAGAAGGAAGTCTACAACATCGGCTTCTGCGGCTTCATTGACAACTCGTCAAGCAATTTAGTTTGTTTTGTAGGAGCCAACGAGGTTTACGCCATGCGCCAGACCACGCAGATCTTCAACGATATAATGGAGAACGCTGTCAAGCAGTACAACATTACTTCGATGCCGTCGAATTAGAGGAACGATACCGTTATGACCAAGACCTGCTCAGAGCTCTTCCAAGGGATGGATTGCGCCATCATCGGCAACGGGAACGAGGAGGTGGCAGGGCTGGCGTTCCGCAGCGACGAGGTCGCGCCGGGCGATATGTTCTTCTGCATCGTCGGCACCGTCGTCGACGGCCACTCCTTCGCACAGGACGCCATCGACCGCGGGGCCACCTCCCTGGTGGCCGAGCGCAAGGTGTACCTGGCCGATGCCACCGATGTCACCGAGGTCGTCGTCTCCGACTCGCGCAAGGCCATGGCCTACGCCTCGGCGAACTACTACGACAACCCCTCCCGGGCCTTCTCGCTCGTGGGCATCACGGGCACCAACGGCAAGACCACCACGACCTACCTGGTGGAGCACATTGCGAGCGTGGCCGGCAACCGCTGCGGCGTCATCGGCACCGTGGGCAACAAGATCGCGGGCGTCATGGAGCACGCCGAGCGCACCACGCCGGAGTCGCCCGACCTGCAGAAGCTGTTCGCACGGATGCGCGACGCGGGCTGCACCGTGGTGGCCATGGAGGTGAGTTCGCACGCGCTCGATCTGCGCCGCACCTGGGACACCGACTTCGCCGTGACGGCGTTCACGAACCTCACCCAGGACCACCTGGACTACCACCACACCTTCGACGACTACTTCGAGGCCAAGGCGCTTCTGTTCTCGAAGGACTACCCGGCTCGCCGCGTCATCTCCATCGACGGCTCCTGGGGGCGCGAGCTTTTGCGCCGCTGCACCGCGGCCGGCGACGAGGTCATCACCACGGGCTTCGACGTCTCCGCCCAGATCCATCCGGTGGAGGTCACCTACGAGGCCGCCCGCACCAAGGCGGTGCTCGAGGTGCGCGGGACGCGCATCGCGGTGGAGTACCCGCTCGTGGGGCGCTTCAACGTGGAGAACGTCATGACGGCCTTCGGCTGCGCGTTGGCCTTAGGGATTCCCGACCAGATCATCGCCGAGGCCCTGGCCACCATGCCGGCGGTTCCCGGCCGCCTGGAGCGCGTGCGCCCTGCGGTGGACGCGCCGGTGTCGGTGTACGTGGATTACGCCCACACTCCCGACGCGCTCACCAAGGCCATCGCCTCCATCAAGGAGCTCTCGGGCGGACGCACCATCGTCGTCTTCGGCTGCGGCGGCAACCGCGACGCCACCAAGCGCCCCATCATGGGAGCTGCGGCGCTGGCCGCCGACTACGCCGTGGTGACGAGCGACAACCCGCGCCACGAGGAGCCCGATGCCATCATCGCCGATATCGTGGCGGGCATGGAAGACGCCGAGCGCTTCACCGTGGAGCCCGATCGCCGTAGTGCCATCGCGGCCGCCATCGCTCTCGCACGCCCGGGCGATGCCATTCTCGTGGCCGGCAAGGGCCATGAGGACTACCAGCTCGTGGGCGATGAAGTGCTCTCCTTCGACGACCGCGTTGTGGCGGCTGAGGAGTTGGAGCGCGCCTTCGGCGGTGCGTGTTCGGACTAGGCGAAAGGACTCGGCGTGCGCCTCAACGCAAAACAAATCGCAGCATACACCGGCGGCCAGTTCCTTGTAGACCCCATCGACGCCAGCGCCCTCATGACGGGCATCACCTGGGATTCGCGGGAAGTGCGCCCGGGCTGGCTCTACGTGGCCCTGCCCGGCGAGCGCGTCGACGGGCACGCGTTCGTGGAGGCCGCCCTGCGCGCCGGCGCCGCGGGCGCGCTGGTCACCGATGGCCCCTCGCAATCCTGCGCCCTTTTGGCCCGGGAGCTGGGGGCCGCCATCATCGAGGTGCCCAACACCGCCTCGGCCATCACCGACCTGGCCCGGGCCTGGCGCTCCCATTTGCGGGGCCGCGTCATCGGGCTGACCGGCTCGGTGGGCAAAACCACCACCAAGAACCTCACCCGGGACGTGTGCGCCGCCTACGGCAGCGTGGTGGCCACCAAGGCCAATCAGAACAACGAGCTGGGCGTTCCCCGCACATTGCTCAACGCCGATCCGGAGACGGCCGTGGTCGTCGTTGAGATGGGCATGCGCGGCCGCGGGCAAATTGCCGAGCTGTGCGATTTCGTGCGGCCGGTGTGGGGCCTTATCACCAACGTGGGCGAGAGCCACATCGAGCTTCTGGGCAGTCGGGAGAACATCGCCCGGGCCAAGTCCGAGCTCTTCGAGGCCCTGCCCGCCGGTGTGGGCCGCGCCTTCGCCAACCTGGACGACGACTTCGCCGCCTTTATGGCCGAGCGCGGACGCCTGTCCGAGCGCTCTGTGGCCCTCTCAGGCTTCGCCGGGCATCCCGATGCGGCCCTCCGCGGGGCGCTCGAGCGCGAGAGCGCCGCTTGCGATCAGGCGGTCTGGGCCGAAGACGTGTCGCTGGACGCCGAGGGCCGCCCCCGCTTCACCCTGTGCGCCCGCGATGCCGCCGACCACGACGACGGCGCCCTGTTCGCCACCGTGGAACGCGTGCCCTGCGCGCTCTCCCTCACCGGCGCCCACAACGTGGACAACGCCTGCGCCGCCGCCTCGGTGGGCTTCGCCTTGGGGCTCGATTTGGCCACCATCGCCGCCGCGCTGGGAGCGTCGGTGCCCGAGCCGGGCCGCCAGGAGGTCATCGCCGCCCGCGGCGGCTTCACGGTCATCAACGACGCCTACAACGCGAGCCCCGATTCCATGCGCGCCTCGCTCGCGACCTTCGCCGCCACGGACGTGGCCGGCCGGCGCATCGCCGTGCTCGGCGACATGGGCGAGCTCGGCAGCTTCGCCCCCGCCTGCCACGAGGGCGTCGGCGCCGCCGCTGCCTCGCACCATCTCGATAAGCTCATCTGCATCGGCGAGCTGGCGCGGCATATCGCCGCAGGCGCCGAGGCCGCCGGCATGGACGCGGCGCGCATCAGCCGCGCCGACACCGTCGCCGACGTGCTGGAGGAGCTGGACGCGCTGCTCGAGCCGGGCGACGCCGTGCTCGTGAAGGCCTCGCACTTCATGGGCCTTACCCGTATCGTCGAAGGATTGGTCAACTGATGTTCTCTCTGTTCTCCGCCTACCCCACGTTCATGATCTTCCTCGGCGTGGCCATCGCCATGGTGATCACCATGGCGCTCATGCCCGCCTGGATCCGCTTTCTGAAGACGAGCCACATCGGCCAGCAGGTGCGCGCCGACGGCCCCCAGAGCCATCTGGTGAAGCAGGGAACCCCCACTATGGGCGGCGTCATCATGCTCATCGCCGTCATCGTCTTCACCTTGCTCGCCTCGGTGGGCGCCCCTACCGCGGAGCTGTGGCTTCTGCTCGGCGCCACGGTGGCCACCGGTATCCTCGGGCTCATCGATGATGCCTCGAAGGTGGCCCACGAGCGATCGCTCGGGCTCACGCCCAAGGCGAAGCTGATCGGCCAGTTTCTCATCGCCGCCGTTTTCGTGCTGGTGGCGGTGAACCTGCTCGGTATCAAGCCCACCGTGGAGATCCCGTTTGTGGCCACCCTCGATTTGGGCGTGCTCACCACGGTGGTGCCCGTGGGCGACGGCATCGCCATTCCCTGGCTCTACCTCATCTACTGCCTTATCCTGCTCGTGGGGCTCTGCAACGCCGTGAACCTCACCGACGGGCTTGACGGTTTGGCCGCGGGCACGGTCATGGTGGTCATGCTCGTCATGGCCGCCATCGCCTTCCGCGCAGGCGTGCTTGAGCCGGCCCTGTTCGCCGGGGCGCTCGCCGGCGCCTGCATCGGGTTCCTCTGGTTCAACTCGCATCCCGCCGACATCTTCATGGGCGACACCGGCTCGCTCGCCCTCGGCATGGCGCTCGGGTGCCTCGCCGTGGTGACCAAGACGGAGTTCGTCGTCATCATCATCGGCGGCCTGTTCGTGGCCGAGGCGCTCTCGGTCATGATCCAGGTGTTCTACTACAAAAAGACCAAAAAGCGCATCTTCCTCATGGCGCCTCTGCACCATCACTTCGAGAAGAAGGGCTGGTCGGAGACGAAGGTGGTCGTGCGCTTCTGGATCGTGTCGGGCATGCTGGCCGCCTGCGGCTTTGTGCTGTACTTCGCGACGACGCTGGGGGCGTAGAGGCAATGGCTAGGGAAGGCATGGAAAACGTGGAGATGATCGCCGGCAAGAAACACGCCCCGAAGAACCTCGGGCGCGTGCTTATCTTAGGGCTGGGAAAGTCGGGCACAGCGGCGGCGGAGTACTGCTTGGATGCGCTGGGCAGCCGCGTGGAGACGCTGGCCGTGGCCGCCGGCGCGCCGGGCGAGGCGGCGCTGGCCTGGGCCGAGGGCGCCCGCGAGCGCGGGGCCGTGGTGCTCTTCGACCACGAGACCATCGAAGGCGCCTACGATTTGTGCATCGCGAGCCCCGGCATTTCCGAGAACTCCCCGTTCTATCGAAGCGCCGCTGCGGCCTCCGCCGAGGTGATCAGCGAGGTGGAATTCGCCTGGCGCGAGAGCGACGCTTCCTCGAAGTGGGTCGCCATCACTGGCACCAACGGCAAGACCACTACGACCGCGCTCACCTGCCATTTGCTGCGGGAGGCGGGCATGAACGCGGCCGCCGTGGGCAACATCGGCGAGACTTGCATCGATGCGGTGGCCGCCGGGAACACCGACGTGTACGTGGCGGAGACCTCCAGCTACCAGCTGGCCTCGACGCGCCTGTTCGCGCCGGATGTGGCCGTGGTGCTCAACATCACGCCGGATCATCTTTCCTGGCATGGCAGCCTTGAGGCCTACGCCGCGGCCAAGTGGAAGGTGCTCGCCAATCTGGGCGTCAGCGGCGGTGTGGCCGTGCTCGATGCCTGCGACGACGCCGTGCGCGCGAAGATCCGCGAGCTGCGGGCCCGGGGCGGCGTTCCCTTCCGTTACATCCCTATCGGGGGCGCCTTCGGTCTCGGCGCCGACATGCGCGCCACCTGCGGCACTGGCGCCGCCGCCTTCCGCGGCGACGGTGGTCAGCTCGTCGTGGCGTGGGACGGCCGCGTCTCCGACCTCGTTTTCGTGGACGATCTCCAGATCAAGGGCGGCCACAACCAACAGAACGCCCTGGCCGCCGCCGCATGCGCGCTCGTACTGGGCGCCACGGACACGGCGGTGGGCGAGGGTCTGCTCACCTTCCGCCCCCTGGAGCATCGCATCGAGCCGGCAGGGCTCGTGGACGGCGTGGCCTGCTACAACGATTCGAAGGCCACTAACGTGGACGCCACGCTGGTGGCGCTCACCGCCTTTCTGCCGACGCGCCCCATCGTGCTGCTCGGCGGCCGCGACAAGGGCACCGATTTGGCCCCGCTCGTGGCGGCCTGCGAAGAGAACGCCCGGGCCGTGGTCTGCTTCGGCGAGGCGCGCGAGCGGTTCCTGGCGGCTTTCGCGGGCTCGGCGGTCTCCCCGGTGCTCTCCGCCGGCACGATGGAGGAGGCGCTCGATGCGGCTCTTTCCATCGCCGAGGACGGGGACGTGGTCGTGCTCTCGCCGGCCTGCGCCTCTTTCGACGAGTTTAGCTGCTTCGAGGAGCGGGGCGACGTGTTCAAGCGCCTCGTGGCCGACCGGGCCGGGAAGGCCTAGGCCTTTGAGCCGCTCCTCCCGACATAGCGAGACGTCCGCGGGCCCCTCCAGTCAGGGGCCTCGCGTTCTGCTGCTTCTGTGCGTGCTGGCGCTTGTGCTGGTGGGGCTCGTCATGGTGTATTCCGCCTCCATGGTGAAGGCGCTGGATGCCGGCAAGCCGGCGACGGACTTCTTCACCGACCAGCTCCTATATGTGGCTTTTGGCGCGGCCTGCGCCCTCTTCTTGTGGAAAGTCGTGCCCTACCGCTTCTGGGTGGGGCCGATTGTATGGGCCGTGTGGGCCGTGGCCGTGGCGCTCATCTTCGCCGTGTGGCTCGCTGGCACCGACCATTACGGCGCCCAGCGCTGGCTCTATATCGGGCCTGTCGGGCTGCAGCCCTCGGAGTTCTGCAAGATCGCCTTCATCCTGGTGGCCGTGCGCCTCGTCGTCGATTGGCGGGCGGGGCTCGTGGAGAGCCGGGCCACCATGGTGCGCGCGCTCATCTTCATCATCGCCCCCATCGCGCTCATGTACCGCACCCAGTCCGATTTGGGTACTACGGCCATCTGCTTCGTGGGCATTCTCGCCGTCATGTGGATGGGCGGGGTATCGCGCCGGGTCATCTTCGCCTGTCTGGGCGTGGCCGTGCTCGGCGGTCTCGTGGCCATCTTCGGCACCGGCTACCGTTCCGACCGCCTCGTGTTCATGGATCCGTGGAACGACGGGGAGGGCGGCTACGGCACCGGCTACAACATCATCCGCTCCTACTACGCGCTGGCCGAGGGCGGTATCTTCGGCGTGGGGCTCGGCAATTCCCATGAGAAGTTCCAGTACCTGTTCGCCTCGGAGAGCGACTTCATCTTCGCCGTCATCGGCGAGGAGCTGGGGCTTGTGGGGGCGCTCTTCGTCATCGGGCTGTTCTTCTGCGTGCTGTATGCGGGGCTCGCCATCGCCGAGCGGGCGGCCGACGACATCGGTGCCATGATCGCCGGCGGTGCCACGGTGATGCTCGTGTTCCAGGCGTTCCTGAACATCGCCTGCGTCATCGGCGTGTTTCCCACGACGGGAAAGCCGCTGCCCTTCATCTCCTCGGGCGGCACGTCTATGATCGCCTCGTTCATCTTGGTGGGGCTCGTGCTCTCCGTGTCCGCGGCGCCGGCCGCCCCGTCCGTCTACGAGCAGCGCCGGGCCGATCTGCGCCTCGTGCGCCGGGAGCCGGCGCCCCCTGCGCCGTCGGGCCGAACGCGGTCGGGGGAGTCTTTGCGCTCGCGTTCCGCGGGCGCCTCGAGTCGTAGCGGATCCGGTCGCATCGATGCTTCGGCCCGATCCCGCTCCGCGCGCCCATCTAACCGTTCCAATTACAGGAGGTAAGCTCATGCTGGCCGTTCTTTCCGGCGGAGGCACCGCCGGGCATATCAACCCCGCCCTCGCTCTGGCCGACGAGCTGGTAAGCCGCGGCTGGGACGTGCGCTTCGCCGGCACCCCCGGCGGGGTGGAGTCGCGCCTCGTGCCCGCCGCCGGCATCCCGTTCACGGCCTTCGAGGCCTCAGGGTTCGACCGATCGCATCCGACCTCCCTCGCGAAGGGCGTGGCGAAGATCGCCGCCTCCACGGGCAAGGCGAAAAAGTGGTTTGCCGACATCAAGCCCGACGTCGTCGTGGGTTTTGGCGGGTACGTGTGCATTCCCGTGGCCCGAGCGGCCGAGAAGACCGGCGTGCCCGTGGTGCTGCACGAGCAGAATTCCGTGGCGGGTATGGCAAACAAGTATCTGGCCCGGCGGGCTGACGCCGTCTGCGTGACCTACGAGTGCTCGGCGGAGAGCCTGGGCGCGGCCGCGCCGGTCACCGTGACGGGCAATCCCGTGCGCCGTTCGGTCATCGAGGCCGATCGCGCCGCGGGCCGGGCGATGTTCGACCTTGCCGAGGATGATTTCATGCTGCTCGTCTTCGGTGGGTCTTTGGGCGCGCGCCACATCAACGAGGCCGTCGTCGCCCTGAAAGACGAGCTGCTCGCGCGCCCGAATCTGCACATCGTGCACATCACGGGCCCCAAGGAGCTGGATGCGGTGACCGAGGCGCTGGCGCTCACGGATGACGAGGCGCGCCGCTGGCACCTTCTGGGCTACCAGGATCGCATGGGGGAGACTTTGGCCGCGGCCGACGCCATCGTGTCGCGCGCCGGGGCCACCTCGCTTGCGGAGATTTCCGCGCTGGCCATTCCGGCCCTGCTCGTGCCCTATCCCTTCGCCACGGCGGACCATCAGACCACCAACGCCCGCGCGTGGGTGGAATCGGGCGCCGCGTTCATGATGCCCGACGACGAGCTGGGAAGCGACGAGTTCAAAGCCAAGCTCTTCGCGCTCATCGACGACGCGTCGGTGCGCGAGGGCATGGTCGCGGCGGCCCGGGCCCAGAAGACCGGCGAGGCGGCGGCCGCCTTGGCAGATGTTGTGGTCGGCGTCGCCACGGCGCGCTGATGCTTTACAATAGCGGGATTGCAACGAGGACGAAAGGCGAGGCGACGTGAATAGCGAACAAGAGCAGCTTCACTTTATCGGGGTCGGCGGCGTCGGCATGAGCGGCATCGCCCGGGTCGCCCACGACCAGGGCATGGCCGTGTCGGGCTCGGACATCAAGGAGAGCCGCTACACCAAGCAGCTGCGCGATGCGGGGGTCACCGTGTTCATCGGCCAGGACGGCGCGAACATCCCCGACGGCGATGTGACGGTGGTCGTTTCCACGGCCATCCTGGAGAACAACCCCGAGCTCATCGAGGCTCGCCGGCGCAACCTTCCCATCGTGCACCGCGCCCAGATGCTCGCTCGCCTCGGGCGCGATCTGGACACGCTGGCCGTGGCGGGCACCCATGGAAAGACGACGACCTCTTCCATGCTCGCCAGCACGCTGGATGCCATGGGCTACGATCCCACTTTCCTCATCGGCGGCATTGTGCGGGCCTATGGCACCAACGCCCATTCCGGTCGGGGGCGCTCTTATGTGGTGGAGGCCGACGAGTCCGACAAGTCCTTCACCTACCTCTCCCCGGCGGCGGCCATCGTCACGAACATCGAGGCGGATCACCTGGACCACTACGAGGGACTCGAGGAGATTTACGCCCAGTTCGCCGCGTTCCTCTCCGGGGTGCGAGAGGGCGGTCCCATCGTCGTGTGCGGCGATGACCCGAAATTGGTGGAAGTGGCCCGCGGCATCGGGCGCACCGTGACCACCTACGGCTTTTCCGAGGACTGCGACGCCCGCATCCTGGCCACGGAGGCCCAGGGCGTGGGCACCCGCTTCACCCTGCGGCTGCCCGACGGGCGCGTGGTGGCCAGCCGCATCAAGCAGAACCCGGGCCTGCACAACGTCTCCAATGGTGCCGCGGTGCTGACGCTCATCTCGCTTCTGGGCCTCGATGTCGATCTGGCGGCCGAAAAGCTGCAGGAGTTCGCCGGCGTTCGTCGCCGCTTCGACCTTATCGGCGAGGCCGGCGGGGTCACGGTGGTGGACGACTACGCCCATCACCCCACGGAGATCGCCGCCACCATCAAGGCGGCCAAGGCCCTGGATTTCAACCGTGTGCACGTGCTGTTCCAGCCGCACCGCTATTCCCGCGTCGCCCTGTTCACCGATATCATGCGCGACGAGTTCGGCAGCGCCTTCGATGAAGCGGACACCGTCACCTTCATGGACGTGTACTCCGCCGGCGAGGCGCCGGTGCCGGGCGTTACCGGCAAGACCTTCTTGAACGTGGTCATCGACCATGGGCATCCCCATGCCGTCTTCGTGCCGCGCCGCATCGACACGGTGCCCCATATGCTGGAAGTGGCCGAGCCCGGTGACCTCGTCATCACCATGGGCGCGGGGGACGTGACCGCCATCGCGCCACAGCTTGTGGACGAACTGGGCCGCTAAGGGAGCCCCATGGCCCGTCACGCCTCGCCCGTACAATCGCTGCTTGTGGACGACCGCTTCGACGGCGACGTCTACGCCCACGAGCCCTTAAGTCGCCACACCACCTACCGCATCGGAGGTCCGGCGCGCTTCTTCGTGCGCGCGAATTCCGTGGGGGCGCTCACGGGGCTGGTGGACGTCTGCGCGGCCGAGGGCACGCCTTGGGTCGTGCTCGGCCGCGGCTCCAACGTGCTCGTGGCCGATGCGGGATTCGCCGGCGTGGCCATTGTGCTCGGCCGCGACTTCCGCACCCTGCGCTTCGATGATGACCGCTTTATCGTGGGCGCGGGCGCCTCGCTCTCTGCAGTGGTGCAGGAGGCCTTCAAGCGCGCTATCGGCGGTTTCGAGTTCGCCGTTGGTACTCCGGGTACCGTGGGCGGCGCCCTGCGCATGAACGCCGGCACGGCTGACGAGTGGATAGGCCAGCGCGTCGTCTCCGTCACCACCTACCGGCCCGGGCGCGGCCTGGCCCGGCGACGCGGCGACGAGATCGCCTGGGGCTACCGCGCGAGTTCCTTTGCGGCGGACGAGGTGATTCTGGAATGCGAGCTGGCCGCCGAGGCCGCCGATCCCTATCGGGTGCGCGACAAGATGGAGGGCAACCTCGCCCGGCGCAAGGGCTGCCAGCCGCTTTCCGAGCCCACCTGCGGCAGCGTGTTCAAGAACCCCGAGGGTGCCTCGGCCGGGCGCCTCATCGAGGGGGCGGGATGCAAGGGCGCCGAGGTGGGCGGTGCGAAAGTGTCCGAGCTGCACGGCAACTTCATAGTGAACCGCGGTGGCGCCACGGCCGCCGACGTGCGCGCGCTCATGGAACAGGTGCGCGCGACCGTGCTCGCGAGCGCCGGCATCGAGCTTGTGCCCGAGGTGCGCATGCTGGGCTTCGACGAAGATTTCCCGAGTGCGCGCGGTGCCGACGAGGCATTTGGCGACGAGTGCGCGCGCGGTGCCGCTGGCGGCACGTCTGCTGGCACGGGCGCGAGCGTTGCCTCTACGGCGGGCTCCGCGCCTTCTATCGGCGAGCGCGGCACGCCTTCCGCTGACGCGGCCGCTGGCGAGACTGCTGGCGAGGCTGGCGCGCTTTCCACAGGCGAGGGGCGCGACGAGGACGGTCGCCGTGGCTAGGAGATCGAGCAACCGCAACGTCTCGGTTCCCCGGGGCTCCACCTCGCGGGGGAGTGCGCGCGGAGGCGTTTCGCGCAGCGCCTCGCCGTCGCGGCGCCCCGCGTCGGCCCCGATGCGCCCGGCTTCGTCCCGACCTGCCCCGTCCGTGCGCCCGACCTCGCGCGCACATTTCGGCTCGGCGGGCTCTTCGGCGTCCGGCCGCTCTGCCGGCGCCCGTGCCTCGGGCGCTCGCCCCGCTCCCCGCACGGTGACGACATCGGTGCGCTTGGGAGACTTGCCCGCGTCTCGTGGCGACCGCCGCGTGCCGGCGGCCCGAGCCATCGCTCGGCCGAAGCGGTCTGGCGCCTTCAAAGCCTTTATCGGGGCGCTCGTGCTGGCCTGCGTGCTGGGCATCACGTATGCGGCCCTCTATTTCAGCGGGGCCTTCGCCATCACGTCGGTGAAGGTCAACGGCGCCGACCACCTCACCAACGACGAGATGGCCATCCTCGCCGCCGTGCCTCAGGGTACGACGCTTCTGAACGTGGACACGTCTTCGGTGGCCAACAGCGTCGACCGCGACGCCTGGGTCGCCGACGTGTCCGTGAACCGCATCTTCCCCGATACGCTGGAGATCAACGTCACCGAGCGCGAGATCGCCGCCATCGTGGAAGTGGCGGCCGACAACGCGAAGGTCACCCAGATGTGGGCCATCGCCTCCGACGGCATGTGGCTCATGGAGATTCCGGCCCGTGATTCCGAACTGGGTGCCACCATCTCCCCGCAGATCTACGAGGACGCCGACCGGGTGCTGCACATCACCGGCGTGCCCTTCGGCCTCACGCCCGAGGTGGGCACCTACTGCGCCGACGGCAACGTGAACAACGCCTTGGCTATTCTGGACGGCCTTTCCACGGAACTTGCCGACCGGGTGAAGACGGTGACGGCCACTGATGCCGCCTCCACGTGCCTGACCTTGGACAACGGCATCGAGATCGCCTTCGGCACCGCCGAGGATATCCGCGACAAGGAGCGTATCGTCCTGCAGATCATGGCCGACAACCCCGGCAAAGTCTCCTACATCAACGTCCGCGTCCCCGACCGCCCCACCTGGCGCGCCGTGTAGGGTTCCCTTTCGCGGGCACCGAGGATGCTTCGCCCAGCTGAAGCTTTTTCTTCGACGGGTGCCTCCGCTCGCCATGCGGGGGACAAGCTCCACCGACACTGCGGATCCGACAGGCGCCTGTCGGCCCCTCGCTGACTCCCTTGGGCGAACCCGCGAGCGATCTTTCCCGTAGGGGGCGACCTTGGTCGCCCCTCTCGGCCGCGCCTACCGTACAGGTGTCGAGGCTCTCGGTCGGCGAACACCCCCGTTTTTGCAGCAAATCGCGAGTTATAAGCGTCTAGGGGGGTGCGAAACTTTTTGAAACCCCCGCAGCGAATGTTCGTGACCTGGGGTTTTGCAAATATGGAAACTTCTGCGGGCCTTCTCTCCCGCATCGAGACGCTCATAACTCGCGATTTGCTGCAGAAAATGACCCCTTCGTCGACCGAGGAGCCCGAATGACTTGGAGCGGGGGCTCACGTCCTCCCGATTTCGAGAAGAATCCATGGCCCGAGGCTCCGCTTTGCCGTTTCGCGAAGCGCGATGCGGTGGGTTTCTTGTCGTATTCGTGTATCTGCAGGCTCCTTTGGCGGTGATTTGCGTTGCAAACGAATGGGCATCGTGTACAATGTCCTGCATAAATGCCGCCTTTGGGCGGACCGCAGGGCGCGCCCGAGCAACGGCGCGCGGAAACGAGACAAACGCAGCAGTAAAACGCAACAGGTGTGGAGGACGAAATGCCGAACATTCCAGGCTCTGAACATTTGGCCGTCATCAAGGTCGTCGGTGTCGGCGGCGGCGGCACGAACGCCGTGAACCGCATGGTGGAAGCCGGCGTGCGCGGCGTGGAGTTCATCGCCGTGAACACTGACCGCCAGGCCCTTCTCATGTCCGATGCCGACAAGACCATCCACATCGGCGAGGAGCTGACCCGTGGCCTCGGCGCCGGCGCCAACCCCCAGGTGGGCTGCCAGGCCGCCGAGGAGAGCCGTGCGGAGATTCGCGAGGCGCTGGCCGAAGCCGACATGGTCTTCGTCACCGCTGGCGAGGGCGGCGGCACGGGCACCGGCGCGGCCCCCATTGTGGCCGAGATCGCCCGCGAGGAGATCGGCGCCCTCACCGTGGGCGTCGTCACCAAGCCCTTCTCCTTCGAAGGCCGCTTGCGCCGCAACCAGGCCGACCAAGGCATCGATCTGCTCTCCCAGAAGGTCGACACTCTCATTGTCATCCCCAACGACCGTCTGCTCGAGATCGTCGACAAGAAGACGTCCATGATCGACGCCTTCCGCATCTGCGACGACACCCTGCGCCAGGGCATCCAGGGCGTTACCGACCTCATCACCATCCCCGGCCTCATCAACCTCGACTTCGCGGACATCCGCACAGTCATGAAGGACGCCGGCACGGCCATGATGGGCATCGGCATTTCCACGGGCGAGAACCGCGCGCTGGACGCGGCCCAGCAGGCCACCTCTTCCAGCTTGCTGGAGTCCTCCATCGCCGGCGCCTCGCGTGTGCTGTTCTCCATCGCCGGCGGCCCGGATCTCACGCTGACCGAGGTCTCCGAGGCGGCCCGCACGGTGGAGGCCTGTGCCGACGAGAACGCCAACATCATCTACGGCCAGATCATCGACGAGGAACTGAAGGACGCCGTGCGCATCACGGTTATCGCCACGGGCTTCAAGGTGGGCGCCTCCCAGTCCTCCATGGACTTCGCGCCGCGCAAGGACCTGTTCGCCTCCACTGAGCCCGCGCCCCAGCCGGTTCAGCAGGCGCCGGTCACCTTTTCGGCTCCCGCACCCACGAGCCGCTTCACGGACGAGGACTACATCCCCGACTTCTTGAAGCGCGCCCGCTAGGGGAGAGGCCGACGTTCGAATCCCATGGCACTTCCCAAGCCGACATTGCAGGCCCGCCCGTCAGCGGGCCTGTCCTTTTTAACCGACGAGTCCCTGTTTGCGGCCACAGGCGTGCGCTTGGGCTTCTCTCGCCGTCAGGGCGGGGTGAGCGAGCCTCCTTACGACGGTCTCAATTTGGGCGATCATGTGGAAGACGACCCGATGGCCGTGGCCGAGAACCGTGCGCTCCTCCTGGACGCCGCGGGCCTTGGGAGTACTCGGCTGCTTACGCTCAACCAGGTGCACGGCGATGTCGTGCTCGCCCTGGACGACGATGCGGCTGCCGCATGGGAGGAGGTGGCGCGCGCCGGGGCGGCCGGTGCCGACGGCGTGGCCGTGGCCGTGCCGGACGTGACGGCGCTTTTGTGCTTCGCCGACTGCACTCCGGTCATCGTCGTGTCCCCGTCGGGGGCTTACGCCGTGGCCCACGCGGGTTGGCGCGGGGCGCTCGCCGGCATTCCCGCCAAGGCCGTGGCGGCGCTGGCAGCCCTCGATGTCCGTGCGGGGCGAGCCGTCGATCCTTCCGAATACAACGCCTACGTCGGCCCGCATATCGGCGCGGAGTGCTACGAGTGCGGCCCCGACCTCGTCGGCCGTTTCGTCGAGCGCTTCGGGTCCTCGTGCGCCCGCGGCGCCGATCACCTGGATCTGGAAGCTGCCGTGCGCGCCAGCCTCGCCGAGGCCGGTATCGCGCCGGAGCGCATCGCGTCGTCGGGGGAGTGCACCGCCTGCCGCGACGACCTTTACTTCTCGTATCGCAAAAGCGGGGGCCGCTGCGGACGCCACAGCGCCTTCGCCGGTCGAAAGGAATGAGCTTGTGAGTATTGCCGAGCGCTATCAGAAGGTGGCCGCGGAGGTGGCCGAGGCAGCGGTGGCTGCGGGCCGCGCGCCCGAGGACGTGCTCCTCGTGGCCGTGTCGAAGACGGTTGGGCCCGAGGGCGTGGCCGAGGCGATCGAGGGGGGCGCCCGGGATTTCGGCGAGAACCGCCCCGACCAGATCGTGCCGAAGTCCGCCGCGTTCCCTGAGGCCCGCTGGCACTTCATCGGCAACATCCAGTCGCGCCGCATTCCCGAAATCGTCGCCTCTGCAACGCTTATCCACTCCCTGTACCAACGACGCCATGCCGAGAAAATCGATCATGCAGCCGCCGAGCTTTCCAAGGTGCAGGACGTGCTCATCGAGGTGAACGTGTCGGGCGAGGCGTCGAAGAGCGGGGTGGCGCCGGCCGAGGCTGCCGAGCTCGTGCGCGCAGTGGCCGCCCTGCCCCACGTGTCCGTGCGCGGGCTTATGACCATGGCCCCTGCCGGCGACGCGCAGGCGGCCCGCGAGGCCTTCGCGGGACTAGCTGAACTTGCCGCCCAGATTCGCTCCCAGCTTCCCGCTGAGGACGCCGCCGTTTTCACGGAGCTTTCCATGGGCATGAGCGACGACTGGCGCGAGGCGGTGCCTCTGGGGGCCACCATTGTTCGCGTTGGACGGGCCATCTTTAGTGAATCTTATCAGGAGTAGCCTTCAAGCTGGTATGATGATCGAGAACACTGCGGGGCCGCAAGCGCCCCTTTAGACCTTAGAACCACGGCGGGCGGCACCGCCCACACGAAGCAGGAGGCTCCATGGACGGCAAGAGCATGTTCGGCGACATCAAGTCGAAGCTGGGTTTCGGCCGTAAGAACGGTTACGAGGAGTTCTACGAGGACTACGAGGAATTCGAAGAGGGCGACGACTACGGCGAGTACGGCTACGACGAGTCCTACGAGCGCACGTCCGGCTCGGCCTACGACCCCTACGACTCGGTGACCACCCGCGAGCCCGGCGAGCGTTCCCGTGGCCGCTCCTCCATGCCCCGTCTCGTCTCCATCGATGATGTGCGCGCCCGCACGGCGGTGCCCACGCTGCCCGACGACGACGCGCCCGCGAGCCGACGCGGCTCCTCCAGCTCGTTCCGCACGATGGTCGATTCCTCGCTGCCGCCGCAGATGACCCCAGAAGGCACAGCCGCCGCAGCCGCCGCCGCCTCGGCGGTGCATCACGCCCGCTCCGAGGGTTTGAACTCACTGTTCGAATCCACCACGCCCCCGGCCGATACGCGCCCGGCAAGCTCGCGAGGCACTTCTGCCTCCGCTTCCGGTTCGCGCTTCACCCCCTCTCGCACGCTGAAGGTGGTGGCTCCCGGCGCCTACAACGACGCCGAGGCCGTCTCCACGGCGCTCAAGCTCGGCAATGCGGTGGTGCTGAATTTGGCGGCCACTCCCGATGCGCTGGCCAAGCGCATCCTGGACTTCTCCTTCGGCGTGGCCAGCGCGCTGGATGCGAACGTGGAATGTGTGGGCAACAAGGTGTTCGCCCTCACTCGCATCGACGAGCTCACCGAGGCCGAGCGCTCCTACCTGCGCACTCAGGGTATCATCTAGCGCTTGGCGCGCCCTTAAGACCTTCCGACTAAGGAGCCTTTGAACTATGCTGACCTACCTCCTCGTGAGACTGGCCGACGCCTACTCCATGATCATCTTCATCTACGTGATGATGTCCTGGCTGCCGAACACCCAAAGCGGCATCATCGGCGACATCTACCGCGCTCTGGGCAAGCTGTGCGACCCGTATTTGAACTTGTTCCGAAAATTGATTCCGCCCCTTGGAGGAATGGTGGACGTGACTCCCATCATCGCTCTGCTTGTATTACAATTCGGGGTACGTTTGCTGGTGATGATTTTCTAAATTCAGACGGCCGGCATTCCGACGTGTCAGCGACGTAACATCGTAAGAAACTGAGGTACCTACATGGCAATCACCGCTTCCGACATCCACAATCAGAGCTTCTCCATCGACCGCAAAGGCTACGATGTGGATGAAGTGGACGTGTTCCTCGAGCATGTCGCCGACGAGATCGACATCTTGAACGACACCATCGCGCACCTCCAGGATCAGCTGGAGGCCGACCGCTTCAGCGGCTTCGACGCGCCCGCCGCCTCCACGGTGGCCATCACCGAGGTGGCTGCAGCGACCGTCGACACCTCCGAGTACGACGCTCAGCTCGCCCAGAAGGACGCCATCATCGCCGATCTGGAGCGCCAGCTTTCCGACAAGCGCGCCGACGACAACGCCATCGCCCAGGCCCTCATCATCGCCCAGCGCTCGGCCGACGAGATCCTCGCCAAGGCCAACGCGAACGCCACTGAGACCATCCAGGACGCCCGCGACGAGGCCCAGCGCATCATCGATCGCGCCAACACCGATCGCCAGGACGTCATCGACGCCATCCGCAAGCTGCAGGACGACCGCGAGGATGCTCGCGAGGAGTACGCTGACCTCTTGAAGGACATCATCTCCGACGCTTCCCGCAAGCTGGCCGACATCGGCGCCAACGTGCCGGCCGCCGCGACGGCGCTGGACGGCGAGTACGACGTGGTGCCCGGCCTCACCGGCAACTTCGAGATCGACGAGTACGTGGCGCCCTCCGCTTACGTGACGCCTCAGGCCCCGGCCGCCGTTGTGGCCGCCGCCACCCCGGTTGCCTCTCCCTACGAGAAGGACCTCTCGGGCTTCGGCGACGCCGACGACTTCGAGTTCGAAGAGATCGACTAATCAGCTGAGAGAATCTATATGGTATGTAAGAACCGCCTTATTGGGCGGTTCTTCTTATTACTTGATCTTTTGTCTTACCCGTTCGCCCAAGGAAGTCAGCGAGGTTCCGACAGGTGCCTGGAATTCGCTTGAAAAGCGGCTGAGCGTACTTTGGTACGCGAAGGAAAGCTTTGAATGCGAAGGCCAGGTGCCTGTCGGAACCGCAGCATCGACGTAGTTTGTGCGCCGTCAGGCAAACGAAACAAAGAGGCGAGCGGACCTGTAAGCCGGGTTCTGTCGGGGACGGCCATTTATCTCGAACGCGAGTCGCCCCGCGCCTCTAGCACGCAACCCGAGCGCACGGCGGGCCACCGTATGGCGCTCCTATTTGCGCTTGCTCCAGATGGGGTTTGCCAAGCCGCGACGTTGCCGCCGCGCTGGTGCGCTCTTACCGCACCGTTTCAGCTTTTCTCCTGTGTCGCGCATGCGGCTCGCACCGCATGTTCCGAGCAGGGGAGTCTTCTTTTCTGTGGCACTTTCCGTCGGGTCGCCCCGCCCAGCCGTTAGCTGGCATCTTGCCCTGCGGAGCCCGGACTTTCCTCGCACCCCTGAGGGGGTACGCGACCGTCTGGCCCGCTCGCCTGTGGTATTGTAGCAGAACTTGCTTCACCCTGGTCGAACCACACGAGTGACACACCGTGTCATCCTGAGCGGAGCGCGCAGCACGAGGTCGAAGGATCTAGCGGCTCCCCGCAATGAGATCCTTCGACTTGCGCTCGCTTAAGGATGACATGGTGAATGTGAATGGAGGATATGTTTTGAGCACGGTCGCATTAGTTGGCGCATCGGATTTCAATGCCGCTCACTTTGCCGCCCATTGGAAAGAGGGCGCCTTCGATGCGGTCATCGCCGTGGACGGGGGGTTTGCCTCCCTGGCAGCTGTGGACTGCGCGCCTGATCTGGCCATGGGCGACTTCGACTCGCTGGGATACGTGCCCGAGGGCATGTCCGTGAAGGCGTTTTCGCCGGAGAAGGACGCGTCGGATATGGAATTGGCTTTGGAGGAGGCCCTCGCGCGCGGCGCCGATGCCGTGGAGGTGTACGGCGCGCTCGGGGGGCGGCTCGACCACACGGTGGCGAACTTGCAGCTCTTGGCCTCCTTTGCCGAGCGGGGGCTCGCTGTGGCCGCAGTGGGGGAGCGCGAGCGTATCGCGTTTCTCGTCGGCCCCGGCGAGCTGCGCCTTCCCGCGTTGCCGAGCGGTATCGTGTCGGTGTTCTCGCTGACCGATGTTTCTGCAGGGGTCGTGGAAGAAGGCTTGAAGTACGGCCTTGACGGCGTGGCCCTCACGAACCGCACGAGCTGGGGCCTTTCCAACGAGATGGTCGACGAGCCGGCGCGCATCGCGGTGGAGAGCGGCACGCTGGCGGTGTTTATGCCCCTGTAGGGCGGCCGTCCGCGCCCACGCCGCTTGCGACGCGGCCCAACTTCCCTATACTGTGCCTACAACCTCATACCCGGGGAGCTTGCAGCCGCGCGACGGTCGGGCAGGCTGAGAGGGGGCGCCGGATACGCCCCGACCCGAAGAACCTGATATGGGTAATGCCAACGAAGGGAGTCTCTATGGCCAATGCCGCACCGTGCGCCGCCGCCGACGCGCAAACCCCCATCACCCAGATCGATTTCGCCCGCGCCGGCGTCGTCACGCCTCAAATGGCCGCCGTGGCCGCCGCCGAAGGCCGCGAGCCGGAGGCCGTCCGCGCCGCCGTGGCCGCCGGGCGCACCGCCATTCCGGCCAACATCCATCACGCAAGCCTTGTTCCAGCCGGCGTCGGTTCCACCCTGGAGGGCGTCCCTCTTTCCACGAAGGTGAACGTGAACCTCGGCATCTCGGGCGATCTGGCCGATGAGGCTCTGGAATGGGAGAAGGTGGACGTGGCCCTGGAACTGGGCGCCGACGCCATCATGGATCTTTCCAACTCCGGCAAGACCCGCGCCTTCCGCCGCGCGCTCGTTGAGAAGTCGCCGGCTATGATCGGCACCGTGCCCATGTACGACGCCATCGGTTACCTGGAAAAAGCGCTCATCGCCATCACGCCCGAGGACTTCCTGGAGGTGGTGCGCGCCCATGCCGAGGACGGGGTCGATTTCGTCACCATCCACGCCGGCATGAACCGCCGGGTCATCGAGTCGTTCAAGGAGACGGGGCGGCTTACCAACATTGTGTCCCGCGGCGGCTCCCTCATCTTCGCCTGGATGGAGGCCACCGGTCGCGAGAACCCCTTCTACGAGTACTACGACGAGGTGCTCGCCATCTTGCACGAGCACGATGTGTGCATCTCCATTGGGGACGCCATGCGTCCCGGCAGCGGCTACGATGCCACGGACGCCGGGCAGATCGCCGAGCTCATCGAAATTGGCAAGCTGACGCGCCGCGCCTGGGACGCCGGAGTGCAGGTGATGGTGGAAGGCCCCGGGCATATGGCGCTCGATGAGATCGCCGCAAACATGAAGCTGGAGAAGCGGCTGTGCCACGAGGCGCCCTTCTACGTGCTGGGGCCGCTTGTGACTGACATCGCCCCGGGCTACGACCACATCACGGCGGCCATCGGGGGCGCCATCGCGGCTTCTGCCGGCGCCGACTTCCTCTGCTACGTGACGCCGGCCGAGCATCTGCGCCTGCCGGACGCGAACGACGTGCGCGAGGGGCTGGTGGCTACGAAGATCGCCGCCCACGCCGCCGACATCGCCAAAGGCGTGCCCGGCGCGCGCGATCGCGACAATCGCATGAGTGATGCGCGCCGGCGCGTGGCCTGGGACGAGATGTTCGAGCTGTCGCTGGATCCGGCCCGCGCCCGCGCCGTCTTCGAGAGCGCCCCGCCTTCCACCGAGGGCACCTGCACCATGTGCGGCAAGATGTGCGCCATGAAGACCGTGAACGACATCATGGACGGTCTCGTGGTCGACCTGGATGCGGAGTAGGGGCGCCAAGGAGGCGCTGGAAGAGAATGGGGCGCGAGGCGCAGGGTCGGGTCGATCTTCGCCCCCTATCGAGGCAGAAAAATCGAGTTGTTAGACTTTTTCAGCAGGGCATTTTGCGGAAACAAAGAACTAAAAAGGTCTGACCAGGCATTTTCGTAGTGTTTCCTCCTGTTTGCTCGGCATCGCGCTTGCGCAATGTCTAACAACTCGAAAAAAGTGACCAGAACGAACACCTGGTTTGGAACAAGGAGTGAACATGCCTGTACGGGAACGTGGAAAGTGGTCGGCGGAGGCCATTCGCTGTGCCTTGAAGCTGTACGCGGTGACGGACAACGCGTGGCTCGGAGAGCGGACGCTGGCGGAATGCGTGGAAGCGGCGCTTGCCGGGGGTGCGACCTTCGTGCAGCTGCGCGACAAGCAGGCGACCGGCGATGCGCTGCGGGCCGAGGCGGAGGAGCTGCTCGCGCTCTGCCGCGCGGCCGGCGTGCCTTTCGTGGTGAACGACGACGTGGAATGCGCGCTCGCCGTGGGCGCCGACGGGGTGCACGTAGGCCAGGACGACATGGCCTGCGAGCGAGCGCGGGCGCTGCTCGGCCCTGACGCCATCGTGGGCGTATCCACCCAGACGGTGGAGCAGGCGCGGGCAGCCGAGGCGGCCGGTGCCGACTACCTGGGCGTCGGCGGCGTGACCGGCACGGCCACCAAGCCCGAGGCCGGGGTGCTCGCAGCCGAGGAGTTCCGCGCTATCGTCGCTGCCGTGGACATCCCCGTCGTCGCCATCGGCGGCGTGAATGCCGCCACGGTGCCGTGCCTGTCCGAGCTGGACGTTGACGGCGCCGCCGTGGTGAGCGCCATCTTCGCCGCTGACGATATTGAGGCCGCAACACGCGAGCTTTCCCGTATCATCGACGAAACCCTGAGTATTTAAGTCATGGTCGCCTGCTTGCCGCAGACGCGAAAGGGGCGGCGCTCCTGGCTTCGGGCAACGCGCAGGGAGAAACGGGACGGGAATCGGAAGACCCGTTAGCGAGAAAGGAACATCCATGCTCGGCGACGAGAACAACAACGACCTCATCGACCTCACTTCCATCGATCGCGCGAAGTGCGCGCTGCTCGTCATCGACGAGCTGGGCGATCCCACGGGAGGCCCGCTCGAGCCGGTGCTCCTGCCTGCCATCCAGCAGACGGCCAAGCTCACGACGGCCGCCCGCGCCGCCGGTATGCCCGTCGTCTTCACCAACGACGCCCACCTCCCCGGCATCGATCGCGAGTTGGCCCTGTGGGGCGCCCACGGCATCGCCGGTACCCCGGAGGCCCAGACCTCGCCGCTGCTTGATCCTCAGCCCTCCGATTACGTGGTGGAGAAGCGCCGCTACAGCGGCTTCTTCCAGACGGGACTGCTTTTGCTGTTGAACGAGCTGGGCGTCGACACGCTCATCTGCTGCGGCATGGACACGAACATCTGCGTGAAGCATACGGTGGCCGACGCCTACTTCAACAATTTCAACATCATCGTGGTCGGCGACGCCACGGCCACGTTCCTCGTGGGCAATCAGGAGGAAGGCCTCGAATACATGAAGGTGTGCTACGCCGCCAAGGTCGTCGACACCAACGAGGCCGTGAAGCTCATCGAGGGGTAGCCCCCGTCTCATCAACGGTTGATTGCCAGAAAGGGGCGGCCGTGCAGGCGCGCCCCTTTCGTGTGAAATGATGGTTTCATGCGGCCGTTCGGGAAGCGGTCGACGCCGTCGCGAAAGGAATGCCATGAAAGCGGTTCTCACCATTGCCGGATCCGATTCCAGCGGGGGAGCGGGTATCCAGGCCGACCTGAAGACCATCGCCGCCCATCATCTGTTCGGGGAGAGCGTCATCACGGCGCTCACGGCCCAGAACACGCTCGGCGTTACCGACGTGCTCGAGGTGGATCCCGTTTTCGTGGGCACCCAGATCGACGCCGTCTTCGACGACATCCGGCCCGATGCGGTGAAGATCGGCATGGTGTCGTCGCCGGCCATCGTGAGCGCCATCGCCGATGGGCTCGATCGCCACAAAGCCGCCAATGTCGTGGTCGATCCCGTTATGGTGGCCACGTCGGGCTCGGCGCTCATCGCCGACGCCGCCGTGGACGCGCTGGTGCGCCAGCTGTTTCCCCGGGCCACGGTGATCACCCCCAACATCCCCGAGGCCGAGGTGCTCTCGGGCACGGCCATCGCATCTTCGGAAGACGTGGAGGCGGCTGCGTCGTTGATCGCCGACCGCTGCGTCGCCGTTTGGGAGAACGCGTCGGATTTCGCGGACGCAGCGCCTTCCGTGCCCGCTATCCTCATCAAGGGCGGCCACGGGGTGGACGAGCCGGACGCCGCCGACGACTACCTGCGCATGGCCGACGGCGAATCGGTGTGGCTGCGGGGTACGCGCATCGCCAACGACAACACCCACGGCACCGGCTGCTCCCTCTCCTCGGCCATCGCCTGCGGCCTGGCCCGGGGCTTTTCCGTGGACGTGGCCGTGCGCGACGCCAAGGCCTACGTGGCCGGCGCCCTCGCGGCCGGTCTGAACCTGGGGCGTGGCTCGGGTCCCCTCGACCACATGTGGCAGTACGGTGCCCCGATGCCCTGCTAGGGCGAGAACAGCTCTGTCGTACTGGGGTTTTCGCGCGAGCTTTTCACGCGATGCGGTTGCGGCCGCTCCCCGCATTTTTCGTAATTCCCAAAATTGGGGCTTGACGGGGGGCGCTTGCTTCCGTAACATACTCACTTGCGCTCGCCGCTTTCGAGCGGTGTGGCGAGAAAGTTCTGTTGGGGTGTCGTCTAATGGCAGGACAGCGGTTTCTGGTGCCGTATGTGAGGGTTCGACTCCTTCCACCCCAGCCATTACGATTCCAAAGCGCTTATGTGGCTCCGTCGTCTAGCGGTTTAGGACGCCGCCCTCTCAAGGCGGAGGTCGCCGGTTCGAATCCGGTCGGAGCTACCAAGAACTCACGAGCCGCCCTCGGGCGGCTCTTTTTGCGTCCGGCGAGTGTGGCGGAGAGGCGAGAAGGGAAGGCGTCGTGGAGTTTCTCATCGTGTGCCCGTTGGCGCTCATCGCCGGTTTCGTGGACGCCATCGCCGGCGGGGGAGGGCTCATCTCCCTGCCCGCCTACTTCTTCGCCGGACTGCCGCCCCATGCCGCCATCGCCACCAACAAGCTCTCCAGCACCTTGGGCACGCTGGTGGCCACCGTACGCTATGCGTTGTTCGGTTACATGGTGAAGCGCTTCGTTGTCGCAGGCGTCGCCTGCGGCCTGGTCGGCTCGGCCATCGGCGCGAATCTGGCGCTTCTGGCCGACGCCACCGTGCTCACTGTGGTGATGCTCGTGGCGCTTCCCCCCGTGGCGTTCCTCGTGTTCCGCTCCAAGAACCTCGACCGTTTCGCCGAACGTCCCCTGCCCCCGCGCCAGGCCCTTGCGGCCACGGCCCTCATCGCCCTGGCCGTGGGCGTCTACGATGGGTTCTACGGGCCGGGAACGGGCACCATTCTCATGTTGCTGCTCGCCGCCGTGGCCCACCAGGACGTGCGCACGGCCGCCGGCACCACCAAGGCGATCAACCTGGCCACCAACGTCGCCGCCCTGGCGGTGTTTCTCGTCAATGGCGCGGTGCTCATCCCGCTGGGGCTCGCCGCCGCGGCCTTCAACATCGCCGGCAATTGGCTCGGCTCCACCTTCTTCGACAAGAAAGGGGCGCTCATCCTGCGCCCCATCATGCTCGTCGTCATTGTCCTGTTCGCCATTCGCCTCGTTACCGACCTTCTGGCCTAGGACGTCTCCCTGCGAAGCTTTTCCGCGAAGGCGAGCAGCTCCTCGCGCTCGTTGGGGACGCGCTCGTCGATGACGGCGTCCAGGCACGCATCCAGCAGGCGGCCCACCTCCGGGCCGGCCGCCACGCCGAGGGCCATGATGTCGCGGCCGTTTATGGCGAGGTGCTTCACCGTGAAAGCGGCCTCCTCTTCCAAGATCTGCTCCATGAGGGCGCGCAGCTCGTCGGCGGCATCGGCTCGGGGAGCGCAGAACGGCGCCTGGGCCAGGGCGTCGGCCCGCTTGATGTCGCAGAGGGCCGCGAACAGGTCGGTGCGTCCCCCGAGCCGCCCCAGCATGCGGCGCACGGCTCGGGCGTTGGGGGGCACCACGTCGTCGTGGGCCCGCACGAGAGGCGGCACGTCCCGGCGCAGCCAGGCAGGGAAGGGGAGGCGGTGCATGATGCCGCAGGCCAGCGACACGCTGACGGCGGCATGGCCGTAGAAGTGCTCCACGGGCCCCTCGTCGGTCTCCTCGAAGAACGCCGCTGCGGGCTTGCCCATGTCGTGGAACAGGGCGCTCCAGCGCTGCAGCGGCTCGGGAGGCGTGCGCTGCACCACCCAGGCGGTGTGCTCGAGCACATCGTATATATGGTACTTCGTCACCTGGGCGCACCCCTTCATGGCCACAAGCTCCGGCAGCACGAAGGCCAGTACATCGACGCAGGCCACAAGCGCATCGTGCACATAGTCGCCGCAGACGAAGCGCTCCAGCTCGCGGTAGACGCGCTCGCCGGACACTTGGCGCAGCAGGTTTTTGCAGGCGATCATGGCCTCGAAGGTGGCAGGGTCGATGGCCACACCGAGCTGTGAGGCGAAGCGACAGGCTCGCAGGATGCGCAGTGCATCCTCGGAAAAGCGCGTCGCCGGGTCTCCCACGCTGCGCAGGACGCCGCGCTCCATGTCCTTCAGGCCGCCGAAGGGATCGATGATCCCGCGGGCGGGATGGTAGGCCAGGGCGTTGATGGTGAAGTCCCGCCGCTGTAGATCCTCTTCTATAGAGGAGGCCGGCGCCACGGAGTCAGGGTGGCGCCCATCGCTGTAGGTGCCGTCGGTGCGGTAGGTGGTGATCTCCAACGGCTCGCCGTCGCGCACTACCGTGAGCGTGCCATGGGCGACGCCGGTCTCCACGGTGCCCCAGCCGGCATCACGAAAGGCCTCTTGCACCGCGGGCCAGGGCAGGCTCGTCGCGATATCCACATCGTGGATGGGCCGCCCGAGCAGAGCGTCGCGAACGAAGCCGCCCACGCACCATGCCTCCCCTCCGGCCTCCTCGATGATTTCCAGAGCATCATGGGCGGCAAGAGGAAGGGGCAGCGCTTGGGGAAGATCGTCCCGAATCGCTTCGCCGGGAGCGAATTTGTTTTCACGTCCAGCACGGACAGCGACCGTCTCGTCGGGCTTTGTCGCGTCTGAAGGCCGCGATGCGTCGTTGGAGAAACGATAAGGACGCGGTGATGTGTTGGGGTTGCGGTGAGCGGCAGTCATAGAGCTTGTCCTTAGGATCGATGATTTATCCCTATTATACAGGGCTTTTGCGAGATAAGAAGATGCAGCGTGATGCAGCTGGGCAAAAAGTTTTAATAAATTTCAAAAAACCCCTTGCGCGAAATCCCGGGAGCTGTATCATATGCGAGCTGCCTTTTTCGGAAGTGCGGAAGGCGGCGCCCCCGGCGGTCCGGGCGGCCCGTCGAGCGGGAAAGCGAAGTTGTCGAGATTTCGTGAACCGCTTGACGGGGGATGCGAGTCCCTGTAAAGTATTTCCTTGAGCCGCTCGCGAGGGCGGCGGGGCGGGAAGCCTCCCGCGGAACCTTGACAACCGGATACTGAGGATGGAATTCGAGAGACGGAACAAACGTCTTCTCGGATGTCAGACGGACATTCGAGAGAGCAAGCTTTAACTTTTTCCCTGTCAGGGGCCCTAAGGCCCCGACGGAGAGTTTTCAAACAGAATCACACTCACATGATCTGTCGGCGCCTCCGGGCGCTGTTCGAACGGAGAGTTTGATCCTGGCTCAGGATGAACGCTGGCGGCGTGCTTAACACATG
>OIXV01000399.1_pt1 | contig 42384 bp, 74 predicted proteins | sample 1587771 | NCBI WGS metagenome assembly OIXV01 (sample SAMEA3888893, study PRJEB22519) | human gut metagenome | biome: human gut; feature: human-associated habitat; material: faeces | place: Denmark | collected 2010
TGGCGCATCCTCTTTTGGTTCTTCCTTATCGTCTGCTGGTTTATCCTCTTTTGGCTCATCCTCTTTTGGTTTATCCTCTGTTTGAGGTTCTTTATCATCGTTGTTAGGTTCGCCTTTTGGTTCATCATCAGACTTAGGTGTGTCCTCGTTGCCTTTATCAGCTAGAGCGCGCTCTTCAATATCTTTTTCTTTGATACTGGCAATAATTGAGCGTGCTTCTTCAATCTCGCCTTTATCAAGTAATTCTTGCGCTTTGGCTAACATTTCATCACGTGTCAAACATATCGCTCCTTTACTAGTTATTTTCTTACTAAAGTCATTATAGCATTAAACGCTAGACTTGTGGGCGTTACTTGAACAACCCTAACAAGTCTAATTCTGTCTGCATTTTACGCTTTTCTAACTCTGTCTGCGCTTGTTCTAATGAACGCTGTGCTACACTTACATCTGTGTCTGCATAAGCTGGGATAGAAACCAGTGAGATTTCCATAAGCTTTCCAATTTGTTTGATGGTACGAACTAACATATCTTGCCCATCCGTCCACACATCATCCGCCACTGTAAATCCAAATGAACACTGACTAAGGTCACCGCGTTTAACAAGAGCTAAAGCATCGTTACCAACAGTGGTATCTGGTAGAACGGCTCTAAATTTTAGACCTACTTCGTCAACTTCTAATTTTAGAGTACCACTTTTTGTGCGCCCTAATAGTTTCGCTGGGTCGTGGTCTACGAATAATCGCACGTCTGACATATCCACACCATCTAATGCGCTACGGTCAATATATTCAATAAACCCACCTAAATCCTCACTTGGTTTACCGAACTTTAAAGCGTAGCCCTCTACTACATTATCCTCATTCTGTATATTCTGTAGCTGTCTGATTTCAAGATTCTTCATCTACTGTCACATCCTCTTCCGTTTTTACTTCCAATTGTGTATCATATTCTGGCAACGCATCATAACCAAAATACTCACGTACTTCGTTATTTGTGAAACTACCTAATAACTCTTTAGATACTTTTCCAGTGAATAATACTTTTCGTCTATCATCTAGTGTATCATTTAAGATAGTTGAAAAGTCCATTTCTAAAACAGTACCTGTTTTAATTGCGATTTCATCACAAATAGCAGATTCATACTGACTAAGTGTTGATGCAATGTATATTTCGTTTTGTCCGCTATCTGTTGAGTTTACTAACTCCATACCAAAACGGTTCAACGGAATACCTAACACTTTGGCAATTTGTTGTGTACTGAATTTGTTTGCTTGAATCAATTTAAGAATTTCAGTGTTCATCTTATATTCTGTAAACTCTGTTGATTCATCTAACACAATCACACCATTAGACTTTGTACTACCAGCGTTAGCTTCTTCAAAATCTTCGCGAATTTTCTTTTTGGTTGCATTGTCTACGTAACCTTTTTTCAGTTTCAAGATTCCACCACCAAACACACCATCGGAAAAGAACTTGGTCAAAATCTTATTACCGTTTGATTGCATGGCGATTTCATCATTTAATGATAATAGTGGGCTTCTTCCTAAGAAACCATCTACGGATGAAATTCTGAAATGTAAAATATCAGATTCATTACAATGGTACATCTTGCTTCCATAGTCTAAGGTTACATCATAGCGCCATTCACCTGTGGTCATATCTTGAATTACATTCACTTGGTCCGCTCTCACAAACTCTAAAGATGTGATAGGACTTGTGTAGTCGTTTCTTGTTTCGCGATGAATAACAGCATACGCATTTCCATATAAGATAAGTTGTGCTACTGTTGCATATAAAAATGTGTAGTGGCTTTGTTTCTTGTGTGGTCTTTTGTTTAATAGTTTGATTAAACTCTTGTCGCTTGGTTCATCTGGAACATTTCTAAACATCGTTTTACCAATATCACCAGCAATAATATTTACACCAGTATATACATCTGAATTTTTCAGTGCATCCAACCCTGTTAATGGTGGTATATCCATCATTCCATTGTTGATATAATCAATAAAACGGTCGCTTGTCATGCTTTTTGGTGCAATAAATACGCCCATTTACTAGTTAACCTCCTTTAGTTCTAGGTATAATACAACGCAAGGTATTAAAAATAACACCCCTAATGCTACAAAACCTAGCATAATATTCATTAAAAAGCCAGCAATTACTAAGGAAATTGCCCCTAAAATGTAAAATAAAATAACTAATACTGTAGGTTTAAACATTATTATCCCTCCTATATAGTCCTATTTTAACACAAAAGTATGCAAAAAAGAGTGGTGCTTAAACCACTCTCTTATACACCAAAGCCAAACTGACCTTGCTCTACTAACATTTCAAAGTTTGCCATGTTAAAATCGTAGTACATCGCTTCTGATAGCGCATTTATTAAGGCATCCAGTGAATCAATCTTATTACGATTCAATTTCTTTTCTATACTTATATTGTCCGCAAATTCTTTAAGATATGCGTTGTACATTGCAGTATTTAATAAAGGGTTGTTATTATGAATAACCTCACCTTTGTATATTGCATCACGCAAAAACTTTGTAGGTGCATTTAAGTATTGGATGCGCTGTGGTACTTCGATTAACATTCTCTCTCCGAATACTTCTGCTAGTTTCAAAACAGATTGTGATGCTTGGTGACCATCGTAATAGATACCTTGTAGGTCCAAGTCGTACTCTTCTACAAAGTTAATTATCCAGTCGCACATGTCCGCGTGGTCTACCAAACCACTTTCTAGTTTACTGATTGAAACCAATCCTTGATTTTCAAACTGCCTGTAAGGAATTTTATCCTCTTGTATCTTACGCTCAATGCCTCCAATTGATGCAATAAACCCATGAGTGTCTAACAATAGTTTCTGTTCTTCTTCAATTGGTATTACCCAACTAACCGCTGTAATATCTCGTGTGCGTGATAAGTCCATACCAATATAAACAGGACGCTTTCTAATGTCGTACTCTTTCGTAGCTTTGACGGCTTCCCAACTCTCTTTATCCATGAAACTATCTTGTGATGCTTGTACCCAGAAGTTCATTTCTTTCGTTAGCCATCCACTCATATCGCCTTTAGCTTTATACTCTGCCAATGAATTAATTTTATGCTCATACATCGTTTCGTATAACTGCGTATTCTCAAACAATGGGTTTGCTTTTATCCAGTTCTCTTGATTGTCTACTTCGCTCAAACTATCCATTTCCCAACATAAAGCTAAGTATGCATCCGCTTCTACTTCATCATTCAATAGTTTAGTAATAAACGGATATTCTATAGAGTGCATAGGACCATTCAGGTTCTTTGTTGTGGTACTGATAATTAATATCAGACCTTGTTCTTGTTGTGACTGTGAACTTTCTAATACTTCAATTAATGCAGTGCTTTTTGCTTCGCCGTATTCATCTAACACACCGCAAAGTACGTCCAATCCGTCTAAGCTATCCGCATCGCTTGCTAAAGGTTTAACTGTTGATTCATCCTCTAATTGCTCAATATCATATTTGTTTACTTTGGTTATCTTACGAACACTCTCGCTCACATTTCGTAATGCTTTAAGCTGTGATTTTAGCATACGGAATACAATACCAGCTTGCTCTTTAGTATTCGCGCCAGCTACAATCTGTCTGGATGCTTTAGGGCTTTGACCTAGTAAAAACTCATATAATGAAATACCAGCAACTAGGATAGATTTTCCGTTCTTACGTGCTAAACTGATATATACTTTTCTGAATCTGCGCATACCATTTTTCTTTTTGCGCCATCCATATATTAAACCAACAATAAAGCGCTGGAATTTAGCTAGTGTATTTGTCTTTTTACTTTTTGGGTCTGGTAACATTTCAATAAACGCCACTGGCTCAATAGCTTCTTGCGGGTCGTAGTAATACGGATATTCTGGGTCTTTTGATTTTTCTAAATCTCTTTCATGCCGTTTGATTGCTTGCTTTATTTTATTACCTATTGGTATGTTATTCATTCGTACATAATCAATATAATCTTGAACATAATCTATATTATCCATATGTATACCTCCTTGTTTCTATTATAGCATAAATAAAAAGACTTAGGTCGTGAGTTTATCCAAAGGGGATAATAAACTTACCTAAGTCTTTTGGTCTTGTTATGCGATTGGCGGACCTCTCGCATACGGCGTTCCTCACAAGACCATCATTAACATGTCCGCAACTTTTGGCAGAAGTTGCGCCTGAATAGTATTTGCCCACTACTATTCTAAATCTACAAAATCATCTGGGAGGTGTTTTGTAAATACATTATAACACAATATGTTAACCTTGTGCGCGTAACTTGATTAACTGACCTAGTGGGTCTTTGCTTTCGTCATCTACTTCGCTAGGTGCTACAATTTTTAGACGTGAGTTAATCGTTAACCCTAGGTCGTTCGTAGCGCTTTTTAGTTCTTTAGAATACGAGTTCATAGCATTTACTTTAGGATTCAACTTGCCATCTGGTGTAAGTTCGCCCTCAACTGATACTTCCTCAGCTACCTTTGCATATAAGTATGAGTAATTGCAATACCTAACCATTGCTTGTTGGTCCAATTCAGAAATAGGTAAATCACCTATGAAATGAGAAATTCGTTCCCACTCTGGATAAGCGCCACGCAATAAACCCATAGGAAAATAAGAAAAGTCTAAAGGCTCATAATTCTTTAGGCGTTCTTCTTCCTTTTTCTTTTGGTGCTGTTGCTCTTGTGTTAGATTTCCTTGTTGTGCATTTAATAGCTTGCGTGGTCTAGCCATCTTCTTTCACCTCCTTATACAACTTGGATAATTTCATAATGGCGGTTCTTACCACCTAGCTTCGTTTTTACGTCTTTAAAGTACCCAGATTTTTTATTATAAAATCTATCTGCTTCTGACTGTGATTTAAAAACGCGCGTTTGTTGTGTTCGTAAATCTTTTACCATAATAGGCTTAGGAGCTGGCATAAAACTATAACCTCCAATCTATGTATTTTAAGAAAAAAGTCCCTAACAAAATTATAACATAAAAATATTTATTTGAGAAACCAGTTCCCATGCTGTCTATAAGGGAGTAAAATCGTATTAGTGAGTTTATGAAACAATCTGTGTAACCATTGATTTTATTGAAAAGAAACCATGTTTTTATCTGTTTTTAGTGGGGAAAAAGCCCATTTTGAAACTTCGTTTTTAGAAATTCGTGTGAAAAAAAGAGTTCTCCGATTGATTCCAAAAATTTTATAGGGCGGGGGTATCAAAATTTTCTGGCTATCCCCTACCTACATTTTATCAGACACCCCACAATTTTATTTGTGGCTAGCCCTCCCAGCGTTTTTGAAGCTGTGAGCGTGTTCTTCTTTGTTGTGGCACTCTTGACAGATTGATTCTAAATTATTAATATCTAATCTTTCTTTCCAACCTAAAACAGTTCTAATCTCGTGCTTGTGGTGGACGATTGTGGCAAGGTTAGTGTAGTGGTTTCCGTTGCGTTCACATGCTTCACACATTGGATTGATACTCAACTTGTATTGTCTTAACCTTTTCCATTCACCTGACTGATAGAACTCTGCATACTTCTTATTCTGTGGCGATGTCCTTACATATTTATTGTACTGTGTTGCATTCATTCCTTTGTGCTTATCACAATACAACTCTGGTTGCTTTACATATTCTCTACACAAAGCAACCTTACACTTCCTCATCATTAGAACGAGTAGATGTCCTTTGTCTGTTCAGTATTGCCAAAGGAGTATGATGTTAATGGGGTTGGTGGTTCTACATATTCAATTGTATCTGTGGTTAATATTGGATGTGCTACACTATCCTCTAGTTCTCTGATATATCCCAGCAGTTCTAACTTACTGACTTTAAGTAATTGCTTATCTGTTTTGCCAGATAGTTCGTGGTTCATTACTTATCACCTCTATTCGCAAAGCCTACAATAAGTTTAACGATAATTGATACTACTAAGATACTAGCAATCACTGGGTGTCCACATGCTACTAATGATACTAATACGATATACATTACATATACAGTAAACCCTAACATTGCTACTGCCAATAGTAAACCAAGTAATACTCCTAGAACTTCCTTTACATTATTATCATTCATGAATTAATTCCTCCTATTTGTTTATGTACTTATTATAGCATACTTTATTAATCTTTAGGGAACATATTAATCATAAGCAAACCATATTAGTTCTAAGTGTTCCACTTGTGGCACTTCTTGTTACACTTCTCAATTACAAAGTGGAACGCTCTAAACGCTGTTATATCAACGTTTCTTACATAGTGTTACACTTGTTCCACTTTGTTTCTACTGATATAAAATAAAAAAATTATATAAAAATATATTTAATATATATGGGATAAGTTAAAATAAAGTGGAACAAGTGTACAACTGGAACACTGGTTTCTTAAACGTTGATATATAAGTGTTTCTAATTAAAAATAATGTTGCACTTTACAATTTCAAAGTGTAACATTTTAACTTAGAAGTGTAACACTTATAAAATTTTAAACAAAAGTGTTGACAAATTACCCAACATGGTTTAGTATAATAAATGTACCACACAACAAACAAAACATTTAGGAGGAAAACAATATGCACTATAAATGGACAGAAAAAGGAACAGACTCAAATAAGGACTATCATTTCATTATGTGGCATGATGAAGAATGTAATGATGTAGTAGTACGTTGCAGTTACGGTAATGGTTCAATTGGTAATTACTCAACACAAGAGATATTCTCAAAAGGTGAAGAGCGCTATATATTTGATGAACTTGATAAAATGAAAGAACGATTATATGAGTGGTCACATAACTAAAGAGTAAAACAACATTAAATGAGAAAGTTCTAATTAAACTATTAGAGCTTTCTCAATACATAATAAAAGATAGATGGTATTATAAATACATAAGATAACAAAAACAATTTAGGAGGAAACAAAATGATTAAACGTAAAGTTAGAATTTTTACAAGAGATAATTTATTCCAAGAGTTCTTGGACAGAATGGATGAGGATACAACCATTGTTCACTATTCAGTGAATGATAACGGTACGCATTAAATTATTACTGAACGTGAGATGTCAGATAATGAAGCTAAAGAATTTAAGATGAAGCTACTTAGAAAAGATATTGCAAAATGTGATGCACACTGGGAAACAGTAATTAAAGACTGTGAGCGAGCAGTTCACAACTACAATGTAGCATTAAACCATGAGATGGCTAACTTGTATATGCAACGTAGAGAAGAAGCAATAGATGCATACAACGAAGAACAAAATAAATTAATGAAAAGACTTAACAAACTAAGAAATTCATAGTAAGATGGTTTCATAAGGAGGAATAATAATGTTAGGACTAACACTGAAAAGTAAATATATAGTTTTAAAACGAGAGCTAAAAGAAGCAGAGCTTGGTGTACAGTATTGGAAGAGTATGCACGATATAGAGTTTAACAAACGACTTAATACAATCAAAGAATTGGCAAAAAAAGAACGCAGAATTGAAGAATTAGAAAAACAATTGGAGGACCTAAAATGAACTACAAAAATACAGAGATAAACAATCAGTACCCAAAAATGATTGAACTACCACAAGAGGTTAAACTAAAGATTTTGATTGACGACTTAAACATTGAATGCACAACAGTATTAATCCAATTACGTGACCCAGATATTACAATAGCTGAAATGAAACGATTAGAAGCTAGGTATGAACACGCAATCAAAGAAAGAGAATTAGCTTATTTAGAGTTATACAACTTAAAAGGAGGAAATTAACATGACATTAAAAATTAAATGCTCATATGTAGCAGACGGCGAACCATTCACATTAGGGAGAACATATACTATTTATTGCGAAAGTGCAACTAATGGTCTGTATTATATTAAAGATGATTTAGGATTCAATTTACCATATAGACATGTTGACGATATGGCAGTAATTGATGGACTACTAAGAAACTTAAATGACTTTTGGCATTCATATTTTATAAAATGTGTTACATTAGAAGAAGAACCAGAAAAAGACATTAAAAAAGAAGTACACGAATTACTTGACAAAGCAACTGAATTAATTTATAATAATCAGGAAGAGTTAAAAATTAGCTTAGATGATTTTGTAACACTAATTAGAATTAAGGAGGACCTAAAATGATAGACAAAATTATACGTTTTATGATAGTAACATGGTTAATTTTTAGTGTATTAACTATATTGGTTTTACCATTAATGATTCTAAAGATAGCTGTAATTTTTGTATCTATATTATACATTATTTATGGTATCTATTGTATAATTTTAATTGCTGTACTAATGATTTATTTTTGCTATGCTATACTATTTGACGATATTCTATAAGGAGGACCTAAAATGACAGAATATAAAGATTTAAAAATGAAATGCACAAAAGCAGACCCACAGGAGCCGTTTTTCACAGAAGGAAAAGAGTATGACATTATTAAAAATGCGTGTGGGTATGGTATCATGGATAATGATGGTGAAGTACCAGAATACGGAACAACACTATTTGAATTAGAACAGTACCTAAATGAATTTTGGGATTCAAAATTTGAGCTGATTAACATTGATGAAAGAACTAAGATTAGAAAAACATTTCAACGAACACTTATTCAATATAATATGGATATTGGTCACTTGTCAGGACATTTAATAGGAAAGCCAAGCAATGTAATATCAGCACAGATTGCCATGTTAAAAGTAAAACGTGAAGCAATCCAAGAATTATACGATGAACTATTTAAGGGAGGTAATGAGTAATGAAATACACAATGAAATGCACAAAACAGACAGTAGAACCATTTTTCACATTAGATAAAGAGTATCAGATTGCCCACAACAATACACTAGGGTACTTTATTAAAGATGATAATAACGAAATTGTAGGAGATGGAAAAACACGTGAAGAACTATTGAATAATTTAAATGAGTATTGGTACTCACAGTTTGAACTGATTGTGATTGATGGAGATAAAGAAAACAAAGTGTTACTCACACTTGATGAAAACAAAGAGTTAAGTATTAATATTAAAAAAGCAGATGAAGCAGAAGTGATTTACATGTTAATGGCTGGCTTAATTCGTGTATGTAAAGAAGTTGAACTTGAACAAGATTTAATGATTGAAACTATCAAAGAGATTTGGGGGCATGTAGAATGATTACACTAGGACAATTACTAATGTATGTTGAATATGGAAGAACATTGGTATTAGTAGAACACGGAACAGAAGAACAGATTTGTATTTTCACAGAATCGGAAGAACTAGAATATACTAAAGAATATGAAAAAGTTGAACCACACCTTGAACGTGAGGTAATGATTATTTCAACAACACCAGCTTCTTATCTATATATTGAAATTATTTAAAACTTTTTGAACAAAAGTGTTGACAACTACTATATCACATGGTATAGTAGGTACATAAGATAACAACAAACAAATTGGAGGAATTAAAAATGACAAAAAATAAAAAACAATACATTATTATCAACAGTGAAACTAAACGAGGTTATGCAGAACGTGAAACATTTATGGAAGCTGTAGAAGTTGCAAAAAGAAAAGTAAACGGTCAAGTTATCACTCGCAAAGACTGGGAAGCAATGAAAAAATAAAGTTAAGAAAGGAAGTAATTAACATGAACACATTAGACGAATTACTAGACGAGGAATACAACACATTAGACGAATTGTTAGACAGTAAAGAATTTAGAAAACAAATGAACAACCTTAATCACGTTACACAAATGCAACCGCAAAGCTATAACAGCAATACTCTAGCAGACACGGGACGGTATCCTGAAAAATAAAAAAGAAAAGGGGTTGACAAGTTCAGCCCCAACTGATATACTAAATATATAAATTAAAGGGAGGAATTAATATGTTAGCAAAAATTATTAACAACGAGGTAACTGGTCACAATTTTCTAATGGGTTCACAGGTTGTATTATATGATGTAGTAGGTGTTTTAGATAGTGGTGATAAGTTGTGGTTATGTTTAGGCTCATGCCCAGATGATGTTGAAAGTATTGCTCCGCAGATTATTGCAGAAAGTGAACTAAAAATCATTGGAGGGCGTGCCAATGACTAAATTAGAGAAAATTCATGATTTAGAAAAACGCATTGCACAATGTAAAGAGCTAAAAACCAAAGCAATGGATGATGGTGAAGTATATGAATACCAATATTATAACCAAGCCCAAAAGCACTTACAAAATAAATTAAACTGGTTACTAAAAAATAATTAAGATAGGATGAAACAAAAATGTTAGTATTAAAACGTAAATACAATAAGTTAAAAGATGATTACAACAGGTTAGTAGACACTAAAAATTATTGGGAAGAAGCATATAGAGAAAGTCAATCAAAAGTAGTTAGGTTAGAACAGCAATGTAATAGACTTTATAAAGAACTTAACAAAGCAGATGATGAAGTATTGGACCTAAAACTTGAACGTGACATGTGGAAAGAAGAACACGAAAAAGTACGTCAAAAATATATTGATAAAGATGTTGAACTACAAATTGTTGACAGAATTGTTTTACAATATGAACAACGAATTAACGAATTGGAGGAACAAGCATAATGAAATACACAGAAAACGACATTAAAGTAGGTACTAAATTACGTTGCACAAAGGGAACACCTAGTTGGTGGACTGTAGGAAAAATCTATAATGTATCACTAAATGATGATGGTATTTTACAAATTACAGACGATAACGGTCACTGTGCATACCCTGATTACATGGTAGACTGTTTAAACGGAAAACACAACCCAGTAGCATTTGAAATTGTAGAGGAGGAAAAAGAAATGGAAAAATTTGTGAAAATTACAGGATATGCGGGTACAGGTGAAAAAGATAAAGAGGTAGGTTTATCTATTGGTAGTGTTTATGAGTTAGTAGAGTATGACCCACAAGGTAATAGTTATATTTATTTAAATGAAGATACACCACGATACTACGTAGCAGATACGCAATTCACACTGGTTTCAAAACCACCATTCAAAATTGGAGATAAAGTACGTGTATTATCTAACCGTTCATTAGCACTTGATGAAAACAAAGTATATTACAATGACGGGGACATTGCTGTAGTAGGTGAGGTTCATTGGCTTGGCGTAAACAAATCTTATGGGCGTGTGCGTTTAGGTACTCATAAGTGCGCTAATTGGATTGATTTTAACTGTATTGAATTAGTAGATGAGCAACAAGAAAACCCATTAGTAGACATGCAACAGAAATTAAATGATAAAATTAAGCTATTAAAAGAAGAACGAGGTCGCATTATTGATAAGATTGAACGCTTAGATAATCACCAAAGAGCGTTAAAATCAAAGATTGACAGATTAAGCGATGCAGAGGATGCACTAAAGATTTTAAAAGATTTTAAATAAACACTTGACACCTACTATATCTTATGGTATAGTAGGTGTATAATATAACTAAGGAGGAAAACAAAATGGCATTATTTGGTTTAACATTTGTAACACTTTGTATCTGGGGTACTTACTACCTTATCAAGTATATTGAAGATTAGGAGGGACTAGAAAGATGAGTAACCTAAAAACATTTAAAGTAACATATGGAAATATAGAAAACAAGGTACAGCGTGCATATCTTAAAGCATATCACTATAATGAAGCGTTACGCAGAGCTAAGCGTATAAATGGTTTAGTATCTATGATTAAATTGGAGGTAGTGAAATAATGACAGTAAAAACAAACTATTATATTTGCTTAACAAACAATGAAGTTTTCACCTTATATACAGAAGAACCAATTCTTGTAATGTATGAACAAGCAGTTGAAAATGATGAAAAGTTATTGAAATTGGAAAAACCAGAAGAAATTGATATTGATGGTGAAATGCAACCCACATTTATCACAATTCCCTTAGATTCAATCTTATATGTATTGGAGGATGCTAAATAATGAAGATAGAAGTAGGTACATTTTGGAAGTTTGAAAATGATTCATGGTTTTTCTTTGTTATTGGTACGTTTAAAGATGAAATAAGTGTATGCGCAATTGATACAAGTAACATGGAAGTTTGTTTTATGATGATGAGTTATGAGCAGACAAATATGTTTATACCTAGCGAAAATTTAGAAATGAATATGTATTTAGCGGACGTGATGTCTAAAATGAGTGATTCAGTAAAGATTATAGGTAGCTACTGGAAGTCTACAGACAATCTGAATCATTACAGAATTGATTCAGTAGACAAACGAGGTTACTTAATTACAAATTACGATAAAGAACTAAATTGTGTATCAAAAACGTGGGTACACAAGCAATGTACAATGTATGATGTAAAATTAACTAAAGAAGAACGTGAAAAATTTGAGGAGGAAGCAAAATGAGTAGAATGAGTAATATTAGCGCAATTGAACAAGTGTTAGAAATGATTGAAGGATATGACGAAAACGCAGAACACAACCCAACGGGTATGAAATTTATCCAAGGTGTAATTTTAGGGCTTGGAATGGGAGATGTTATTACTATGGAACAAACCAGTGAATTACGTGAACGATTACATGATGTTTATAAATTTCATAAGGAGGAAACAAAATGAGGGTTGACATGTACACACAACGTCACTATAAATTTGAAGAACCATATAATGGGGCTACAGTAACCATTATATTAAAAAACGGTGTACCACAAATGTACGAATATGAACATAAAGACGTACACAACACTTTAGCATATAAATTCCGTTGGTTATACAATGTCAAGTATATTGGAGATATTGTAAATGTATGGAATGAAAAAAGATTATTGAAAAAACTAGATGAGGTGGAAAAATGAGTAGAATTAGTAAATTAGAAGCATTAGCTTTAGCAGTGGCACTCGTTGGTTCATTAGGTTGTTTCATATTGCTAGGAATCGCAGTTGTGTGCATATTACTATCATTAAATACTATGGAATGGTTAATATTAGGTGTTGCTTTAGTATTAATATTAATGCTTTGGGTTGGCATATACCAATATGATAAACAAAAATATAATTAAATATGCTATGATGAGGGAGAAAGTTAAATAAAACAGTTGACTTTCTCTTTTTTACATGCTATAGTATAACCATAATGAAATGGGAGGAATTATAATGGTAAATGAATTACAAAAGGTAGAATATAAACAACCTTTAGATTTAAAATTTAACACTGTATTAGATAGTGTGCTAATTCCAAGTAAGAACTATTTAAAAGCAATGGAAGAATATCATTCAGAGCATGCACAATGGAAAGTAGATTTTGAAAAAGGTGACGTTGCAAAAAACGCAGAACCACAACCACCTAAAAAAACGTTTGACGGTCTAAATATGGAAATGCTAGCTTTAGAGTTGCAGAAAGTATTACCAGCTTACGCAAGTTCTGAAATTGGTTTACCAGTGGTGTATAATAATCAAACAAAAATCTATGAAATGTCAGGTGATAATTTAGAAAGTCGTTTATGGCTAAAATTATATGGTGAATATATGATTAATTACAGACCAGAGTTAGCCAATAACCCTAAGATTGCAAACCAATTCAGAAATGCAGTGCAAAAAATGGCAAAAAACGCACAAGGCTTAGGAAGTGATTTACCGTTTAATGATAAATTGAATGCTAATCTAATTGCCTTTAAAAATGGTACGTACCGTTTTAAAGAGAATACATTAACAGAAACACAAAAAGAAGATTATCAAACAACGCGAATTGAATTTGATTATGTAGAAAGTCCTAAACGCAATATCATTTGCGATTGGATAGAGTATATTTTAGAAGATGATGCAAAAACCATGTTCCAATTGATTGGTCGTATTTTCTACCGCCAACAAACACCACAAGTGTTAGTATTTGCCACTGGTGAGGGTTCTAATGGTAAGTCTGCGGTTATGGGGTTTGTAGAAAGCCTAGTGGGTTCTAAGAACACCTCACACGCAACATTACAGTCACTATCCAGTACAACGGATAAATTTGCAAGCTCTCAATTATTTGGTAAAATGGTAAATATTGAAACGGATATGCCAGCACAGCATATTAAACAAACAGGTACACTGAAAACATTGTCAGGTAATGACGTTATGAGTGCAGAGTATAAAGGTTTAAACAAGTTTACCTTTACTAACTACGCTTTGATGATTTTCACAACCAATAACATGCCTACATTTAGCGACACCTCACATGGATTTAAACGGCGTATTTTGACATTACCATTTAATAAAAAATTAAGTGTAGCCAATGAAGAAGATGCAAAATGGTATGACCGTTATAAAAACTTTACCTATGAAGAAAAATCTGAATTTATTAGTTATTGCATTCAAGAGTACAGAAATGTATTGTTTGGTTTGAATGGTGAAACAAAAGGTGAATTTTATCAATCAGAGAATGCCATTAACGAACGTAGCGCGTTTATTGAAAATAATGATATGATGGCTAACTTTATTGAAGAGTTTGAACTTGAATTTACAAATAATGAAGAGGATGCTATTCCAAACCATGAATTGTTAGATGCGTATAACACTATGCTACGTAGAGAAAACTTATCAGAAATTTCAGCACGCAAATTTATGCCAGAGTTCAAACGTAAAGCACAAAGTTTTGGTATCTTGCCAAAAAGCAGTAAGAAACGGATTGATGGTAAAATTATAAATTGCATTACCAACGTGAAATGGAATGAAGATAGTGAACTAAATAATATTTTTTAAAATATTTTAAAGAAAGTTAACTAAAACAGTTGACTTTCTTTTTTTGTCATGATATACTTGATTCATAAGTTAAGAGGAGGAATTAAGAAATGAAACCATATTACGTAGAATTAGAAAACACAATTGAGGAATTAGAAGAATTATTTGTTAAAAGATACATGGAACTAATGGAATGTGAAGAAGATTGGGCTAGAGAAGTTCAAAAAATGGAATGCAACGCACCACACACAAAGAAAGATGTGGAATTGATTTTAAAACAAATGTGTTCATTATGTGGGGTTGATTACACATGCTAAGTCAAAAAGAAATACTACTGGATAACCACTATCCAGTAGTATTAAAATATTTAGTGTCTGAACTAAAGAAAGCAGACAAGAAACGAGATAAGGCAACCAATAAACTAATAGAAATGAATGAAAGGGATAATATGCACTCGCACACAACACAAAGGTACTGGAAAACATCAGCTAATGTTGAATTTTATGAAAAGGAAGTTCGTAAACTGGTTTCAGAAATAAACTCAATTATTGATATTTATGACATTAAAAATAAAATACACCAAGAACGATTTTATTTTATAAAAAGTGTTGACAATCTATTACATTGATGGTATTATTAATTCATAGAGATAAGGGAGGAAACAAACATGACAACAAAACAAAGATATGAAGCTAAATTAGAAAGACTAAATAAAAGATATGACGAGTTAAAAGCGCAAATGATTGAAGCATACGACAACGGAAACAAAGAACTAGGACATGAAATAAACGATAGACTAGAAAAAATGTTAGATGTGATTTTACTAACTGAAACAGTATTAGAAAACTTAAAATAAAATCAGAAAAGGGGTTGACAAGTTCAGCCCCTACTGATATACTAAATATATAAATTAAAGGGAGGATATTAGATGGACTTTCAAGTTGGAACGGTAAAGAAAACCAAAGGGCAAGTAAAAAAACACATTACGCAATGTACTCCACAAGAGAAAGAACAACTAAACAAAGCAAAAGACAGAGTGAAAGACTTGTGGTTAAAGCGTGGTATAAAAACAGGGTATCACTTACAAGATAAAATAAGAAATGGTGAAACTAAATTTTCATATCTGCGAGCAATGGAAGCAATGATACATGGTGAAATTATTGAATATAACGAAACAGGTGCAGATAAACGTGTTTTGATTCGTTCAGGAATTGGGCATGTAGGTGAATCTATTGATGATATAGTAGTACAATGTATAGTAGTTTCTCTATTTAGCGGTAAAGTAATTACAAGCTATTTAAACAAAGCTAGTGATAGACATAAGACACTTGACCCAAGGCGATATAATAAAAATTTAAAAATTAATTTACCAAAACACTTGACAAAATAAAAACAATCATTTATACTAAGTATATAATCAATTAGGAGGAATAAGTAAATGAAACATAAAGGATTAATTATTGGATTGGCAGTAGGATTAAGTTTTTCAGGAAGTACAGCAATGTTGGCAAACAACTTAAACAAGCAGAAATTGAATGAAGCTAAACAAGAATTACACTTATACAAAGAATTGAACGAACGTCAACAAGATATTATTTTAGAATATAAAGTTGTATCAGGAATTGAAGTATCAAGTATCACAAAAACATTAGACAATAAAGAGTTAATCAAACAACTAGATGAAAAAATTAAAAAATTGGAGGAAAAATAAAATGAATAAAAATTTAGAAGTTTTAACAGCTGTATTGGTGGCATTTTTAGTAGGTATCTTTACAATCGTATTCACAGGTTCAAGGGATGCTGTAATGATAGCATGGTCTATATCATTCGTATTAACGTTCTTAGCAACTCAAACATTTAAGGAGGATAACTAAAATGAATTTATTACAAGCGTATGAAGTGGTTGACAGTCATTTTTTAGTAGTGAAAGAATCAAATGGTTTGACTGCTCTAGTAATTGATACAACAAGTGATAAGTCAGTAGCACGATTATTTAATAAGTATAATGAGTTGACAAAGGTATTAAATATCAGTTACAATGAATCTTGGGGCGGAATTGAATTAGTAATTGGAGAGGAAGAATAAAAAAATGACAAACTTAGAAATGATTGAACGATTAGACGCACGAACATATTTAATGCAAGAAGAATTCATAGACAAAGGTTTAACACAAACTGAAATTGACAACTTTGTTAAAGAAGGTGTACTATTATATCTGTTATGTTTAGAAGAATATCACGAATCAACAGAAAGACATATTGAACTATTAAAAGAAGAAGTTTTTGGAGAGGAAGAATAAAAATGAAAACAGAACGCATTATTGCAATTGATAATATTTTAAGTGAAATGGAAAATGATTTCAGAAGTAAAGGGATTTCACAAGATGACATAGAAAAATATGCAACATACACAGTATTAGCAATGTTAGGTGTATTTTCTCAAAATAATATTGATGTAGAAAAAGCCATTGAACTATTGACAAATATGTTACAAGGTAATAAAAAAGGTGGTTCAGCACGTGAAAAAAGAAGCTAAATTTAGTAAAGAAGTAGTAGAATACTTGAAATCAAAAGGAGCGGTTGTAAATGTTAACACAGCAACCATATATGACCGTGTGGGACGTGCAGATATTGAAGCGTGTTACTTAGGGTATTATATCGCTTTAGAACTTAAAACAGGGAACTACCAGCCAGACCCATTACAAATTAGATACTTACAGGAGGTTAGATGTGCTGGCGGATATGGTTTACTATTAAGAGATACGCTTGGTGATTTGTATGACTTATTACAATATTTGGACGAATTAGACAATAGAGAATACCAAGGCTTTGCAGATATTTATTACACATATGAACAACCAGATTTACCAGATATTACAGATGATAAGTTAGAGGTGTGGTACGATTGAAAATAGGACAGATTGAGTTATTAGAAACACAAATACAAGGTATTTCACAATGGAAAGAAAAACCATATGATTTAAGTGATGCTGGAACAGGAAAGACATATACTGCTCTTGGAGCATACTTGAAAAGTGGATGCGAAAAGTTATTAGTTATCTGTTTAGCACCTAAAGTTGCAGACTTTGCAGAGGATGGGGCTAAGATGGGTATTGAAATTACACCACTAAATAAAGGAACAAAGAAAAATAAAGAGTTATTAGCAGATGCAAAAAGAGTTGCAATCTCATTTGAAAGTAGCTGGCGTGTGACTGAATTATTGAAATGGGTTGATAAAGATACGTTCATTATCATTGATGAAGCCCACAAGGTGGGTGTTAGCTCTTCTAAAGTAACTAAGTTTGCTATGAAGTTATGTAAGAAAACACCTTATGTAAGACTGTTAACAGCAACACCAGTGAGTAATAGGAAGCTAGAGAACTACTACCCACAACTATACATGCTTAATGTATTCCGCAAGCCAAAGAAAGAGTTTGAGCAACTATTTGTAATTAAGCAAATGCGACAAATGGGTTCTATGCGATTTATGGACATTGTAGGTTATCAGAACGAGCATTTATTAAAACAAATGATTGACCAATGCGCAGTGCGTTTCACACGTGATAAAGACTATTTCCCAGAAGATTATGTATATAAGACTAAAAAACCAGCGATGTATGCTAAGTTGAAAAAGAACCGCATGTACAAAGCGGATAACGGCGAAGTGATTGAATTAGACAATAGTAGTAAGCTATTTAATGCAATGCGTTGTGTGAGCCATGGTTTCTTACTAGGAATCAATAAACAGGTAAGCAAAGAACCATTTGAACGATTAAACCAGATTCTTGAAACGCATAATAATGAGCGTATAGTTATATTTTACAACTACAATGTGGAACTTGAAATGTTGAAACAGGTGTTAGACAAATTAAAACGCCCATATAGCGAATATAATGGCGCTAGCAAGGATTTAAAACAGTTTAAAGGTAAAGACAACGGTGTTGTGTTAGCACACTACAAATCAGCTTCTACAGGTATTAACGACTTTGTTATTGCTAACATTACAATATACAATAGCATGCCTTTAGAATCAATTAACTATGAACAATCTAAAGCACGTACAGACCGTTATGGTCAAACTAAGAAACCACTTTATTATCACATTGTACCTGAAACACCAACCGAAAAAAAGATTTTTGAAACAGTTACAAACGGTAAAGACTTTACTAATGAAATGATGGAGGATATATTAAAATGAAAAAAGTAAAAACAGTATACGTGACATACATGGACGGTAACGAAAGTAAAATTATAGCATTAGTTGAATTTGAACGTATTAGTATTTCAGAACGTTTCTTAGAAATTCGCTACGCTGGTTCAAAATCATTCGTATTGAATTTAGATAAATTAGTATATTATACAGTTCAATAGTTGACAACTACTATAGTATGTGCTATAGTAGGTACATAAGATAAAGGGAGGAAACCATATGGAATTTTTAAGACTAAGAAAGAATGGTAAAGCGCCTTACAAAGAGGGTAGCTTTGGCGGTGAAGATAAGCAAGTTGTTAATGACTGGTTAAAACAAGGTGGTAACTATGGTATTTTAACTGGTAGAATTTCAGGAATTGCAGTAATTGATATTGACAATCATAATGGTGTTGATGGTGCTAAAAACTTAGATTCATTCTGCGAAGCATACGGAATTGACCTACCAGACACTAAAACAGTTATAACACCAAGTGGTGGAATGCACATGTATTTCAAATTAGATGAAAAGTATAACGATACACAGTTCATTCAGAATCATAAAGAATTAGATGGTGTTGACTTCCAAACACATGGAAGATACATTGTGGGTTGGGGTTCACAAATTGATGGTAAGAAATATGTGCTTGTTAATAATGATGAAATGGCAGAGCTACCAGAAAAATGGCTTGACATGTTCACAGATAAAACGATTCAGAAAAAGAATAAGAAGCGCGAACGGAAATGGACTGCAAACTTACTAGGTGATATTATCGCTGGATGTGACGAGGGTGGACGTAATAACTGGTTAACCCAACAAATTGGTAAACTATTCGCAACAGGTTTAGAAGATGAAGAAGTCTGGATTTGGTCGCAATATGTAAACCAGATTGGATGTACCCCACCATTACCATCTGATGAGGTAAAACGGACCTATGAATCAGTTAAAAAACGAGAACAAAGGAGAATGGCAGAATGAGTAATAATATGCACATGTTTAGAAAACAATTTCCAAACGGTTGGTTAGTTGATGTCCAACACAACCCAGATGGGTTCAACGACCGTTATAGTACAAATTATCCATATTCAGTAATGATACAGAATGTAGAAAGTGGATTTGCTAGTTTTGAAAATATTGAAACCGCGGAAGAAGTTTTTAAAATTATAGCAGACACCAAAAAATGGTAAACAAAAACCCCACGCCGTAACGTGAGGTGGTGATAGTCTAAGGTGGGAGGAATCACCTTTACTAACTAAAAATATTATAACATAAAATTAATATTTTGTGTTGACAAATAAACATCAATATGTTAGAATAATAATTATAAAACATTAGGAGGAATTTAAATGATTTTACATGATGGAATGTTAGTAAAACGCAAAGATAATGGGGCTAAAGGTGTAGCATATCAAATTTCTGGTAAAATGTGGAAAGTAAAATACCATGATGGAACACACACATATACCACACAATCAGCTTTTAAAAAGAATTTTGTTATTCCTGAATTAAAAATTGAATTTGAAGATGATTCAAAATGTGATGGTGTTGAAGCTGAACAAGAAGAAGTTATGACATATGATGAATATGTAGCTAGACAAAATGGGATTGAACCTGAAAAAGAAAAAAGTATGACATATGATGATTACTTAAACCTGTCAGATGGTGTTGAACCTGATGTAGAAGTTTATTTTGAATCAGATTTGATTGACAATCAAATTCATTACACAGTTAACGGTATTCAACCAATTCAAATAATGAAAGCTAACATGACAAAAGAAGAATTCCGTGGTTTCTTAGAAGGTAATATTCTAAAATACCCATTACGTTATAAACACAAAAATGGCTTAGAGGACCTTAAAAAAGCAAAAACATACCTAACTTGGCTTATTGAAGATATTGAAGAAAGAGGACTTTAATATGAAAAATGTGAGAGTGATTAATAGACCATTTGGAAAATATAAAACTATACACGTACTATGTAATTTAAACAATGCTGATTATTTGGAGGTAACAAAATACCCAGATGGTGATATAGTGGTAAGCATGGATACTAATATGCCAGAAGGTGATATTATTTTAACCATTGAGCAATTAGAAAAATTAGTAGAGGAGTTAAAGGAATGATTGAAAAATTTGAACCCTTGTTTGAACCGTATGATAAGTATGCAGTTTCAAACATGGGATATGTAATAGACCGTGACACAGGTTTAACGGTCTGGAACTATTACGATGATAATGGTAAACCATTCGTGGTATTAGAGGGAGAACACAAAAAAACTCGCAAGTTCTATATTGCTAATCTAGTAGCTGAAAGTTTTGTACGTAATGTTGATAATTTAGGTTACATTTACTATAAGGACGGTAACAGCAATAATACGCAGTATACTAACTTAGGTTGGGCGATTAACCCACAGGAAGCAAAACAGCGCCAAGCACGACCACTTAGAAAAAAAGTAGAAGCAGAGCGGCACAGATTAATTGTTGAAATTAACAAAGCAATTGATAAAGGTAACTGGCTAAGAGCTAAAATGCTAGGTATTGTATTGTGGGAGCTAGAGGGAAACCCATGGTCAGAGCGTAACACACCGTCACAATATTAAGGAGGTAGTTCATTGAGTAATTTCAGTTATGATGTACACTTTACAGGAAGCAAAGGAAACGCAGTATCAATCTTTAATAAACAAATTGGAGTATTAATTGATTTTGGAAAACCATACAAATATATTGAAAAGCATTTATACAATGTACAATTTATCCTTGTAACACATCGTCACGCAGACCATTTCATACCAACGGTATATAAGAAAATTCGTGAAAACTTTCCACACATTAAAATTTTAGCAAATGAAACAGTTAGCAATTTAATGTTTGATAAAGTTGGCATTGGTGCTGATGTGGTGTTTAGTGATAACTTTAGATTTCAGATTGGCAATGTGGTATTCACAACAATTCAAAACTATCACGGTGAAAATGAAGAGTTCACAGACACACATGGTGTTATTATGGAGGATTTAGAAACAGGTGAGGTATTATTATACGCTACTGATTTAAGCACAACAATAGATTATGAAGAATATTTAAATAAAAACTCTTTACAAATTGACCATTGTTTGTTAGAATCTAATTATGATGAAGAAGTAATTGGTTTCTATGAATCTACCAAAGCGCACACAGGGTTTGATATTTTTAGTAATGGTAGCTATAGACATTTAAGTAAAAAAAGCCATGAAAAATTTATACAAAAGTATTGCAAAAAAGGGGCTAATGTGGTAGTATTACATCAGAGCGAAACTTACTCTTCATTTGATGGATTAATTAAACGCTCTAAACAAGCAATCACAATGGAGGATGTGGAATTATGGAAACAGAAAAAGAAATGAGCTATAAAATGTTATTAATGTTAGACTATGGCTATACTGTAAATGACCTACTAAACACATTAGAGGAACGAAGAGATTTAATTAAAATGGGGTTCACATTTAACGAAATTTTCAAAGCTAAGTGGCTACGATTGAAAGCAGAGGATGAGAGAAATGGCTTATGAGGTATCAATTAAAACGCAAGGTGTTCAAACTGTAGAGTTTGAAAATTACGACAAACTATTAAAAGAAGCTACATTACTGGCTGATGAAATGCAACGCGTACAGGTTACAGAAGAGAATCAAAAGCACTATAAAACACTACTGGCGGAAGTACGAAAGCGTATCAAAGCATTAGACAAGGAAACCGTATCAGTCAAAAACAAGTTATTAGAACCTTATCAATCAATAGATGAACAACGCAAAGAGCTAAAGGAGGTTTTGCAAAGTGCTATTACGTCAATTGATTCACAAATTAAAGAATACACCTACGCAGAGCAAGAGCTACGGAAAGAGAAAATCAAAGAGCTATTTATTAAATATCAGGTTTCATATAATGCGCCTAAGTGGTTATCTTTTGATAAATTTATAGCAAAAAACAGAAGTTTGGTAACCAATAAGTCAACTTCACAGAAAACCATTACGCAAGCCATTGTAATGTATTTTGAGTTATTTAAGCAAGATTATTCAGACCTAAAAGAGGTTGTAAGTAACAAGGATGAGCGTTCAGCCATTCTAATGAGTTACTCTAAGAATGGTTTCAATATGGATGAAGCCATTAAAGACTATCAAGAAATGATGGCAGAACGCAAACGTTTAGAAAAAGAACAAGAGCGCGTTAAGAAAACAAAAGTTCCTGAAATTATTATTTTAACAGGAAATGAAGTGAAACCACTTGACAAACCAAAAGAAGTAGAGTATAGTATTATTAAGGTTAAGACATCAGACTTAGCCAAACTAAAAGACTTAGCTATTGAGTGGGAGGAAATGTAAATGATTATTAAAGAAGATTTATTGCGTTGCACGTATTTTTCAAAGGATTTAAAAGAAGGAAGTATCACATTTAAAAAACTGGTAGAGCGCAGAAATAAACACAATGCCCCAGAATTTGACTTTGATGGTGTTACGTTTTATGTTGAAAGTATGGAAGTAGAATATGAAACAAATGAGTTCCACGTTATGAGGGCTATTATTGTAAAAGAAGCAAAAGGCGGACAGTCAATTGAGAGATTTAATCTTGAAGTGGATTATAACGCAAACACAATGAGATTGGAGGAAATTTAAATGACTGAATTACCATTATGGAAGTTACACACATTAGAAGGTAAAAAAGAAGTAATCTTTATTAATGGAATAGCAACATATGGTGAGAGTTATATTATGATTGATAATGTACGTTTTGGATTTATTGAGTTTACAATGGTTAATAACTATGACGAGTACACTCTTAAAGGTACTGTATACGAAGCTGGTGATATTGAATTAATTAATATCTTCATTAATTACAATCAACGTTATATTATTTTAGGAAAATAAGGTACACAAGTTAGGGAAAGTATGTTATACTATTTAAGTAGTAAAAAAAAAAAATAAAAACAAATTGGAGGAATTTTAATATGTCAGAATTAAAAGAATTAGTAATTGTAAGTGTAGAGGATTCAGAAATTTCAACAAAATTACAGGTAGCTGAATTAGACTATTCCGCAATCTATGATGCTGTAGCATACAAAAAACAATACAACAAAGAAACAGAAGAATGGGAAGAATCAAAAGATGCTGAAAAAGCATACGATGATGCTTTAGAAGTTGCTGGTGGTGCATTTGAAGAAGATGCAAAAATTAAATTATGGGTTGACGTTAAAAACGGTGTAGCGTACTTCAAAGAGGGTTCTGGTTTCATTAAAGTAGAAAAACCTAAGGTTACTTTGAAACGTATTAAAAAAGCACCTATTGTAGCAATTCAAGATAGCCCTAAAGGACGTGCAGTAGTGGTAGAACACAAAGAACACTATTACGCATTTAACTTTAATACAAGTACATGGTTAGCTAAGAAAAAAATGTTCATTCCTAACCCAGCTAAATTGCAAAAAGCTAAAGTACGTTTCAACGAAATTTTTGAAGATGTAAATATTTCATGGGAAACAGCAGAAAAGGCTGTAGGGTTGGTAGTAGATTGTTCAGTAAATAAAAACCCACTAGACCAAAATAGTCCGTTTGGTTGGTTAGAAGCTTTGCCACTTGACCCAGATGACCAACCAGAGAAACCAGTTGATGATGAAGAATTTATTAAAGGTAACAGCATTGATATTTCAGATGATGAATTACCATTCTAAAATATTTAAAGAAAGTTGACCTAAATGGTTGACTTTCTTTTTTTCTCATGATATACTTAGTTCATAAGATAAGAGGAGGAAGTAATAGACATGAGAAAAATTACAAACTGGACGTATGAAAGAGGGATGCAACGCTTAGCATGGTGGAAAGAAGAGGGTTCAGAAGTTAAAACAACTAAAGGTATTAATTGTATTCACTGTTATAGAGATGGTAAATATATTGGCACAATGGACGACAAAAGTCACATTGGCGGATATACACTAAAACAGGTGGTAAACTAGGAGGGAATGACAATGAAAAATACATTCAAGATAGGACAATATGTAGAACTTAAAAATGACAATCACAATGGTATTGGTAGTAAAGGTGATAAGGTAGTTATACTAGCTAAACTATTTAAACCAGTAGATGGGTGGGAGTGCATTGTTCGCTTTGCAAATGGAGCTACAGAGGGTTTTCTTGAAAAAGATTTAAAATTGGCAACAAAAACACTTGACAGAATTGTAGTAGTAAAGTAAACTATTAATGTAACACAAAGGGAGGAAAACATATGGAAAACATTGCAAATTTTGACGAAAACAAACCTCTAGCAAAATTATTGTTAGATATTTTTAGTAACTTAAACGGTAATTCTAAGAGTTACGACCCTATGACTGCTGGGGTACATGATGTAGTAGTAACACATGCAGAGCATAAGTTATCACAAAAAGGTAAAGAAATGAAATTGATTAAGCTACGCTCACTAACAGATGGGCGTGACGTTACTTCTTACATTATGAAGTTCAGAAAGTTAGATTGGAAAAAGTGGCAAAACATTAACGTAGGTGACCGCTTAAAAGTAGATGTAAGTTTTAGTAATGGTTTCGCTACAGTAAATCCAATTAGAGTAATTTCTAAAGGTAACGAGATTCCAAAGAAACCAAAGGTAGCGTTATCAAAACAAACAATTTTACTGTTTGATATTGAGATATTTAAACATGATAGCTTATTTGTATTCCGTGACTACTTCACTAAAAAGTGGTACATTATTAACAATGATTTAGATGCACTACGTCAATTTTATCTTGAATATCGTGATTCTATGTTTATTGGATATAATAATGCTTCATATGATAATACAGTAATGCGTGCATATTTACAAGGTAAAAACGCATTTCAATTATCTAATGTCGTTATCAAGTCAGATGATAGAGGGCTTGCATATAAGATGTTTGATAGCCATAAGACACCACTTTTTGGAATGGACCTATACCAAGATAATAAGGGTTGGAGTTTGAAAGAACACTGCGCGTTTTTAGGTTTAGACATTAAAGAAACAGAAGTAGACTTTGAGCTTGACAGACCGTTAACGGATGAAGAGAAAAAGAAAAACATTGGATACTGTAAGAATGACGTACTAGGAACTGAAAAACGTTTTGAACAGAATTTACCAATGTTAGTAGCTAAAGCGGTTATCTTGCTTATGTTTGATATGGATAAAATGGATTTAATGAAAACTAATGCTAATTTAACAGCTAGAATGTTAGGAGCAGTTAAAACGGAAGTACGTGGTGACCTAACACAACCATTAACATTAGATAAACGCTTAGAAGTGAACACACCTGAAATTAGAGAAGCCTATTTAAACCATGAGTTTGAATTAAACGAAGATGGTAAATTGAACGTGTCACTAGAGTATACGGACGAGGATGGATATACATTAGTATATGGTAGTGGTGGTGTTCACGGTGCAAAACCTAGTTATATCCATATTGGTCGCTTCTTAATGCGTGATTTTGGTTCGCTTTACCCTAACACTATGGAACAATTTAACTTATTGTCACGTAATATACCAGAAGATAAGATTCATCGTTATGGTGACTTATTGCAACAACGTATGGATGCTAAGTATTTAGAAGATGATGTGGTTAACATTAGTGGTTTAGATGTTCCAACGTGGTTAATGGTTAACGGATTAAAATTACCTTTAAATACTAAGTTTGGTGCATCAGGAGCAGAATTTAACGATTTATATGACCCTAGAAACCAGTTCTTAGTATGTGCCACAGGTCAGTTAATTATGACAAATATGTATGAAATTATTAAAGGTAAAGCAGATTTCATTCAATCTAATACAGACTGCCACGCGTATATACCTAACAGTGAAGCTGATGAACAAGCAATTGATGAAGCTTTAGATGAGTTTTCAGAACGTATTGGTATTACATTAGATAAAGATGAATTTTCAGAAATATGGCAAAAGGATGTAAATAACTATATTGGTGTCACACCTAAAGGTAAAGTAAAAATCAAAGGTGCTATTGGTTTGACTGGTGGAATGAAAGTATCAAAAGCTGTGGTATCTAATGCCTTTATCAATTACTTAGTAGCTGGTAAAGATTACAAAGAGTTTATATATGAATGCGAAGATATTCGTCAATTCCAGATTATCTCTAAAACTGGGTGGACGTTTGACGGTACTGTTACACGTGATTATTATGGGAATGAAACCAAGGCACAAAAGGTTAACCGTGTGTTTGCCATTAAAGACCCAGAAAAAGCCGTTACCTTATGGAAAGTAAAAGAGGGTACTTCTTTAGATGTTGAAGCAGATGAATATGTAGATAATACTTCATATTGTAAAGCAGTTCCAAACGCACCAGAAAATTATATCATTTCTAATGAAGCGTGCGGACATGGTATCCAATTAGATGAAATTGACAAAGACTATTATATTGGACAAGTGGAAGATACGCTAGAGTTATGGTTTGGTGAGAACTGGAAAGAACGTATTGAACAAGCGCACCATGAACGTAAAGCGCAAGGGTTCAAACCAGTGGAAGTAAAAAATTATATTGATTAGAAATTTCTAATCAATATATAATTTAATTCTAAGTACACATAAGCACTGGTAATGTATACTATTAGTATAAGATAAAGAGAGGAAGTAATAGGAATGAAAAAAATACTTATCAGTGCTTATTATTTAACAGACAGACATCCTGATGGAGGAATTGTAAAAGTGGTTAATATGAATAAAGAAACTGCCACCGTTTACTATGTATTTGATAGAAATAAAAAAGAGCTTACAGTTAATGTGTCAGACTTATATTTTGATGAAGATTAATAGGAGGAATTTAAATGATTACAGTATATACTAAAAACAATTGCATGCCTTGCAAAATGACAAAACGTAAATTACAAGAGTTAGGTGTTAACTATAAAGAACACAATGTTGATGAAGAACCAGAAGCATTAGAGTATTTAATGGAAAAAGGATACCGTTCACTACCTGTTGTATTTAAAAACATTGTTGATGATGAACCTGTTGTAATTGGTGGATATGCACCAAACATCTTAGAAACCATTGTTTCATAGGAGCATTCTAAGCGCGTTTCAGATTAAAAGTAAGGTGATTATACATTAAAACGCAAATAAAGACACCCTATATAGGGTGTCTTTTTGCTTATACTAATGTACCCCACGTGTTGTTAGGGTCGCCATCGTTTGGTCCAATTGGTAAATAGATGCGTGTACCATTAGTGTCTGTTCCACCAATCCATACATAACCATCACCCACTGTGATTTCATCATACTTAAATACCGCACCGTATTTCCATGTTCCGTATACTGGCGCATATACGCTTGGTCGTCCACTACGTAAAATAATAGCATCTACACCAATTGTAAACTGATTAAGTGGTTTACTTGGTTTTGGTGGGAACTTAGTGTTAAGGTCCTCTAAGTCGCCAGCGTTAGCATATGTTACAAATTTACCGCTGTTTTCAATCTTGTAAGGATTTACTGCACCTTGTTTAACTTCTGTAATTGTACCTACTTGTGTCCATAGACTAGCACCAGCTACGAATGGTACTACTGGTCCATTGTGTGATTTGTGACCGTTATAAATGTAAACATTTTGACCTTTTTTGAATGTCTTTTGTTTGCTTGGTGTTGGTTTTACTGATTCACCAGATACCCCATTAGCTAAGTCTTTAGCAAGTTGTGCTTTGCTGATTCCCATTTCTGCTAAATAACCATATGGGTCTGTGTGGTCACCCCATACATAATCTGATACCCACTTATGAGAAACCACGCCTTTTTCCCAAACAGATGCGCCTTGGTCTAATACCATAGGAATACTGTATTTTCTACCCATGTCGCGGGTATAGTCAATATACGCTTTGTAGTTCTTTTTAAATAACTCTTTGTCGTGAGTGTGTTGTAACTCAATTTGAATAGGTGCATATGGATTTGCATTACCAGCACCCCATGTTACGTTGCCCTCTGGTGCGATTTTATAGACAATCCCACCATCACCAATAATAGCGGTTGTGTGAGCATTGAACCAGTTATTTTTCATGTAAGTAGCTTCATTACGTCCTGTAGCGCGTTCATTAGCCGTTTCATGAAGAATAATCTTGTTAGGATACGCAACCTGTCCTGAACCCTCCCAAGGTGCTAAATTGAACTCGTTGTTAATCTCGTAAGCATCGGCTTTCATTCCACCAGTCAAACCAATGGTTACTAAAGCTACACCTGTTAATAAAATATTTTTTAATTTCAATTATTTGTCCTCCTTATTGTCTTTGATTCCATTTGTTGTAGGGTCTATCACAACCCCTAAAATTGATAATACTACGAATACTGCATTAACCACGTCAAGCAATTGTTGACTTAAACCAGTTAGGTTTGATAGGTCTAGTCCAAAAATGTTACCCACAACTTGAATTAATACAATTACTGCTGGAATTAATGCAACCCAAAATGCCTTGTTTTTGATACGTGCTTTCCAATCCATCCTATATCATCTCCTTATAATATTGTTATAATTGCGCCAATAACGGCAACAATAATAGCGCCTGATACGGTGCGCGTTAGCCATGTTAAGCGGTCGTTTATACTAGCAATATCCTTTTCATTCTGAATAGAACGATGATGGGTTTCACTCAATAAGTTATTATTGGCTTTCAACTCATTCTTTAATTCTGGTATACCCTCCAAGTTAGATTCAATTCTAGCTAGTTGTACTTTTATTTCCATAAAGTCCTTTTCTTCCACGTCTTACATCTCCTATCTTAGTATTATCACCGCCTTTCAGCTACTAATATAGTATACCAAAGATTTAAGGGAAATGGAGTGCTTCATACGCGCATTCTAAGCGTTTTTCAGATTAAAAGTAATGTAAATATACGTTAAAACGCAAATAAAAACACCTCTAAAAAAGAGGTGTTTTATAGTGTTATGCAGTTGGGAACCATTCTTCTAATTGAACGTTTACCAAACGCATTGCCATCAAGTTGTTTCTGCTAGGTCGTAACTCTAATACACAACCGAACCATTGACCAGCCTTAACATCAAATACAACGGTTGCTGTACCAACCCATTGTAAACGCACAGAATCGCTTGCGCCCGTACCAATTGCGGAGGATAACATTACCCCTCCTGATGTAGTTTTCAACTCATTATAGGTATTTTTAACTTGTAATTTACAATACGCATAGTCTGATGAGGTAGTCGCGTTGTCGCCTTGCATTAACACTGTGGCTTGCATTTTTATCCTAGCATCGCGCTGTGCTTGGAACGCATCGTTTGTACTAGCGGGTTGTACAAAATTATTTAAACCATTAATATCTGTGTTAAAACCTAGAGCAACCAAACCACCAAACTTGAATAGGTTAGTAGTTTTTGCGTTGAGGGTATTTACACCCTCACCCCATGCGGACATGTTAGGGCTGTGACCATTAACTTTGATTAACCCACCAGTTAACTCTGTTGTACCTGTAATTTTTGCTAGTCCATCACCCTCCCTAGTCGTGGTTACGAATGTAAGACCTTTTGGTTCTAATGTTACCTGTTGGTTTACTTCTGTATTAGCTTTTGTATAGTCTAACTCACTTAGATACACGCGACTTGATGAAAGTAAACCATGAGATTTTTTCTCTATAGTTGTACCTGTTGCAACATCATAGTTGTTGGTGCTATTAAGAATTTGCCCATACTGAATTGTTGTACTCTCTTCCGTTCTAAGTTTTTCTAATGTTGAGCCTGTTGGAATGATATAGGTATCATTATCTTGTACAATAGCACCATCACTAATTACAGTTGTTCCTTGTCTGCGTGCTTGACCACCACTAATAGGCTCTGTTTTATTCCATGTATTGATAAATTCAGAACCATTAATAATTGAACCATTAATGTTAACCGCATTTAACGTTTCAATATTCAATACAGATTGGTCAATTGTTTGGTCTTGCCATTGACCATCTTTATATACCTTGTACGCATTAACACGCTTTTCAGGCTCTGCTTTTGGTGTAGCTTCTAATGGTTGCACATCGCTCAATCTCAATAATCTAGCTGGCTCTACAGTAGGTTGCACGGTTTCTTGAACCCACCAGATATCATTTTCTTTTGGTGTTGCTGGCTCTTCCTCTTGTACAAAAACACGTGGTACACTATTGAATTTAGCTGTAGTATCATTCTTTATATTTATTTGAATATCTCTTAATTGTTCCGCAATACCTGAACTTAAACGAACAAAATCAGATAATACGGCTTCGCATGAACCAGATTCATAATTGAACGTTAACTGTTGAACACGTGAACTAAGATATAGTTTTTCGTTTTCGTCAACTAATTCAACGGTATCGCCAACTTGTAACATGTCTGGAATGTTTGCAATATCCACTACATAATTAATCACTGGTTGACTGTATTTCTTTAAATGGGAAACCACATTATTGACTAAGGTTTTCTTATCTGTTGTTTCCCATGTCTTATGCTGTAAGAAATAGTGTGAATTTGTGTTAGTTCTGGACCATTGTTTAATGTTCTGCGTATCACGTATAATACCATCTGACTTATTTAATGTGAATCTACCATCTGGGTCTGTCCATGAATAACCCTTTAAGTTAATAGGGTTTTCCGCACCCTCTGGTGTTCCACCTGTTGCATAAATAGCATTTACAAGTTCATAAATATCTTCTTCCACCACAATAGAATGCACATCTTTATTTACGTATAATCTGTGAAAATCATCTGTACCACGTTTCTTTTTAATATCAATATATCTCTGTACCAGCTCGTTACCTCTAAACTCAAAACGAAACTCAATCTCTGCATTGTCAAACTGTGTGGCTACTGATTGGATACGCTCTAAAGCCGTAGCTTCACCATCCCATTCTAGTTTGCGTGTTAGCTTACTAATTTCATTTAAACCAATTGTAAACCCACTATCGTAAGTGAATTTATTAATGTAGTACGCAATGTTATAGGCTTTGTCTGCTTTATATTCACCCACTGTTTCATTTAGTAAGTCTAAGCCAGCATCCTCACATTCAAGAGTTCTAACTTGTGTTAGTGGGTCGTGCTTTGATTTAAGAATAGTCATCCACTCATATTTACCATTTAAGTCAATATACAAAACGTAGTTACCAACCTTAAAAAAGTCTTTGGCTAACCCTGTTGTTTCAGGTGTGAAACTAATTTCCATAGTCATTCTACGAGAAGATGTTTCCAAGTTAGAAACATCTTCCGCACTGATAACTTTAAATTGTGTACTTCCGTTTGTAGAAACCACTGTTTCTAGTTTAAAAGTTCTATCTGTAATATAAAAATCCATATCCATTCCTCCTATAAATATCTCTCATTTACGCTAACAGACACTTCTGGATTTAATGCAAAATCAGAAAATACTGGTTTTATGATGGTTTCACCTACTGGTAAAACAAATTTTTCCCAATCATTACCTAGTGTGTTTAATTGTCCGTTGACTGTACCATTTACCAACAATGTCCTTGTTGCGGTATCAATCGTTACTAGGTCACCATTTTGGAATACGTTTTTAACATCTTGTAAATAAGGCGTGTCTTTCCATCTCATTTTAGCATCTGTAATATCCATTAATATATGTTGATTAGAGCGCCAACGCTGAAACCAAGTTCCAAACTCGTAGATATTCTGTGTGTTCTTTTCATTAATGATATACTTGTATTCATCTTTGATATTCACATTATCATTTTTGTTTAAGTTCTTAATGGAACACAAACGCCATACTAGTTTATCGCTCAAACGTTCCAGATTAATTTCACGCCAACCGTTAGCAAATTTCTTTTTATCTAATGTATAGGTATATACAACTTTGCCTTGATATATGATTTCCATTAAAATATTATCACTGGTTGTCGTAGAATCACGGAATACTACACCCATTACATATGCACCCTCTGTATCAACTAGGTTCATTTCCATACGCCCCATAGCTTGAATAGCTCTATCAAACTTGAAATTGAAACGTATGTTTGCTGTAAAGTTTAATGTTCTATCATTAGTAGAACTAGGTGGAATAATAGCAACCATACTAGGTCCATGCCAATATTGGTCGTTTGCACTACCAAACACAGGGGTTGCACTGTTTGGGTCTTTTGCCATATCTATAGAGCCGTCAAAAATGTTTGGTTTGCTTGGGTCGCCAGCATAGTTAGGATAACTAGAAACGAACCCCTCGTTGACTTTAAATTCAGGTGGTAACGTATTACCCCAAAATGACCACCATTTAACTGTTTCAACTTTTGTCTTTTCAATATAATCTTTTTCTGCTGGGTATCCAAATTGTAACACATTACCTTTACCATCCACTAAACCACAGAAACCATTGTCACTATTCATTTTAAAACTATACGTTGGATAGGACTTGTATGTTCCATTATTTTGAATAGTTAGGTTTTCCTCATATTGGAACTCTGATGGAATATATACGCCTGTTTGTTCTGGGTTTAAATACATGTAAGGTCTTGACCAAGCAACGCTAAACGCATCACCATACGCGCCAAACGCTAAATTAATACCTTTGCAATTTTCGTTTTCTATACGGATGTCTAAAAAGAAGTGTTGCCAATATGTTGTGCCTTTTGGTATTTCTCTTGTGTGACGTTTTAAGATTCGTAGTGGTGCATCGCCCCATTCTTCTAAAATAAGCGCACCAGCAACTTCTGGTACATCATCATCAATATAACTCTTGAAAGTAATACCACATACAACCCTATCGCCTTTTTTGAGTGTTGGTATCATCCGTCTAGTGTATTGATTCATCTGAAACCATGCTTGCCCTTTCGTGCTGTTTCTATCATAATCATATGGAATACCACTAGTGAAGTCTGCACCTACTACTGTAGAGTTCATTCTCTTTTCAGTTAACACCTTAACCCACGGTTTTAAATACTGGTCAATCTTAGTGAACTCGCTATCATAGATTAAATTAACAGTACCACTCTTAACATTTGTAAAGCCAGCTGGGTTGATAGCGTGTGCCAATCCGTCAGGAACTTCAAACTCTAATGTGAGCGGTGTATACTTAGGGTCTGTTGCATCATACTCTTGTGTACCTGTATAAATAGCGTTGAAATATCTGTCTGGAAACAAGTCTAAAATTAACTGTTGAGGTTCATCACTATTGATTAATTTTACTAACTCATCCTTAGTATCTGAAACACTCATACCACTGTTGTCTGTGATAATGAAACCATCTATAGTTATACTAAAGTCACCTAGGCGCGTATTTCTAAAGTGTTTACCATCCGTATTCCCAACTGTGAAAAAATCATTTTCTTTAGATAGGAATGGTATATTAACTTTAGCTATCTGGAATAGATGGCTTGTTTCGTTACCGCCAAAAGTGAAGCTTCTTAAAAAATCATATTTTTCTGCCATTCTCATTCTCCTTTATCTTTTAATCTACTAGTATTATAACACAAAAAAACCCCCTTGTAAAGGAGGTTTTTAAAATTAAATTAAACCTAAGTCACGTGAACGATTACGTTCAGCCGTTCTGTCTAATTCGTTTAGTGTTTTGTTTACTTTCTTACCATCTAATACAACATCTGTATTTTTAGCTAAGATAGCTTGCAATAATTCATTCTGCTGTTGCATTAATGAAACCAGTGTTGCAAAGTCCGTTGCAGTGCCTTGCTTAGGAGTGTTGCGTTCATCCTTAACCCCTAAAGCTTGTTTAGCTTGGTTAAGTAATGCCATCGCTCTTCCTCGTTTAGCTGGCTCTGTTGGAATGATAAACTCTGGATAGCCGTTCTCTGCGAGTGTTGCTAATTGTGGACTTTTTGCAATACCACCATTATAATAACCTCTCACACGTCCACCAGATGGACCCCAACCAGATTTCCCATAAGGTAAGTCATGGCGCCAGTTAGTGTTATTGAAGAATGCCAGTAATTGGTCATAACCGCTATAAATGTTTTCGTGACCTCTTACTTTATAAGCATCAAACGTCTGTGGAATGTACTGCAAAAGTCCACGCGCTGGATTTCCGCTGGCAGTGTTGACATCCCAAACTGCTGAACTTTGAACGATTTTCTCATTACCACCTGATTCGCGTTGAATCTGCGCTAAAATACCGTTTATTTCACTTTCACTGGCATTTGCGCCCATCTCTTTGGATGCCTTGATAATGAGTGGTCGCCAGTTACCATCTACTGGACCGCTAACACGTTCTTCCTCTTCTTTTTTCTTGAAGAGTGCTTTCACTTTTTCAGCAAACGCATGTGTAGCTTTTGTTCCTAAACCTTTTGCCATGTCTAATGCTACCCCTGTGATACCATCTAAATTGATAGCACCCATGATAGCGTTTCTAGCTAGGTCAAGAGGTTTTTTTGCCCAGTCCATAATATCACCAATGGTTTCTTTTACCTTATGAATACCATTACCAACCCAACTCTTTGTGTTATCCCACATATCGCGGACACCATCTAAGAAACCAGTTCCGTTTTTATAGAATGGTACGCGCCCTTTTTTACCTAAGACCATTGATGTTTCTTTAGCATTAAGCACTTGTGTACCAGCTGGTGCATTCATCATAACGTTACGCCCTTTAGGTATCATTGCTTGACCGTTAGGCGCAATCACCATTTCAGCTCCCGCACCATCATTTACAACCATAGGTCCGCCAATGTGACCATCTGTACCGTTCGCATATTGTGGTACATCCCAGCGTGGTATTTGTGGCGCTCCGAATTTTTCTAATACCCAGTTTGCCCCTCCAATAATACCATTTACTGGACCGCCAATAGCTTTTAATACCTTATTAAAGATGCCTTTAAATGCACCAGTTACATGTCCCGCACCTCTAGCAATGGCATCACCTAACCGTTGTGGTAAACTACTAAACCAGCGAATAATTGTATCAATTCCATTACTAAAGGTGTTTTTAATACCTTTCCAAAGTGATGAAATTGTTCCAGATACACTATTTTTAAGGTTTGTTACAATACGTGTTGAATTACTAAACCATCCTGAAATAGCTCCATTTACATTGGCTATACCTCCTTTAAAGAAGTTTTTAACCGCCGTCCACATACTAGAAATAGCATTCTTAAACGTTCCGCCAAAGCCTTTGACACCTTTTAATATTTTACCAAAGAATGAAATATTAATCCAGTTCCAAATTACTTGAATAGCACCCCAAACTAATTGCTTGATACCATCCCAAATCTGTTTCCAATCTCCGTTAAAAATACCTTTGAAGATTTTTGTTGCACCCTCAATAACATCAAAGAAGCCCTCAATCAAACCAACTACGGAATCTACAAAACTCATTACAATATCAATTGCAATTTTAAAGATTGGCGTTAATAATTCCAACCATTTCTTTATTGCTTCCATGATACCTTTTCCGTTTTCATCCCACCATTTAGTAACTCTATCAAAAACAGCGCCTAAACGGTCGCCTAACGCTTGTAACTTAGGCATGATATAAGGTATTAGTTCATCTGAAATGTACTTGATAACTGTACCCATAATGTCGCCAGCAACTTTGAATGATGTACCTAGATACTGTGTTAACTTTTCTAGGATAGGTTGTGCGTACTCCCACATCTTTTTCAAAGCTGGTTCTATCATTGGTAGAACGTTCTTGGTAAAGTTAGTAATACCACTAGCCATTGCACCAAACATTGGATTTAATGAGATACCAATTTCATTTCCAACTGCTTTTAATGACGATTTAAAGGCATCCATTCCTGTTGTGTTGCTCATTGCGTTGTTCATGTTTTCCTGAGCGCCCTCAACATTTTCATATGCCATTGTGGTATTGTTTAATGATTTGATAACTTGTAGTGAGTTATCTTCACCTAATGCACTCCAAATAGTACCCGCTTTGTTTAAGGCATCATATTGCCCCTCCATATTACCAAAATCATCAATCATAGCATGAATTACTTGCGCTTGCGTTGCTCCACCGTTTTTCCATGCTTGGAATAGTTCTTGTGTTTTACCACTAAACATGCCAATATTATCTTCAAAACGACCATCAGTTAATGATATACCCATTTCTTTGACTAAGTCATTGACTTTATCTAAGTTGTATGCTCCGTTATCTAGTCCGTTCTGTAGCATTTCAAATGTTTCGGAAGCAGTGAACCCCATCTGACCCCAAAGTTGAGAGTATTCAGCCATGTTGTCGCCTAATTCATCTGTCTGGTCTAAACCAAGTGATGCTCCGCGTGCCATTAAATCCCACGCATAATCAGCTTCAATACCAAAGTTTTGCATCATACGCGATACACCGCGGATAGCTTCTTTTGCATCACCGCCTGTTGCTTTTGCAAACGCTATGGCATTACGTGTCATGTTTTGAAGTGTTTCATCATCCATACCCATGTTACCCATTGCGTTTTGAACGTCAATCATGGACTGTGCAACTTCATCCAAGTTATCACTTAAACCCTCCGCAACGAGTTCATTTGCTAAACGTGAAACAGCTTGTGCGCTTTCTGCATCCCAATCAAAGGCGGCTTTGAAACGGTCAACGGCTTCAATACCAGAATTGATATTGTCAATAACTTCGCCCACTGCATCACTTATCATATCCATAGCTTTGGTAGCTACAGACATACCAACACCAGCAACTAAACCTTGTAGTCCTTTACTTGCTAAACCTAAACCCTCGCTGGTTACATCGCTGGACTTACCTAATTCTTCCATGCCTTTAGATACACTATCTAGTTCGCTATCTGTGTTGTTTAGTTGTCGTTTAAAATCTGCTAACTCTTGTTCTGCTTTACCTACTTCTGTAGAGCTTTTTCCAAACTTTTGTGTTAACTGTTGGATTGCGTTTTCTTGACCTGAAATAGCTTGCTTTAATAAGTCTGATTGGCGTTTTAAACCAGCTTGTTTTGTTTCCAATGCACCCATTTTGTCGCCCGCTTTATCCATTGCGTTGGCTTGGGTGTTGAAGTCTTTTGCGTTCTCTTTTAAGTCTTTACCTACGCTACCTAAACCATTCTCAAACTTGACAAGCTCCGCAGTTGTCTTTTGTAAGTCGCGTTGCATATTGTTGTATTTTGCGCTTGCGTTATTGATTTGAGTATTTAAGTTGCGCACTTGGTCTGATTCTTCACCGTATTTTTTAATTGCATCATCACGGCGTTTAGTTAAAATATCAACTTTTTTGGCTTGTAGGTCGGTAGCTGTTGCTAGGTCTTTCTCTTTTTGTTGTAGCTTTTCGACACTTGTTCCAGCTTTATCAAAGGTTGAAAGATTGGCTTTCATTGCGCTTTCTTGTTGTTTGATAGCCTTATTCAGTTTATCTAATGTGTTAATAGTCTGGTCTAAACCATCTACACCAATACCAAACTTCATACTTCCAATAGGTTTCTCTGCCATTAAGTTATTTCTCCTTTCGCTCTTGCATAGTCTTGTGGTGTTAGGACTGTACCAAAGAATGCTAGTGGGTCTTGTTTCTCTTCTTTCTCTTTTTTATCATCATTGAATAATTCTAATAAAAGGAGGTAGTCTGCTTCACTTACATCGTTAACAGTCCACCCCCCCTCCATATACGAGTTGTAAAGTTTATTCAGTGATTCTATTTGTTCATCCCACGAAAAATTGTCACAGTCCTCTAGGCTTCCTTTGATTCATCTACACCCATAATAGTTCCTAAGATGTTTTCTAAGATGGTTGAAATATCTTCTAATTCAATAGAGTTTTCAATTGCTTCAAAAGTTACCTCTGGCATTTCAAAAATTTCAACTAGTAAAACAATCATGGAATCTAAAACAGCTAAATCATCCACCTTTTCACCGCGTGCCATGGCTTCCGTCATTTCTTCCATATCTCTATAGTATTTCAAAATACTACGCATTGTTTTAACTTTTACGCCTTTTTTCGTGAATTTACGTTTCTTTCCATCAATAATTAAGTCAATACTAAATGATTTTGTTTGTTTTTTCATGATATAATTCCTCCGTTTTCTTATTTGCTAAAGCTATTATAACATTAAAATACGCGATTGTGTGCCTTAGTGAAACCAGTTTATACAATAAAAAAGAGATGTTTTACCATCTCTTTTAAGTTAATTCAATTGTTGCACTTGTTTCTGCGGGTGTCACCTGTTCTACCACAGGTGGCGTACTAGGGCAAGTTAACGTTGTTTACTTTAGCTAAGAATTTATCAAGTGTTAATCCTTCGCTTGAAACAGCACTCATGTATGCAAACCCACGGTCATCTGTTACAAATGAACCCTCAATCGTTTCTGTGTTAGGTTCTGTACCTCCAGATTCAGTTGTATTTAATGCAATCTCTGGATGGCTGAAACGTCCTTTTACTAAACCAAAATACATTTCTTTACCGTCTGCGCCGTCTGCTACAAATACTGCTGATACGTAAGGTGCTTCTGAATCTTCACCCACAATTGCGATGCCTTGTTCATCACGTGTAATACCTAAGATTTTTTCATAAACGCCACCTTTATAGAGGTCAAATACGTTTAATGAGCATGTCAATTCTCCTACACCTTTAGCAGATACCCAAATTGGTACGTTAGAAGCGTACACTGTTGTTTGTTCTGCTGAAATACCTGAAATAGATGCTTCAATAGTACCCCCACCAGTTTTGTCAATTGTGTATTGCTCTACTCCATCTCCAGCTGCTTTAGGTACGGAAATAATTGCTTTTTTAAAGCCTACTACTGCCATATAGATTTCTCTCCTTTAATTGTTATTTTCTTACTAGAATCATTATATCATTAAATGAATAAGAATAGGGTGTTACTTAGACAACCCTATTACTTATTACATAGCGCTTAACAATGCGATATGAACCCTCTAAATCTGGGTCGTATGTTTGCGTGCTGTAAGTACATTGTACGTTATCCGCGCGCATCGTTGCATCTATTGCTAGATAGTATTTTTCAACATCTGCTAAGCTACTTAACCATATATCTACCTGAATATATGTGTCATAATAGTTAGGATTCTCACTAGCATAGGTTGAGTATCGCATATCTAATTCTGATACTCTACAAATTGGTAGCTTTGGCAAACTAATAAACTCCTCTGGCACCTCGTTTGTGAACACGTTCAACTCTTTATATTCATTGTCTATAGTTTGCGCTACTTGTAAAATAGGTAATGTCATTTTAAAAACACCTCTTTCATTGCTTTCAATATGATTTGTTGTACTTCATCTTCAATATCTTTGATTGTTTTTTCTATAAAATGCTGGGGTCTTTGTCTGATTGTACCTAGTTCTGTAAAATGAATACGCCATGATACGTCTGAATCGTAACCAACTTCTACCTCAAACTTGTTTTTGCTTGCCTTACTGGCTACCGTATGGTCCTTCATATGCTCTTTTTTGTAGCTTTGCATTTTACCAGCGTACTTTTTACCATCAAAGTAAGGTGAACGTTTTGCCAATTCCTTTTTAGCAATCTCACCCGCTTGATTAAGAGCTTTAACCGTAATACGGTCTGCATTCTTTCCAATTGCGTTCAGTGCGTTATATACTTCTGAAAAGTCCGTATAATTGGTTTTACTCATTTAGCCACCCTCTTACAAACCAAGGTCGTAAAATCTCTATCATAACTACCCTCTAAAATAGATACAATTTCATAATTAATACCCTTGTAAACAACCCGCATATCATTTTGTAATTGAAAGCGTTGCTCATATCTAACAACAAAATTTGTTGTGTCTTGTAAGCTTGTTCCATAGGTTTGTTGGAAATCTTTGTAGTACTGTTGCTTTACACTACACCAGATAGTAGCTTTATCACTCCATTCAGTGACCCACTCAAAATTTTCATTCTTGTGTTGCGTTTTTTCTTGAATGATTATCTTTTGGTTAAGGTGCTGTGTTGGTATCGCCATCACGTAACCCCCTTAATTGCCAGATAAGCGCTTGGATAGTAAATGGGACATCTTGTTGCAGTGCGCTTGTTGCTGGTACACGGTTTTCATACCAAAGGGAAACCAACATAAATTGACACGTTTTGAATCGTTCATCCTCTGGTGCGGTCGTTAGCTCAATAGAACCTAAGATAAACATTGTGCTTGTGTCAATTAACATCTGGATATAAGAATCATCTGAATCATAATCTAGGCGCAGATTGTTTTTAACCTCTTCTAATGTTAACATTATCATACCTCCTTAGTTAAAAAAGAGGGCTAAACCCTCTTTTATTATCCAGCGCTTGCTGTTGTAGTAAACGCGGGTACATCTACTTTAGTAGATTCTGCTTTACCATCTTCAATTGCGGTTACTTGAAAATCACCTTTTGCATATTCTGTTTCCGCTGTTAAACCTGTGATTGTTACTGGTGATGTTGCTTCTGTCACAACTTTTTCACCTGTTTTCTTGTATACATTAAACTTTCTAGCCATGCTTACACTCTCCTTTTTTATAATTAAAAAGCGGATAGGGCGATTGCCCCACCCGCTAGTGTTTAAGTTAATTCAATTGTTGCGCTTGTATCTGCTGGTGTCACCTGCCCGACCACAGGTGGCGTACTAGGGTTTAGCTACATTTAAAGTAATGTATTTCCCAGCGGCTGGGTCTACCACTTTACAATCAAAACGCATTGCAACTGATAATACTTGCCCATAGTACATGTTTTCTACCCATCGTACAGTTGTGTCTACGCGGTCAAAGAATGTTACAAACGCATCTGGTTGACCTAAGAACGCAACTTTATCACCTTTGTTTGTTCCAATTAACTCATCCGCTAAAACAGTAACATCTAAACCTAGTAACATTTTACCAGATTTCGCACTTAATGATGGTTGCAATAAGTAGCGACCCTCTGCATCTTTCAATAAGTCTACTTCATTATAGAATGATTGAGATACTAAGAACTCTAAATTATAAGCTGGGTCGAAACCAGTGTTAATTGCTGTTTTGATTTCGTCAATCCCTGTTGCGGTTACTGCTTCCGCTGTTTTCAACTCTGTAGCAATCACTTTGTTAGCAGTGTTCAATCCTTGGCGTTGGATGTGGCGTGCAATAATACCCGCTAAGTCGTCGTCTGAATCATCCAAAGCTTCTTGCGCAACGGCTAACTGACCGCGATAAGTTTCGATTTCATATTGAACTTCTGTGAATTTTGGATTTTCTAAATCTGGGTTTTTTAACAATTCTTCTGTAGAAGCTAGAACTGCTTTGTTAGCTTGCAAGATTGGATATTTACCAACGGCATGTGTTACTTTTTGACGTGTTACTTTATTACGTAAGTCTACTACTGTTTCAGGTAACATGCGAGCTTTTGTAATGATTTCCTCTGGAATTACTGCCTTACCATCCTCTGATTTCATACCAGCTAAGTCTGCTGGCAATGCACGCTGTTCAGGTAAACGTCCCACCTCTTTACTACGTAAGTAATTTAAGAACGAGCGGACCTCTGTTGTTTCTTTTCCAGTTGTTTCTTTTCCGTTTAATACTACTTCTTCCATATTTTCTTTATCTCCTTTACCTTTTAATAGTGAGCGCTCTTCCTTATCTTTTGGCGCATCCTCTTTTGGTTCTTCCTTATCGTCTGCTGGTTTATCCTCTTTTGGC
>OIXV01000404.1_pt1 | contig 42116 bp, 42 predicted proteins | sample 1587771 | NCBI WGS metagenome assembly OIXV01 (sample SAMEA3888893, study PRJEB22519) | human gut metagenome | biome: human gut; feature: human-associated habitat; material: faeces | place: Denmark | collected 2010
ACAGGGTCCGGTTCCCAAGGGAACCGGACCCTGTCCTGTTTTTTGACGCCTCACCTACTCGCCAAGGCTGCGGGAGGCCCACATCCTCACAGGATGGAGAGCTGTCCCGGATCCTCGTCACCCTCTGGGCCAGTCCAGATTTCTGGGCAGCCCCAGAATGTAGTCGGCACTGACGTGATAATACCGGCACAGCTTCTCCAGCTTCTCAATACCCATTTCGCTGGTGCCGTCCCGCCAGCGCCGGATCTGCTTGGTGCTGACGCCGATGACCTTCGCCAGATCCTGCACCTTGGTGTCGCTGTCCTCGATAATGGCATCAATATTTGGATACTGCTTCATGTGCGACCTCCTTATGGTTCCTTACTATGCCTCATCAGCAATTTTTGTCGAATTATGTTGGAAATTTTACACTTACAACGACATATAAGTCTTGACTTTGGACATATATGTCACTTATAATATGTATAGACATATATGTCCCATTTTTGTTTGTTCGTTCTGCCTCATCCCCGTCATTGTTTGACATTCTCCACGCAATATGACTGGAAATTTCAGGACAGTTGCTCTGTTTCGACGTTCTTCACGAGCAGAAGATGCTTTAATAGTCCTGCACCCGCCAAGTGCTCCAAGCTATCTCCGGGAGGAACCCCCTATGACCGCAAAAAAGCTCTTACAGATCATCAGCACCATTCTGGTGGCGCTGGTAGTACTTCTGGCCGTGGCGCTGGTCGGCGTCCGGCTGGCCGGCATCCGCACCTTCACCGTTCTGTCTGGATCCATGGAACCCACTTACCATGTGGGCTCCCTCATCTACGTAAAAAAGGTGGACTCCACTACCATCCGGCCGGGGCAGGTCATCACCTTCATGCTGGATGAGAACACCGTGGCCACCCACCGGGTGGTGGAGGTGGTCCCCGACGAGGACGATCCCTCCACTCTGCGCTTCCGCACCAAGGGCGACGCCAACGACGCCGAGGACGGCAGCCTCGTCCATTATAAAAACGTCATCGGCACCCCGGTGTTTACCATTCCCAAGCTGGGCTACGTAGCCAATTACATCCAGCACCCCCCCGGCCTGTACGTGGCCATCTCCGCCGGGGCTGTCCTGCTGCTGCTGACCTTCCTGCCGGACCTGCTCTCCGGCGGCTCCGACAAGGAGCAGGGCAAGCGCATCCGTCAGGATAGTCAAAAGGCATAGATCCGTCGGTCCTGCCGCAAGGCTCACCATATCATTTGTTATCATTTTATGCAGGAGGAAAAACCATGAACGCAAGGAACCGCATCAAACCCCTGTTGACCCTGTGCTGCGCCCTGCTGCTGGTAGCCGCCGGTGTGTTCGGCACGCTGGCCTACCTCACCGGCACAGACACGGTCAACAACACCTTCACCGTCGGCAACGTGAAGATCACGCTGGACGAGGCCAGGGTGACCACCGACGGCGCGCCTGTGGAGGGCGCTGACCGTGTGAAGGCCAACGAGTACCATCTGCTCCCCGGCCACACCTACACCAAGGACCCCACCGTCACCGTTGAGGAGGGCAGCGACCTGAGCTACGTCCGCATGAAGGTCACCTTCAACAACGCCACGGACATCATCGCCCTGTGTACTGACCCCGAGTTTGCCGAGGACGGCCCCACCGGTGTGGAGAACGCCTATCCCCTGATCCGCATGGTGAACTTCGTGGAAGCCAACGCCGCCAAGTGGGACGGCATCATCCCCGATAACATGATGGACACCGAGGAAATGCTGGCCAATGCCAAGTACTTCGTCTACGACAAGCCCACTGACACTCTGACCTACTATTTCTATTACAACGAGACCGTTGCCGCCCCCGACGGTGATGTGGTCCTGCCTGTCCTGTTTGACAAAGTGACCCTGCCCGAGTGGGTCACCAGCGACCAGCTGGCCACTCTGGAGAATTTCCAGATCACCGTGGTGGCCGAGGCCATTCAGGCCGACGGCTTCGCCAATGCCGGCGCCGCTTGGGCCGCCTTCCATGGCTGATTTTCCCCCGGTTTCGACGGCACATGGGCTGCGCCCCACACCGTGGAAATAAATCATAATTTGCAAGAAAGGAAGAAGCAAGTATGAAAAAGAAAACTCTGGCGCTGGTTCTGGCTCTGACCCTGTTGGTGGCCGGTGTCGTCGGCGGCACGCTGGCTTGGCTGACCGATCAGACCGCCGAGGTGAAGAACACCTTCACCGTGGGCGATATCAACATCGGCCTCACCGAGACCACCGCAGACTACAAGATGGTTCCCGGCAACACCATCGCCAAGGACCCCACCGTCACCGTCAAGGCCAATTCCGAAGCCTGCTGGCTGTTCGTGAAGGTCACGGAGTCTACTGACCTGAAGGACTTCATCACCTATGCCATTGCTGAGGGCTGGACCGCTCTGCCTGGCGTGGATGGCGTTTACTACCGTGAGGTTCCCGCCTCCACCGCCGACCAGACCTTCTCCGTGCTGGCAGACGATGCCGTCACCGTGAAGAGCAATGTTACCAAGACTATGCTCGAAACCGCCAAGACGGATGCCCCCACCCTGACCTTTAAGGCCTACGCCATCCAGAAGGAGCACTTCGCCACGGCTGATGCCGCTTGGGCCGAGGTCAGCAAGTAACCAAGTAATCCCTTGCACATTCTGATACCCAAAAATCAAACAAGAAGGAGCGCAATTACATGAAAAAGAAGATCACTGCCCTGTTCCTGTGCGTGGCGCTGGCCGCCATCGCCATCGTCGGTGCCTCTCTGGCCTACTTCACCGACACCGACAACGAAACCAACACCTTTGCCGTGGGCAACGTCAAGATCGACCTGATCGAGCAGGAGCGTGGCGAGAATGGCCTTCAGCCCTTCACGCAGAACAAGAAGCTGTCCCCCATCGTCGGCTCTGCACAGGGCGAGAAGGATGAGCTGGGTATGCCCACCGCCAAGAACTACGTGGACAAGATGGTCACCGTCCGGAACACCGGCTCCGAGAAGGCCTATATCCGTGCCTACTTCGCCATTCCCGCCGCTCTGGACGACGGCTATGAGACCTTCAACGCCGGCCTGAACGTCCTGCATTTCAACTTTGGCAACAAGGTTGAAAATGGCGTTGTTACCTCCACTGAGGGCGTTGAGTGGATCTGGACGCATGGCAACAAGTGGAACTACTTCGAGACCACCATGGACGGCATCAAGTACAATGTCTACTTCGCCGACTACTATCAGGCCGTTGAGGCCGGTGCCACCACCGAGCAGCTCGTTCAGGGCGTGTATCTCGACAAGTCCGTCGATTTCGGCAAGGATGGCAAGTGCTACGCCTTTGGCAAGGAAGTCACTCTGGACGAGGGCTGGGATTGGAACAAGGTCTCCTGCCCCGTGTTCGCCGTAGCCTGTCAGGCCGAGGGCTTTGACAGCGCTGCCGAGGCTATGAACGCCGCCTTCGGCGCCAACTACAATCCTTGGGGCGGCGATGCCACCAACTGGCAGTAATTTCCCCAACAGGAAGCAAATCGGCTTCCCTGACTTCGCTATCTCCTCCCTATTTTTTTGCGGCACGGGTCCTGTGACCCGGTTAATCCCGGCACGCCTGTTACCAGCGGGTCGTGTCGGGGGCGGGGAGTCCCCTGTGAGCCCTCTGCCACCCCGGTGAACCTGTTACCAGCGGGAACACCGGCGGCCGTGGCCTCTCCGGAGGCCCGGCCAAACCAGTGCAGCTGTTACCGGCAGCTGCACCGGTTTGACCGCTGCGGTCAACCACCTTCTCTGTCCTCCCTATGGAGGCTGACCATAGACAGGAAAGGAGCAACCACATGAAACGAAAGCTGTTATTACTGTCGGTGCTGGCCATCTGCGTGGCCACGCTGGCAGCCGGAACGCTGGCGTATTTCAGCGCCGACGGAACGGCACGCAATGTCATCACCACCGGCAATGTCTCCATTGCTGTGGAGGAGTGGGCGGATGCGGATAAGACCCAGCCCTTCGAGGACCTTACCGGCATCATGCCCGGCACCACCGTCACCAAAATTGCCGAGGTCCGCAACACCGGCGAAGCCGACGCATGGATCCGTGTCCGCCTCACCGGCGACATCCGCCTCACCGGCGACGGCACGCCGGATCCCTCGCTGGTAAAGCCTGACCTCAACACCACCGACTGGACGCTGGGTCCCGACGGCTACCTCTACTGCAACAAGGCCATCCGCCCCGGCGAGACCACCGCCCCTCTGTTCACCTGCGTCACCTTTGACGCCGGTATGGGCAACGAGTATCAGAATGCCACCGCCACAGTCCATGTGGCCGCCGAGGCTGTCCAGACTGCCAACAACGGCGCCACCGCTCTGGAGGCGCTGGGCTGGCCAACACAGGGTTAAGGAGGTGCGGCACATGAAAAAAATGCGGCATATGAAGAGAAACGCCCTTGTGGCGCTGGTGCTGTCTGTCACCATGCTGCTGACCCTGATGCCCGGTCTGGTCTTTGGCGTCTCCGATGCCCAGAGTGCCCCGGACACCGGCAGCTCCTCCATCGACTACCCCACCGTGAATTTCACCGACGTGGCCCCCTTCCTGCCCCCGGTCAGCGGTGCCGCCCCCCGGCGCTCCCCGGCCCGTGCCGCCGGTGATGCCAATACCGGCAGCGATAACGGCAATAACGGCATGGCAGTCAACAAGACCTCCGTTTATAACGAGGATACCGGCGCCTATGACATCACGCTGGAGGCCTACGCCACCGGCAGCAAGATCATCAGTACCGTCACCAGCGACGTTCCCACGGACGTCATTCTGGTCCTGGACCAGTCCGGCTCTATGGGGGATAACTTCTCCACCACAACGTCGGACTCCTGGGTCTCCTACGGCAAGCGTACCAACGACGCAAACTACAATAACCGCATGAACGGCATCAAGAAGAAGGACCGCAACCTCTACTACAAGCTGTCCGACGGCGGTTATGCAGAGGTCCTTATGGACCGCTCCAAAGCCGGAACCGTCCCAAAGTACACGGAGTATAACGGAGACAACTACAACTGTCATCATAGCAAAGATACCCTCTATACAGAAGTAAATGACCAGCATGTAGAAGTATCTGTTTCGTATACTGCTAGTACATTTACCTATACCTACACTTATACCGTCCCCGGCAGCTCACCGGTCACGAAAATAAGCCGCTTTCCGTCCGGCCATCCCCCCTTCCCCATCTACCGTTTGGAGGACGTCACCGAGTATGCATATACCTATTACTACAACGTCAACGGGACCCGCACGGAGATCGGCACCTCCACCGGAGCGGACACGGTATTTGAAACCGAGCTCTATCAGAAGATTCCCTCCGGCACCAAAATCACCCGTCTGGAAGCCCTGAAAAATGCCGCCGCCACCTTTGCAAATTCCGTGGAGGAGAAGGCCAAGGGCGCTGACGGTGCCCTCGACACCGAGGACGACATCTCCCACCGCATCGCCGTGGTGGGCTTCGCCAGCGAGTCCGGCTACGGCGACAACACGGAGCTGCTGTCCATCGCCGGAAGCAACAGCGGCAGCGTGGGCGTGGCCTATCACAACATCACCAACCAGAACCTCAAGGACGTTCTTCAGAAAGTGGACACCTCCGCCGGTCAGACTATGGTCTCCACCGCCATTGATGCTCTGGCCGCCAGCGGCGCCACCCGGACGGATCTGGGTCTGGACATGGCTCAGCGCATCCTCTCCGCCAACCCCGTGCAGCCTAACGAAAAGCGCAACCGTGTGGTCATCGTCTTTACGGACGGTGCCCCCACCAGCTCCGACGGCTTTGAGACGGGTGTCGCCGACAAGGCCATCACCTATGCCGGCACCATCAAGACCACCGGAGCCACCGTCTACACCATCGGCATCTTCGCCGGAGCCGATGCCACTAGTGCCGGCACCAAGCCCAAAGGTAACCTTGGTCAGAACAGCAACTCCATGAACAGCGCCTGCAACTGGTTCATGCAGCAGGTGTCCTCCAACAACGGCACGTCCCGCACCCCCAGCTACTATTTGTCTGCGGCGGACGCCGGTTCCCTCAGCAACATCTTCCAGCAGATCTCCGACAACATCGAGACCGGCGGCTCCTCCTCCACCCTGACGGAGGAATCCGTAGTCCGGGATATCATCTCGCCCCAGTTCACCCTTCCGGCCGGAAGCACCGCCTCTGATATCACGCTGGAGACCTACGCCTGCACCGGTAAGGACGGCGACACCTACACATGGCGCCAAAACGACACCGCCATGGGCGCCACTGCCACGATAGACGGCAATAGCGTCAGCGTCACAGGCTTTGACTTCTCCGAGAACTACGTGGGTACCGTCACCAATAACGCCAGCGTCACCTACCGGGGTCATAAGCTGGTCATCCGCTTCAGCGTCAAGCCTCAGCCCAGCTTTCTGGGCGGCAACAATGTCCCCACCAACGCCGGGGCCGGCGTCTATGAAAACAAAGACTCCGAGACCCCTGTCCGGGAGTTCCCCCAGCCCACGGTAAACGTCCCCATCCAGCCCGTCACCGTTGCAGCACAGGACTATAACGTCTATCTGCTGGGCGGTCTCACCGCCAGTCAGCTGCAAAGCGACTCCACCGTGCAGGTGGGCAGCATCTCTCTGGATCTGACCAAGGCCACCGACTCCGATCACCCCTATGGCTTGGAGCCGTGGCAGACCGCCTATGTGGATATCACCGTCTCCATCACAGGCCCGGACGGCAGCCCCGTCACCGACCTGGCCCAGCTGCGGGCGGACACCTCCTACGCCGTCTCCGTCACGGTATCCCCCAAAACGGAGCCGCAGGCGGATTCCAGCGGCACACCGGCCGCCAAACAGAGCGGCAGCGCCACCGGCAAGGTCAACGTCTTTAAGCCGACGCTCACCTACAAGGACGGCACCGTCTACTACGGCGACACCTTCGATAGAGCCACGCTGCCCGGTTACCGCACCTCCACCAGCTGGTTCCACAATGGCACCGACGCTACTGCCGTATCCATGACCGGTGCCGAGCCCAAGCTGAACTCTGCTTACAGCTACGACACCACCCTTCTGACGGGCATCGTGAACACCAAGCAGGACATCCCCGTGAAGGCCACCATCTCCATCGGTGACACCAACATCACCGCCGATACCGCCTTCCTGCACACGAGCTGCGCCGGAGAGACCTGGAGCCACACCAGCGGCGACCCCGCCTTCCTGCTCCACGTCAGGACCTGCGCCCTGACCGTCACCAAGACCGGCGGCGCTGACGGCGAACCCTATGTGTTCAACGTCTACCGCAACGGCGATCTCTACACCCAAGTCACGGTGGTGGGCAGCAGCAGTGTCTCCCTCTATGAGCTTCCGGTGGGCAAATACACCATTGCGGAGGACACTGGCTGGAGCTGGCGCTATGACGCCACCTACAAGCCGGACGGCTGCGCCCTCACCGCCGGCCACAATAGCGGCAGCATCATCTGCACCAACGCCCTGAAGAATGACCGCTGGCTCAACGGCTTCAGTGATGTTATCGCCAATATCTTCGGAATCCGACACTGAGAAAGGAGGAACTGTTTGTGGCACGCAGAAAATATTCTTCGCCCCGGAAGCCGGGTGCGCTGCTTCTGACGCTGGTTCTGCTGGCGCTGGCCCTCACCGGCGCCACGCTGGCGTATCTCATCACCCATACGGACCCCGTCCCCAACCGGTTCACTCCCGCCCATGTGTCCTGCAACGTCACGGAGGACTTTGACGGCACGACCAAGAAGAACGTCAACGTCACCAACACCGGTGACATTGAAGCCTACCTCCGGGTGAAGCTGGTGACCTACCGGGTCAATGACGACGGCCAACACATCGGCGGCACGGCAGCCATCCCCGCCTTCACCCCCGGCGACGGCTGGGTAAAGTATGGCGACTATTACTACTACACCTACCCCGTGGCCCCCGGTCAGCAGCCCGAACCCCCGCTCATTGACAGCCTGACCCTCACCGGCAGCTACAGCGATGCCGACGGCGGCAAGCAGGCGCTGGAGATCATGGCGGAGGCTATCCAGAGCGCCCCGGAGGAGGCTGCGGGGCAGGCTTGGGGCGTCACCATCACGCCGGGCCGAGTGGCCCGGTATCAGTAAGGAGGGGACGGCATGAAACGAAAAAACATCTGTTCTCTGGCGTTGACGCTGCTGATGCTCCTGTCCTGTCTCTGCGCCGCCTACGCCGATACCGGCTCCGTCACCTATGACGGCGACGCTCAGAGCTTCGTGTTCCTTCCCGGCAGTGACTACTCCCCCTCCGACCTGTTCCCGGACTTTAAGGGCGTCATGCCCGGCGACCGGCTTACCCAGACCCTGCGTCTGCGAAACGACAGCGACCATCGGGTGCGGCTGTACCTGCGCTCTCTGGGGTCCGAGTCCGGTTCCGAGGAATTTCTCTCTCAGATGACCCTGACGGTGCAGGCTCCCACCTCCACCCTTTTCGATGCTCCTGCCCATGAGACGGCTCAGCTGACGGATTGGACGGAGCTGGGGACCATCGCCCCCGGCGGCGATCTGGAGCTCACCGTGACCCTGAACGTTCCCCTGACCATGGGCAACGATTTCCAATCCGCTATTGGCTGTCTGGACTGGCAGTTCAAGGCCCAGGAGCTGGAGGACCCCACGCCCCCCACCGGCGACGTCTACGCTCCCCCCCTGTGGCCGCTGATGGCCACGCTCTCCATGGGCGGCATCGCCTTCCTCCTGAGCCGCAGAAAGCACCGGGAGGAGCCGTAATTTTCCGCATGAAAAGAGACTGCCGAACCCCTTCGGCAGTCTCTTTTTCTGTCTATCTCCCTGTCAGGGGCATGGGAAAGCCCAGCCACGGGGTCTCCCTGGGCGGCAGTTTGGAAAACCGCATGGCCGCCCCGGTCTGTGGATGGGTAAACTCCAGCCGCCACGACCACAGGGCGATGCTTTCCCCTTCCTCTCCCCCGCCGTATTTCCGGTCCCCCACCAGTGGAAGCCCACGGGAGGCAAACTGCACCCGAATTTGATGGGTTCGCCCGGTGTGCAGCCGGATACGCACCAGTGACAGCCCCTCCCGGCTCCCCAGCACCTCATAGGACAGCTCCGCCGGGCGCACGTTCTTCCCCGGCTCCGCCGCCACATAGGTACGCCGCCGGACGGGATCCCGCCCCAGCAGGTCCGTCATCACGCCCCCCTCCGGCACGCCGTGGACCACCGCCAGATACTCCTTGCCGAAGGTGCGGCTGCGGAGCTGCTCCGACAACAGGGAGGCCGCCTTGGCCGACCGGGCGTAGACCATCAGTCCGCTGACGGCGGCATCCAGCCGGTGTACCGTGCGGATGCAGGGGGTCCCCAGCTCCTGCCGCAGCAGCTGGGGCATCCCGCCGGGCTCGTCGGTGCTCAGCACCCCGGCAGGCTTCACCGCCACCACGATGCGTGGGTCTGCGTAAACGATCTCCATGGGGCATCTCTCCCTTACCATTCATCTTCTATCCCCTATCCTACCACATCCCGTCTCCGCTTGCAAGAAAGCCCTTTCCATCTGCCGTCAGGCGTGCTATAATGGCACCAAACCATCAGAATACAGGAGGGGATTGCCGTGAAAAAGACCGTATTGAGGAAATATGCCCAGCTGATCGCCGCCTCCGGCGTCAATGTGCAGCCGGGTCAGGAGGTATTCATCGCCGCCGATCTGGATCAGCCGGAGTTTGTGAAGCTGCTGGTGGAGGAGTGCTATAAGCGCAAGGCCAAGAAGGTGGTGGTGGACTGGAGCTATCAGCCCCTGCAAAAGCTCCACTACCGCTATCGGACCCTGACCACCCTCTCCAAGCTTGATAACTACGAGGAAGCCCGCTGGCAGCACTATGTGGATACCATACCCTGCCGCATCTACCTGCTCAGCGAGGACCCCGACGGTCTGAAGGGCATCAATCAGGAGAAGATGGCCAAGAGCCAGCAGCGGCTGTACCCCGTCATCAAGAAATACCGGGATCAGATCGAGAATAAGTACCAGTGGTGCATCGCCGCCGTCCCCGGCGCCGCATGGGCTAAAAAGCTGTTCCCGGAGCTGCGGACCAGTCAGGCCATCGAGAAGCTGTGGGAGGCCATCCTGTCCACCAGCCGGGTGGACGAGGACCCCGTGGCGGCATGGGAGGCCCACAACAAGGACCTCCATGACCGGTGCCGGTACCTCAGCGGTCTTGGCATCCGGGAGCTGCGCTACAAGAGCGCCAACGGCACGGACTTCACCGTGGGCATGATCCCGGAGGCGCAGTTCTGCGGCGGCGGCGAGACCAGCCTGCAGGGCGTCTTCTTCAATCCCAACATCCCCACGGAGGAGTGCTTCATCTCCCCCATGAAGGGCGTGGCCGAGGGGATCGTCTACGCCACCAAGCCCCTGAGCTATCAGGGTCAGCTCATCGACGGTTTCTGGATCCGCTTCCACGAGGGTAAGGCGGTGGAGTGGCACGCCGAGGTCAACAACGACCTGCTGACCAAGCTCATCACCATGGACGAGGGCAGCTGCTATCTGGGCGAGTGCGCACTGGTTCCCTTTGACTCCCCCATCAACCGGACGGGCCTGCTGTTTTATAACACCCTCTTTGATGAAAACGCCTGCTGCCATCTGGCGCTGGGCATGGGCTTTGCCGATACCATCCGGGACTTCCAGAACAAGACGCTGGAGGAGTGCCGGGCGCTGGGTGTCAACGACTCCATGATCCACGAGGACTTCATGATCGGCTCGGCGGACCTCTCCATCGACGCCGTGTGCGACGGCGGCAAGGTGGTCCCCATCTTCCGCAGCGGCACCTGGGCCTTTTGATGACCGCCGTCTTTTTCAGAGACTGTACCCTGTTTTTGCAAAGAAGGATCAGGAGAAAGAAAATGGATGATGCGTTCATCCAATCATTGCAGATAACCCAAGGGAGGGAGGAGCGCTGCTCCTCCCTCCCTTGGGTTTGCTTTTCGTTTTTTATGCCGCTTTTTCTCTTCCACGAAATTTTTTCTCCGAACGGAGGATCTTCCACCGCAGAAAAAATTCTCCGTGGGAAAATGGCTCACCGGCGGGACAATTTTTTCTATGTGGAACAAGTCCCGGTTTGGGAGACGGCGGCGTGTCCCATGGGACAAAAACGGTATTCCTTCGGACGTCAGGTCCCGGTCTGATATGGGGCGAGTGGACGTCCAAAAAATGTCCAAACTCTCAGCGCTGATACTCAAATTCTAGATCGTACATGGAGACGATATCCCCGTCCTGGATCCCCATCTGCTCCAGCTGATCGAACAGACCCGACTGGCGCAGAACCTTATCGAAGTACATCCGGCTCTCATAGTCGGAAAAATTGATGTTGCCCATGAGCCGCTGGAGCCACGGCCCCTCCACCAGCCAGGTGTGGTCATCCCGGTGGATATCCAGCGGGGCGGTGGTATCCACCTCCGGCGGGCGGGGTACATACTCCGGCTCATAGACAGTCACCGGCGGCAGCTCCGCCAAGCGGCGGGCGATGGCCTGCACCAGCTCACGGGTCCCCTGATGGGTGGCGGCGGACATGGCCATGAACTCATAGCCCTCCTCCTGCACATGGGAGCGGAAGGTCTCCAGCTGGTCAGGGTCCGCCAACAGATCCGTCTTGTTGGCCACCACGATCTGGGGCCGCTGGGCCAGCTCCGGGCTGTACTGCTTCAGCTCGGCGTTGATGGCGTCAAAGTCCGCTATGGGGTCCCGGCCCTCGCTGCCGGAGACATCCACCAGATGCACCAGCAGACGGCAGCGGTCGATGTGCCGCAGGAAGTCGTGGCCCAGCCCGGCCCCCTCGCTGGCCCCCTCGATGATGCCGGGGATATCCGCCATAACGAAGGACACGCCCTCATCCACATACACCACGCCCAGATTGGGATAGAGGGTGGTGAAGTGGTAGTTGGCGATCTTGGGATGGGCCTTGCTGACCACGCTCAGAAGGGTGCTCTTGCCCACGTTGGGAAAGCCCACCAGACCCACGTCCGCCAACAGCTTCAGTTCCAGCACCACGTCGTGGCTCTCGCCGGGAAGGCCCGCCTTGGCGAAGCGGGGTACCTGCCGGGTGGGGGTGGCGAAGTGCTGGTTGCCCCAGCCGCCCCGGCCGCCCTTGCAAAGAACGAAGGGCTCGCTGTCGGACATATCCTTGATGATCTCGCCGGTCTCGGCATCCCGGATGAGCGTGCCTCTGGGGACCCGGATGGTCAGGCTCTGGCCGTCCTTGCCGCTCTTGCGGCCGCCCTGCCCGTCTACACCGGGGGCCGCCACATATTTGCGCTTGTAGCGGAAGTCCATAAGGGTGGACATATTGTCATCCACCTGCACGATGATGCTGCCGCCGTCGCCGCCGTCGCCGCCGTCAGGGCCGCCGGCGGCCACGTATTTCTCCCGGTGGAAGGCCACGGCTCCGTTACCGCCGTTGCCGGCCCGGACGGTGATGCGGGCTTTATCGATGAATCCATTTGCCATAATGCTACCTCGTTTATCTGAAAATGTGTATTCTACTCCAGTATGTCCTATTTTAACGGAAAAACGCCCTACCGTCAAGGGCGGGGCGCAGGAGAAAACAGGTGCGGTCTGCGGGGAAAACTCTTGCAGATACACGGAAAAGGAGGACAGGCGTTTGCCTGTCCTCCTTTTGAAGTCAGAGGGTAACTCCGGCAGTCCGTCAGCGGGGCTCATCGGAGAAGCGGATGACGTCATTGGGGGTGCAGCCGATAATGCGGCAGAGCTTTTCCAGCGTGACCATGGTGATGTTGCGGCCCTTTTTCAAAGCGTCCAGCGTCTTGTTATCCACGCCGCTCTTCAGCAGCTGGTACTGGGAGACGCCACGGCGCTGCATAGTTTCCCACAGGGGGCTGTAATCAAACATCACGGTCACCACCTTTCTTCTTAAATCATTATAGAAAGAAAAGCAGAAAAACCATATTGTGGATATAACCACAATATGGTACAATAGAAAAGGGTGATTATTTTGGCTGATTATAAAGAGATGTATTTGACCATGATGCGGGCAGCTGAACAAGCGATCAATATTCTGATCGCCGCACAGCAGGCGTGTGAAGAAGCCTATTTGCAGGAAGATGCTCCCCATATATTTATCTTGGAAAGCGAATCCGATAACGCAAAACAGGAATCAGGAGGACAGGCGTTTGCCTGTCCTCCTGATTCCTGTTGGGTAAAGGATATACGGTTTTCATGCCAAGGGTGTTACTCCAGTGCGTCACGGCTCTCGAACACGTCACGAATGGAGCCGCTGCGGTCGATCTCCGGCTCCGGCTGGGGCTGCTTGCTCATTTGCAGCTCCTGCCACTTGGCCTTGTCGATGAGCAGCTGGCGGGGCTTGGAGCCCTCAAAGGGGCCGACGATGCCCCGCTCCTCCATCTGATCCACCAGACGGGCGGCACGGGAATAGCCCAGCTTCAGGCGGCGCTGGAGCATGGAGACGGATGCCTGTCCCGTTTCCAGAACCACCTCCACGGCAGCGGGCAGCAGCTCGTCGCCATCCTCCTGTGCCTCGGCGGGTTCGGCAGAGGTCTTTCCTCCGCCGCCCTTTTCCTTCTCCTTCACCGCCTGCTCGATCTTGTCCATGACCTCACGGGAGTACTCCGCCTCACCGGTGGTCTTGACGAAGCCCACCACCCGCTCGATCTCCTCCGGAGTGATGAAGCAGCCCTGCACACGGGTGGGCTTTCCGGCCCCCAGCGGGGCATAGAGCATATCGCCCTTGCCCACCAGCTTTTCGGCGCCGGTGGTATCCAGAATGATGCGGGACTCCAGCGAGGAGGCCACGGCGAAGGCGATGCGGCTGGGGATATTGGCCTTCATCAGGCCGGTGATGACGTCGGAGGAGGGGCGCTGGGTGGCGATGACCAGATGCATCCCGGCGGCACGGCCCATCTGGGCCACCCGGCAGATGGACTCCTCTACCTCCTTGGCAGCCACCAGCATCAGGTCCGCCAGCTCGTCGATGACCACCACCACCGTGGGCATGGTCTTGAGCTCCTCATCCTGTCGGGCCAGCGCATTATAACCCGCCAGATCCTTGACCCCGTGCTCGGAGAAGAGCTTATAGCGCTTCATCATCTCGAACACCGCCCATTGCAGGGCTCCGGCGGCCTTTTTGGGGTCCGTCACCACGGGGATCAGCAGGTGGGGGATGCCGTTATAGGGGGCCAGCTCCACCATTTTGGGGTCCACCATGATGAAGCGGACCTCCTCCGGGGTGGACTTATAGAGGATGCTGACGATGAGGGAATTGGTACACACGGACTTACCGGAGCCGGTGGTACCGGCGATGAGCACATGGGGAAGCTTGCCGATATCCCCCACGATGCAGCTGCCGCCGATGTCCTTGCCCACGGCGAAGGCCACCGGGGACTTATGCTCCGTGAAGGTGCGGGACTCCACCACGTCCCGGATGCGGACGGGGGTGACGGCCCGGTTAGGGACCTCGATGCCCACCACGGAAATTTTATTGGGGATGGGGGCGATGCGGACGCCGCTGGCCCCCAGTGCCAGCGCAATGTCATCGGCGAGGTTGGTGATCTTGGACAGCTTCACCCCCTGCTCCAGCGTGAACTCATAGCGGGTGACGCTGGGGCCGTGGACCACAGCACCGGGGCGGGCGTCCACACCGAAGCTCTGAAGGGTCTGTGCCAAGCGCTGGGAGTTACTCCGCAGCTCAGCCCCCACCTCCGTATAGTTGTCGGCGGTATTCTCATCCAGAAGCGTGATGGGGGGATACTGGTACGCCTCCTCCGGCTGGGCCAGCTCCTGCTCCACCGCAGCGGTCACCTCCTCGGTGGCGTCCCGTACCTCCTGCGCCGTGACGGAAGGCTTGGCCGCTTCACAGGGCTTAGCCACAGGGGCGGGGGCAGCAGACGCTGCCGGTGGGGAAGTAACGGGAGCGGCGGGGGCCACGGGGGCGGCTTCCTCCGCAGGCTCCCCCCGCAGCACCTGATCCGGGGTGCGGACGGTGCTGCTCTTACGGGAGAAGAAGGGCTTCTTCTCCTTGGGAGCAAAGGCGGGTTCCTCCGGCCGGGGCTGCGGCTGCTTGGCGGGTGGCTCGTCGTCCAGGGGGATATCGATGGCGGCACGGCGGTGGGGCCGCTTCTCCGCCGGTTTCTCCTTCTCACGGACGGGGGGTGCTTCCTCCGGGATGTCCTCCCGCTCCGCCTCCCGGCGCTCCTGCGCCCGGCGGACGGCGTCCTTGGGGGAGAAGTGCAGCGCCAGACACAGGGCCACCAGCAGCATGAGGAGGAACAGGATCAGAGACAGCACCTTGCCGAATACGGCGGAGAAGCCCACGGCCAAACTGCCGGACAGGGCGCCGCCGCTTTGCAGGGACCGGCCGGAGAGCCACAGCTCCCGCAGGCCGGTGAGACCCGGCTCATAGGAGCGGGCGCACAGCAGCAGATGCAGGCCGCAGCCGGTGAGCACCGGCACCAGCATCGTACATACGGAGCGCAGGGTGGCTGGGCGGTCCCGGTGGGTCAGCAGCAGGAGGCCCGTCAGCAGCAGGGCCGGGGCCGACAGCCAGTAGCCGTAGCCCAGCAGCCCCTTCAGCAGGCCGCCGAAGAAGGTGATGAACAGGGCCTCCTCCTGAAAATAGGACACGACGGCGCACAGGGCCAGCAGCAGGCAGACACCGCCGGCGATCTCCCGGCCGTAGGTAGGGGCAGGAGGGGGCGGCGTACGGGTATTCTTTTTTGCGGGTTGTGAGGTTTTCTTCTTTTTGGGTGCAGCAGCCATGCGGACTTCCTTTCGTGCAAGAGAACGGGTGTTACTTGACGGCGTTCAGAATGAGGGTAGCCAGACCGGCGGCCCAGCAATAGTAGGCGAAGGCACCGAAGCGGCCCTTGTCAGCGATCATCTTCAGCAGGCAGATGCACAGGTAGCCGGAGACGGCAGCCACCACCACGCCCGCCAGATACACCGGCAGTTGGCTCCAGTCCACGCCGCCGGTGAGGGCATCCTTCAGGCTGAGGATGTTGGCACCCAGCACGGCGGGGATGGACAGCAGGAAGGAAAAGCGCACGGCAAACCTCCGCTCGAAGCCCACGAAGCAGCCGGTGGTGATGGTCATGCCGGAGCGGGAAATGCCGGGGACCGTGGCGATCGCCTGACTAACGCCCACCACCAACACATCCAGCACCGTGGCGCTGCGGGCATCCTTGCGGCCCTTGCGGGCCCGGTCGCTGAAAAACAGCAGGAAGCCGGTGACGATCAGGGCGGCGCCGATGAATACCATACTGTTCTTCAGGCCCTCCACCGTGTCCTTGATGGGCAGGATGGCAAACAGGGGCAGCGTACCCAAAATGATCAGCAGGATCAGGCGGCGGGCCGGGGGTACCGGCGTAGGGGTGCTGTGGTGGACCAGATCACCGATGCCGCAGAAAAATTCCCGCACCATGTCGCAGATGTCCTGCCAATAGGCCACGAACACCGCCACCAGCGTACCCAGATGCAGCAGTACGTCGTAGAAGGCGGGGACCTCGGCGTTGATGTTCAGCAGATTCTGGGCGATGGCCAGATGACCAGAGCTGGAGATGGGCAGAAATTCCGCCACGCCCTGGATCAAGCCCAGAAGAATAGATTGCAGAAAGGTCATAGGTTTTCTCCTTATTTGAAGTTCTATCAGGGGGTATGGCCCCGTATTGTTGGAAGGGGTACGTTTCATCATACCACAGGCGGACAAAAAATACCACCCCTTTTCCTCGACAATCTGCGGGATGGCCGCAGGAGCCATTCTTATCAAAGGAAAGAAGGCCCACCGGATGGCGGGCCTTCTTCACCGTGTGCGGTACACGGGGTCAGAATGTGACGGACTGAAGCTCTTTCAGGCACTTCTGACACACGTTCTTCCCCCGAAACTCCGATACGCCCCGGCTGTTGTTGCAGAAAATGCAGTTGGGCCGGAATTTTCGCAGGACAATGGATGCGCCGTCCACGTAGATCTCCAGCGGATCACGCTCGGAAATATCCAGCGTGCGCCGCAGCTCTACGGGCAGGACGATGCGTCCCAACTCATCCACCCTTCTGACGATACCGGTTGCTTTCACAGTGATCTCCCCTTCTTTGCTCCTCAATTTTAGCGTCTACGTGGGATTCGTTTATATTATGCCGTAAATTTACATATTTGTCAACCAAGTGATAAAATCTGTCTGGATAGATGTAATAAAATATGTCGGTGCGGCGTATACATCCATGAGGTGACAAGGATGGCGATGGCGTGGATCTGGACGGGAATGGCTGTGGTCAGCGTGGTGTGCGGCGCCGTATACGGGCGCATGGAGGCCGTCAGTGCGGCGGCGCTGGAGGGGGCTGGGCAGGCGGTCCGGCTGTGTCTCTCCATGGCGGGGATGCTGTGCCTGTGGACGGGACTTATGGAGGTCATGGACCGGTGCGGGCTGTCCCGGCGGCTGGGACGGCTGTTCCGTCCGGTGCTGCGGCGGCTGCTGCCCCAGGCCAGCCGGGATCCGGAGACGCTGGCAGCGGTGACGGCCAATGTGTCGGCCAATCTGCTGGGGCTGGGCAACGCCGCCACGCCCATGGGTATCCGGGCGGCCTGCCGTATGGCACGGGGGACGGAGGGCGTGGCCAGCGACGAGCTGTGCCGGTTGGTGGTACTGAACACCGCCTCCATCCAGCTGCTGCCCACCACGGTGGCCAGCATCCGGGCCGTCTGCGGCAGCGCTGCGCCGCTGGATATCCTGCCGGCGGTGTGGGTCAGCTCCCTGCTGTCGGTAACGGCGGGGCTGGCGGCGGAGAAGCTGCTGGAGCGGCTGGGAAGGCGGCGGACATGACGGACTGGGTAATCCCCTGTCTGCTGGCGGGGGTGGCGGCGGCAGCCATGGGGCGGAGGACCGATGTCTACGGCGCCCTCACCGACGGGGCGGCGGAGGGGCTGCGGGTGCTGGGGCGCATCCTGCCGGCGCTGGTGGTGCTGCTGTCGGCGGTGCAGATGTTCCGGGCCTCCGGAGCCATGGAGCTGCTGACGGGGCTGCTGTCACCGGTGCTGGAAGGGCTGGGCATCCCGCCGGAGACGGCGGTGCTGCTGTTGGTGCGGCCCGTCAGCGGCTCCGGGGCGCTGGCGGTGGGCAGCCAGCTGATGGAGCAGTACGGGCCGGACTCCTACATCGGGCGGGTGACGGCAGTGATGCTGGGATGCTCGGAGACGACGTTTTACACCGTGGCGGTCTACTACGGCGCTGCGGGCATCCGCCGCACCCGCCACACCGTCCCCGCGGCGCTGGCGGCGGATGCGGCGGCCTTCATCGCCGCCGCATGGGCGGTGCGGGTGTTCTTTCCGTAAGGCCGGCTCTCCCGGTGGTGGGGCAGAAAAAAGGAGGTTGGGGACTCGTAGTCCCCAGCCTCCTTTTGTATCTTGATCGTTTTTCAGGGCTTATCTGCCGATGGGCAGTTAGCGGTGTAGAGCTTCCACAGGCCACGCAGCAGCAGATCCTCGTCGTAGACGGCCTCCCGGCGGCACAGGGGCGCCACGAAGCGGCCCAAGCCACCGGTGATCACCAGTGTGCAGGGACAGCCCACCATGCCCACCATCAGATAAGCTCCGGCGCTGGCATAGCCCGCCTGCTGCGCCCACTGATGGATGAGGGGCATGAAAAACAGTCGGCGGCCCAGCAGAAACACCCCCGTATTGATCAGCAGGGCGGCCAGAGCCGACAGCAGAATGGAACGTCTCGGATACCGTGGGTGCAGCCACCGGCAGCACAGGCCCGCCGCTGCGCCGCAGGCAATGCCCTTGCTCAGCACCGTCACAATGGCCCCTCCCGGATCCGCCGCCAGAAAGAGGCCGGCATCCCCCCGACAGAAGCACCACGGCCCCGAATACCAGCCCCAGCCAGCAGCCCATGCCCCAGCCGTACAGGGCGGCGCCCAGCACAATGGGGATCAGAACCAGTGAGACGGAAAATGGGCCGAAACGGATGGCGCTGCCCACAAGCTGGAGCACCGCAGCGATGGCGGCAAGGAGTCCGCCTCCTGCGATACACTGTGTCGTTTTTTCCATATGACTTTCCTCTGCTGCCGCTCCGCCGGGGCGGATGCAGCGCATTTCTTTTAATTTTTATATATGTCGGGTCAGCGGCTCACCGGGCCGCTGCGGGGAAGGTGATGCGGATGACAGTCCCTTCGCCGGGCTTACTGGTGAGGCGGATATCGCCGTGGTGATACTGCACGGCGTGCTTCACGATGGAGAGGCCCAGCCCCGTGCCGCCGGAGGCCTTGGAGTGGCTCTTATCCACCCGGTAGAACCGCTCGAACACCCGGCTCTGGTGTTCCGGGGCGATGCCGATGCCGGTATCCGACACCGTGACGGAGGAGATCCCGTTCTCCGAGGACACCTGCACCTTTACGGCGCCGTCGGGGACGTTATACTTGATTGCGTTGTCGCAGAGGTTGAAGATCACCTCATACAGCAGCCGCCGCACGCCGATGACCGGGGCGTGGCCGCCGTCCACCGACAGGGACACCTGCTGCTTGGCGGCGGCATCCTGCAGGTTGGTCACGGCCTCCTGACTCAGGGCCAGCAGGTCCACCGTCTCCGTGGGCATGACATCCCCCTCGTCCAGCTGGGACAGGCGGATGATATCCTCCACCAGCGTCACCATGCGGGAGGCCTCGTCGTGGATATGGCCCACAAAGCGGGGCATATCCTCCGGCTTCACCATGCCGCTCTGAATCAGCTCGGCGCTGCCCACGATGCCCTGCAGGGGGGTCTTCAGTTCGTGGGAGACGTTGGCGGTGAACTCCCGGCGGTTGCGCTCGGCGTACTCCTGCTCTGTCACGTCGAAGGTCAGCAGCACCGTACCCACCGTCTCGCCGCCGGACTGGATGCGGCTCATATCCATCTGGTACTCCCGGCCATTGCGCTGGCAGCGCAGTTGGCTGTGGCCCTCCTTCCGGGCCGTCTCCAGTGCAAGGCTCAGTTCATGGCTGCGGTCCACCGTCAGGAAGTCCCGGCCCACACAGCCGTCGTCCGCCTGAAAGAGCCTGCAGGCGGCGTGGTTGATGCTGAGCACCGTCCCTTTCTCGTCCAGCAGTACCAGACCCTCCTGCATACTGCCGGTGATCTGGGTGAACTCATCGGTCTTTTGCCGCAGGGTCCGCAGCTGGGCGTCGATCTCCTTGTGCTGGTAGTTGATGCGGCTCAGGAGAGGGGCCAGCTCCTCGTAGGCGTCGTTTTCCAGCGGGTGTTCCAGATCCAACCGGTTCAGGGGGTCCACGATGCGGCGGGACAGTCGCCCGGCCATGAGTCCGGCGAAGATCAGCGCCGCCGCCAGCACCACCAGCATGGGCTGGAGCATTCCCAGCGCCAGCATCCCGGCGGTGGCACGGCTGACGGAGATACGCAGCACCGTGCCGTCCGTCAGGCGGCGGGCCACATACAGGGTCTGCTGCAGAAGGGTATCGGAGTAGCGGCTGGATTCGCCGCTGCCGTTTTTCAGGGCCTCCTGCACCTCCTGACGGCCGGCGTGGTTCTCCATGGAGGCCACGTCCACCACCTGCGTATCATACAGCACCCGGCCGTCGGAGGCGATCCACGTCAGGCGGAACCGCTCCGCCGGAAGGCGCTCCAGATAGGCCGTACCGCCGTTTTCCACGCCGCTGACGGCGAGGCTCAATTCATCCTGTAATTGCTGCTCCTGCACACCGCCGAAGTAGCTGTACAGGCAGCCGGTCATGATGACCATGCCCGCCGCCAGTACTACGCCCGCCACCAGCAGAATGGAACGGAAAATTTTTCTTGTCATGCGCCTACCTCCAGCCGGTATCCCACATTCCGCACGGTCTGGATCATGCTGCCGCAGCTGCCCAGCTTCTGGCGCAGGGTGCGGATGTGCATATCCACCGTCCGGGTCTCGCCGCAGTAATCCATGCCCCAGATCTCGTTGAACAGCTGGTCCCGTGTGAAGGCCATGCCCGGATGGGACAGAAACAGCCGCAGCAGCTCAAACTCCTTATAGGTCAGCGTCACTCGCTGACCCTCCACCGTGACGATGCGCTCCTCCGAGTGCAGTACGATGCCCCCGGCCCGCAGCACCGGCTCCTGCTCCGTCCGGCAGCGCCGCAGCACCGCCTTGACGCAGGACACCAGTTCCATGACCCCGAAGGGCTTGGCCAGATAGTAGTCCGCCCCCAGATCCAGACCCTGTATCTTGTCGTACTCTGCGCCCTTGGCGGTGGCCATCACTACCGGGATGCGGCGCAGGGTCGCCGAGGCCCGCATCCGGCGCAGCAGCTCCATGCCGTCCACGCCGGGCAGCATCACATCCAGCACCACCAGCTCCGGCTGCTCCTCCGTCTGGAGGGCCTGCCAGAAGGCGGCACCGTCGGCAAAGCCACAGGCCTCGAAGCCGGTGGAACGCAGGGCGTATACTTCGATATCCCGGATACTGGCATCGTCCTCCACGCACCAGATCATGCTATCCCTCCTTGTGCGTACCGGTGACGGAGAAAATCACCCACTGGGCGACGTTCACCGCATGGTCCCCGATGCGCTCAAAATATTTGGCAATCATCAGCAGGTCCACCGCCCGCTCCCCCTCACCGGGGTCTGTGGTCATGCGGCGGATCAGCGTATGCTTCACCCTGTCGAACCAGTCATCCACAATATCGTCCTCTGCGATGACTTTTTCCGCCAACATTGTATCATGTTTCACGTAGGCGTCAACACTTTCCATCACCATTTTTATGGTGGAGGCGGCCATATCCCGCAGCAGCTCCTCCCCCTCGTTGACCTGACCGCTGATGACGATCTCGGCAATATCCTCCGCCTGATCCCCGATGCGCTCCAGATCCGTGATCATTTTCAGGGCCGCCGAGATCTGCCGCAGATCCCGTGCCACCGGCTGCTGCTGCAAAAGCAGCTTCAGGCACAGGGACTCGATGTCCCGCTCCTTGCGGTCGATCTCCGTGTCCAGCGGGGCCACCTGACGGGCCAGACTGCCGTCTCCCAGCGATTTGGCCGCCAGAGCGATGCTCTCCTCGCACAGTGCGCCCATTTCGATGAGCTCCCGCTCCAGCTGGGCCAGCTGTTCATCAAACCGGCTTCTCATTATCCGAACCTCCCCGTGATGTAGTCCTCTGTCCGCTTCTCCGCCGGGGCGGAGAACACCTGCTCCGTGGCGCCGTACTCCACCAGCTCACCCAGCAGGAAGAAGGCCGTGCGGTCGGAGATACGCACCGCCTGCTGCATATTGTGGGTGACGATGACGATGGTATAGCGCTCCTTCAGTTCCATGGTCAGCTCCTCGATGCGGGAGGTGGAGATGGGGTCCAGTGCGCTGGTGGGTTCGTCCATCAGCAGCACCGCCGGCTCCACCGCCAGCGCCCGTGCGATACACAGGCGCTGCTGCTGGCCGCCGGAAAGGCCCAGTGCATTCTTCTTCAGCCGGTCCTTTACCTCGTCCCAGATGGCGGCGCCCCGCAGGGAGCGCTCCACCAGCTCGTCCAGTCTGGCCTTGCTGCGGATGCCGTGGGTCCGGGGGCCGTAGGCGATGTTGTCGTAGATGCTCATGGGGAAGGGATTGGGTTTTTGAAACACCATGCCGATCTCACGGCGCAGGCGGCACACGTCCGTTCCCGGCGCATAGATATCCTCGCCCCGATAGCGGACCTCGCCGGTGATCTTTACCCCCGGCACCAGATCGTTCATGCGGTTCAGGGTTTTCAGAAATGTGGACTTGCCGCAGCCGGAGGGGCCGATGAAGGCGGTGATGCTCTTCTCCGGGATGTCCATGGAGACGCTGTGCAGCGTCTGATGAGCGCCGTACCACAGGTCCAGATCCTTCACTTGCAGAATGGGGTCCATTGTCGTTCACTTCCTTTTCAGCTTCCGCCCGATGATCCCGGCGGTGAGGTTGATGAGCAGGGTCAGCACCATGAGGATGGTGGCGATGGAGAAGGCCAGCGCCGTCTCGCCGCCCTCGGTGGCGTAGACGTACAGGGCCACCGTCAGGGTGGCGGAGGAAGTGTGCAGGGAGTCAAAGAGACTCACCAGCGCCATGCCGAAGCCTGCCGTATACAGCAGGGCGGCGCTCTCCCCCACGATGCGGCCGATGGCCAGAATACAGCCGGTGACGATGCCGTCCACCGCTCCCGGCAGCACCACCGTGCGGACCATGTGCCATTTGCCGGCACCCAGCGCCAGCGCCCCCTCCCGGTAGGACTGGGGGACGGTCTTCAGGCTCTCCTGCGTGGTGCGGATGATGGTGGGCAGGATCATCATCACCAGCGTCAGGCCGCCGGCCAGAATTCCCGCCTGAAGGCCCAGCTTCTGCACGAACAGCATCATACCTACCAGTCCGAAGATGATGGAGGGAATGCCCGTCAGTGTCTCGGCGGCGAACTCGATGATGCGGACCAGCCGCCCGCTGGCGGCGTACTCCGTCAGGTAGATGGCGGCGCCTACACCCAGCGGCAGCACCACCACCATGGCCACGAGAATGATATACAGGGTATTCAATAGGTTGGGCAGGATGCCCACGGTATTGCGGATATAGCTGGTCTGGCCGGAGATCAGCTGCCAGCTGAGGCCCGGCACGCCACGGTAAAAGATATAGCCGATGAGAAAGATCAGCAGGGCGCAGGTCAGTCCGGCGCACAGCCACACCAGCCCCCGCATCCCGCCGTTATACAGTCTCCGGCGAAGCGTCCATTGCTGCTTCATGGCTCAGTCCTCCTTCTTGCGTTTGATGCAGACATTCAGCAGGACGTTGATGAGCATGATGAACAGAAACAGCACCAGCCCGATGGAAAACAGCGCCTGCTGATACAGGCTCCCCACGGCGGCATCGGACATTCCGGAGATGATGCCGGTGGTGAGGAAGCGCACCGAGGTGAAAAGCCCCGGCATATTGGCCACGTTTCCGGCCACCATGATGATGGCCATGGCCTCTCCGATGGCACGGCCTACGCCCAGCACCACCGCCGCCGCCACGCCGCTGCGGGCGGCAGGCAGGCTCACCCGGAAGTAGGTCTCCGTCTCCGTGGCGCCCAGTGCCAGACTGGCCTCCTCATACTCCCTCGGCACGGCCTGAAGGGCCGTCTCCGCCACGTTGATGATGGAGGGCAGCACCATAACCGTCAGCACCAGAATGGCCGCCAGCAGGCAGGCCCCGGAGCCAAGGCCGAAGGCACGGCGGATGGCGGGGACCAGTACGATCATGCCCACCAGACCGTACACCACCGACGGGATGCCCGCCAGCAGCTGCACCGCCGTGCGGATCACCGCCGCCAGACGGGGCGGGGCCGCTTTGGCCAGAAAGATGGCGGTCATCAGACCCACCGGCACCCCCAGCAGCAGCGCTCCCGCCGTGCCGTAGACAGAGGTGAGGATGAAGGGCAGGATGCCGAATTGCGGGCCGGTGGTGACGTTGGTAGGCGCCCACACCTTGCCGAAGAGGAATTTGGTCAGTCCGATCTCCCGGATGGCCGGCAGGCCGGAGATCACCAGATACACGCTGATGCACAGCACGAAGCCCACCGCCACGATGCCGCACAGCAGGAAGATCAGGTGGATGGCCTGCTCCATGGCTTTGCGGGTGCGGAGACTTTTGCCTGCTGTCCGCTTCATAGAGTTCTCCTTTCCCGATGACGGGGAAGCCCCCTCATCCGCCGCAGCAGGTGAGGGTCCCCCGATTTGTTTTACTTGGCGGTAGGCACGGCGCCCGCATTCTGAATGAGGGAGGCGGCGTCCTTGGAGGTGGCGAAGTCGAAGAAGGCCTGCGCCGCCGGGGACAGGGCCGTGCCGTCCTTGGTCACCAGCACGAAGGGCCGCTGAATGGCGTAGCTGCCGTCCAGCACGGTGGCCTCGGTGCAGGCCACACCGCCTACGGTGACGGCCTTCACGGTGTCCTTGCCCTCCACAGCGGAGAGGGAGGCATAGCCGATGGCGTTGGGGTTGCCGGCCACGGCCTCGATGACGCCGCCGGTAGAGGTCAGCTCCTGATCCAACTTGCAGGAGTCCTTGGTCCCGGTGATGGACTCGAAGCCGTCACGGGTACCGCTGCCGGACTCACGGCCGATGCAGGAGATGGCGCCGGGGTCACCGCCCACCTCGCTCCAGTCGGTGATCTCACCGGTGAAGATCTTGGCGATCTGCTCCACGGTCAGGTCCGTGACCTTGCTCTGGGCGTTGACAATGACGGCGATGCCGTCCAGTGCGATGACCGTCTCGGTCAGGCCGTCGGCCTTCTCCTCGTTCTTCAGGCTGCGGGAGGCCAGACCGATGTCCGCCGTGCCGTTCTTCACGGCCTCGATGCCGGAGCCAGAGCCGGTGGGATCATAGGTGACGGTGACGTTCTTGTGGTCCGCCATGAACTGCTCCCGCAGAGCACCGATGACCTTGTCCATGGAGGTGGAGCCGTTAGTGGACACGGAGCCGCTGAGCTCGGTATCCTGATTATTATTAGGGGTGTTGTTGTCGTTGGTGCTGCCGCTGTTTTTGCTGCCGCAACCGGCCAGAAGGGCCATGACCATAACGGCGGCCAGCAGGATACTGATGATCTTTTTCATATGAAGATCTCCTTTCGTTTTTCATGTTTGGACTTGCTTTCTTGCTACAGTCCCCATGATAAAGGGGCGGTGTAAAGGGCAAAAGTCTCCTCGTGTAAAGTCCATGTAAAAAAGCGGCCGAGGGGAATTTCCCCGGCAAAAAGGAGGAGCGCCGGAAAAGGCAAATGCTTTTTCCGGCGCTCCTCCCAACGAAAGGACACCTAATGGTATATAGTTTATGATATCTCAGGCCCGGCGCACGGCAGGGACGGCATGACGGGGCAGCAGGGTGATGCCCTTCTTCTCCGCCAGCTGCCACAGCTGCGGTACCAGCAGGCTCAGCAGGATCAGGGCGATGCCGCACATTCCCATGACGCTGATGCGCTCCCGCAGCACGGCGGCACCCAGCAGGGTGGCGCAGGCGGGGCTCAGAGCGCAGAACAAGCCTGCACGCTGGGCGGTGGTGTGGCTCTGTGCCACAGGCTGGAGGGTGAAGCCGAAGCCGGTGCAGATGACGGCAAGGCCGGCAATCATCAGCCACTGGGTACCGGACTGGGGCAGGCGGGGCGCCTCGAACACGAAGGAGGACACCAGCGCCAGCAGGCCCAGCGTACCCACCTGAACGATGCCCAGGGTCAGGGGATCGTCCTCGTGGGAGAAGCGGTCGGTGGTGATGATGGCTGCGGCATACAGCACGGCGGCCATGACCGCCAGCACCATACCGGGGGTGAAGCCGCCGGACTGGCCGGTCAGCAGTGCCACGCCGCCGATGGCCACCAGTGCGCTGACGGCGGTGGCGGCCTTGGGCAGCTTATGCCGCAGCACGGCCTCCGACATGGGCACCAGAATGATGGCGGTATTCTCCAGCAGGGAGACGGTGGAGGAGGGGGTGCTCTTGAGCCCCGTCAGCTCCGTGGAAAGCATCAGGAAGAACAGACCACCCATGATGGCGCCACGCACCAGCGTATGGCGCTTGATGTGGCGAAGGCGCTTGAAAAACACCACCGCCAGCAGCACAAAGGCCATCAAAAACCGGGCCGCCAGCAGGTTGAAGATCCCCATGCCGTTCATGGCGATCTTGCTGAACAGAAGGGACGTAGCCCGTGCTGCGATAACTGCCGCCAAAAGGATCTCCGCTTTTTTCTGAGTCATGATGCCTGTTCCTCCGAAAGTTTCTGTCCGTTCTTAATCGGGGGTTTCTCTCCTACCCTTGACAGAGTATAGCACTTGGTGTATCCTTGCGTAAAGCGATACTATTTCAAATTTTGTTTGACAAAATATCAAAGAATGGGTGAAATTTCATGGACACCGAAAAATGCCGGGTTTTGCTCACTGTACTCCATGAGAGAAGTCTGTCCGCTGCCGCCGAGGCGCTGGGCTACACCCCCTCCGGCATCAGCCGGTTGGTGGACAGTCTGGAGCGGGAGACGGGCTTTCCCCTGCTGCACCGGGGGCGGGGCGGGGTATCCGCCACACGGGCCTGTCAGGAGCTGCTGCCGCTGATGCGGCGAATGGCGGAGCTGGACGAGCAGTACCAGCAGCTGGCCCACCGGATTCAGGGACTGGATGTGGGCCGGGTGGTGGCCGGCACCAATTACGCCGCCTTCTACCCGTGGCTGTCGGAGGTCATTGCCGGGTTCCATCACGCTTATCCCGGCATCCGGGTGGAGCTGCGGGAGGGCAGCTCTACCCAACTGGGCGAGCTGGTGGATCACCGGCGGGCGGACTTCTGTCTCATCAGCCAGCGGCCGGGACGGCACGAGTGGGTGCCGCTGAAGGACGACCAGCTGATGGCCATTCTCCCCCCTACCCACCCGCTGGTGGAGGCGGACCGCTTCCCCGTGGAGCGGCTGCGGCAGGAGCCCTTCATCGAGTTTCTGCCGGGACAGGAGACAGATAACTCCCGGATGCTCCAGCAGCTGCAGATCCGGCCCAAGATCCGCTTCGCCACCAGCGACAGCCGGGCCGCCATTGCCATGGTGCGGGCGGGGCTGGGCATCACCTTATTGAATGACATCCTCACCGCCGATCTGGCGGACGGGGTGGCGGTGCTGCCGCTGGACCCGCCCCAGTCGGTGCATCTGGGCATCGCCCTGCCGGAGGAGGAGCACGTCTCCCCCGCCGCCAAGCGGTTCATCACCTATGCCCTGAACCGGCTGCCGGAGCTGGATGTCCTATAGGTACTTCGATACCAGACAGGGCGTCCAAAAGTGACAAAAATGTTAGTCAGTTATACAAACCAGCCATTTTTGTGTGGATTTTCTGTGAAAAGCCTGAAAATTCCCTCCTTTCAGGGAATTTTCAGGCTCTTTTGCCGCCGGTCTGCGGCAGACGTTGATTTTTCTTAGTACAGCCGGACGGACATTCCCCATAAACCGACTGCTTCTCCCGTTGACATTCCCGCCGGAACGTGGTATAGTACCGCTTACGCCCAGAGAAGGGCGGTATATACCTCGGTAAAAAGGTTCCCTAAAAACCTATTATTCACAAAAATTTCACATTTTTCAGGGAGCATTTGTTTTGGTATGTGCATGGAGGGAAGGGAAGCCGTCCATGTACCTGTCTGGATGAAAAAAGGAGTAAAACAATTCTATGTGGGATCTGTCTTTCAGCGCACTGAACGAGGACAACGGCTTTTGGCCCCGTCTGCAGCGCCGCTGCTATGGGGGCTTCCGCCGTCTGTCCGGCCTAAGCCAGAGGTTTTGGCTCAGCCGTGCCTATTTTCCGTTTTTGCTGTGGGTGGCGCTGGGCTTCGCCGCTCTGCGTCAGCCGGTCTATGGGGCCATGGCCCTGCTGGGGATTTGTATTTGGTTGCTGGTGTTCTGCCGGGATCTGCTGGCGTCGGTGACGCCGTTCCTGCTGGTATTTCTGCTGTCGACCCAGCGATATGAAAGTCTGGGGGATTTCCTCCCCTGTGCCGTGCTGGCGGCGCCGTTCTTTGCGGCGCTGATCTGGCACCTGATGGTCTGGCCCGTCACCTTCCGGGTGGGACGCAGCGCCACGGGGCTGCTGCTGGTGTCGGCGGCCACCCTGTTGGGGGGCTGCGGGATTCTGTCCATGCAGCAGCTGCTTCAGCCGCTGAGTTTGTACTACGCCGGGTGTCTCGGCGGCGGGATGCTGGTTTTCTATGTGCTGCTGCGGTCGTGCCTGACCTATTCCAAGGGCTACGACCTGCACCGGCGGTTCGCCGCCATTTTCTGTGCGCTGGGTGTGTGCATGGCGTGTCTGGTGATGCTGGATTACGCCGCGCGGTGGCAGGAATTTCTGCAGGTACATACCACCCTCTATCTCAAGTACCGCAACTTTGCCACGGCGCTGCTGCTGACTACCCTGCCCATGTCCTTTTATCTGTCGCTGAAAAAGCCCGCCCATCTGCTGGGTGTGGCGGTGCAGGCGGCAGGGCTGGCCCTTACCGGCAGCCGCAGCGCTCTGCTGTTCGGTGTGGCGCTGCTGGGACTGGGCTTCGTATATCTGGTGCGGTGGGGCCTCATTCCCCGGAAGGCCGTGCTGCCTCTGTGCGTGGCCGGTGTGGTGCTGGCGGTGCTGGTGGGCCCGGAGCTGCTGTCGCTGATGATGGACAGCCGCATGGAGGACGGTCATCTGTTCCATCAGGGGGACTCCGTCCGGGTGCAGCTGTTCCTGCGGGGCATCACGGACTTCCTGCACAACCCCGTGTTTGGCATCGGCCTCATCAGCCAGCGCAACAGTGACCTCTTCACCGGTGTGGAGGGGAGCATGGTGTTCTACCACAACAGCATCGCCCAGATCATGGGCAGCATGGGTCTGGTGGGCATTGCCGCCTACGGCGTGCTGATGCGGGATCGTATCGCCCTGCTGCGGGCCGGAAAAACGCCCTTTGTCCGGGCGCTGGCTCTGAGCTATCTGGGGATGCTGCTGATCTCCCTGACCAACCCCGGCGAGTTCTGCCCCTTCCCCAATGCAGCGCTGATGGTGATGGTCTTTACTCTGGCGGAGGAGGCCACCGGCGACGTGGCCGTCCCCGTGGGGGAAATGCTGAGACTTCGGCCTGCACGGCGGATATATCTGCCCCAGAAATAACGCTTGTCTTTCCCGGAACCGGACTTCCCCCGGTTCCGGGAATTTTTTTGGCACGGGACGAAGCAAGGTGCATAGGATAGGAAAAAAGGAGGTCTTTGCCTATGCAGTCAGCACAACCAACACCTGTGGACGTTTTCCTCAGGACCCACCCGGACCGGGGCGGCCTGTGCGTGCAGGTCGCCTCCGGCGGCGGGCGCTTCCCCGTGGCCGGAGCGCAGGTAGTCATCAGTCGAGTCTTCGGCACGGAGGAACACATATTTTACCGGGGCGTCACCGACGGCTCCGGTATCCTATCCGGCATCCGCCTGCCCGCCCCGCCCTTTGCCTGGTCTCAAGCCTCGGACACCGCCGCCCTCAGCGGGCTGGACTATCAGGTGTCGGTACAGCATCCCATGTTTCAGCCGGTGGCTGGCCGGACGGCGACGGTATTCGACGGGGTGGAGACCATCCTGCCGGTGATGCTGGAGCCAGTGGTGTGAGAAAGGAGCGTGCATGATGCCCTATCCCTATCCCGTGGTGCCGGAGACCATCACGGTGCATCTGGGGGCGCCGGGGGAGTCCGCCCGGAATGTGGTGGTGTCCTTCGCCCAGTACATCAAGAACGTGGCCTCCCACGAAATTTATCCTACCTGGCCGGAGAGTGCCATCCGAGCCAACATTCTGGCCCAGATCTCCTACGCTCTGAACCGGGTGTACACGGAGTATTACCGGGCCAGAGGGTACGACTTCGACATCACCTCCACCACCCGATACGATCAGGCCTATGTGGAGGGCGGCGACATATTCGAGAACATCAGCCGCATCGTGGACGATATTTTCAACAACTACATCGTGCGGCAGGGCAGTGTAGAGCCGCTGTTCGCCCAGTTTTGCGACGGGGTGCGGACCCGGTGCGGGGGTCTGTCCCAATGGGGCAGCGTGGATCTGGCGGAGGAGGGCATGACGCCCTACGAAATTTTGCAGTACTACTACGGTGGCGACATCAATCTGGTGATGAATGCGCCGGTGGGCGGGAACGTGGCCTCCTATTCGGGGCGGCCCCTGCGGCGGGGCGATGCCGGCAACGACGTGCAGACCCTGAAGCGGCAGCTCAACCGCATCGGGAAGAACTATCCCGCCATCCCGGCGCTGGACGACAGCTTCGTCTTTGACGGAGACATGGAGGAGGCGGTGCGGGTCTTTCAGCAGATCTTCAATCTGGCGCAGGACGGCATCGTGGGCAAGGCCACATGGTACAAGATCAAGCAGATCTACAACGGCGTCAAGCAGCTGTCGGACCTCAGCAGCGAGGGACTCACCATCTCCGAGCTGCAGCGGCGGTACGCCGAGGAGCTGCGGCTGGGGGACAGCAGCATCGGCGTGCGGACGGTGCGGTTCTATCTGGCGTTTCTGGGGTACTTTCTGCCGGAGCTGCCCATGATTTCTCTGTCCGACGACTTCGATCAGGAGCTGCTGGATGCGGTGTACACCTTCCAGCGGCTCTACGGTCTGACGGTGGACGGTGTGGTGGGCCGGGAGACGTGGAACGCTCTGCAGACGGCCTATCAGAAGGTGCTGGCGGAGCTGCCGGAGGATTACCGGCAGTTCGCCGGAGAGGTCTATCCGGGACGGTTTCTGGTGCGGGGCGACCGGGGCGAACAGGTGGCCCTGATGCAGGAGCGGCTCAACCAGATCAGCCGGGAGGACGAGGCTCTACCCAGTCTGGTGGTGGACGGTATCTTCGGCCCCGCCACTCAGCAGGCGGTGCTGACCCTCCAGCGGCAGCTGGGCTTCGACCCCACCGGGGCCGTGGGGCCGGTGCTGTGGGCGCAGATCATTACGCTGGGCGAGGGGTACTGAAAAATGGGAGGAAGGGGCAAAGGCCCTTCCTCCCGTTTTTCTATGTGTTCTCCGCCGGATAGAGGAGGGATACCTGAAAGCCGTTTTCCCCCAAGGCCATGATGTCCCCGCCTACGATAACATCGCCGCAGAGATAGAGGTTCACCTGCACATCTCCGGTGCGGCCGGGGTAATTGGTGACGGTGTAGGTGCAGCGGGTGACGGTCTGACCGTCGTAGTCCGCCAAAGGCAGGCCCGCCTCCTGCTGGAGGGCCAGATAGTCCTCCTGCCCCGCCAGCGACAGCTGCACCGTCAGGGTGCGGACCGGCTGCTCCTCCGTCTGCCAGCCCTGCTGCTCCAGCCATGCCCGGCGGGCGGCATCGTCCTTGGCGGTCACCGGGGTCCGGGAGGGACGGGCGGTACAGGCGGTCAGCAGCATCATCAGCAGGCACAGCCCCGCAAGACAGCGCTTCACAGGCACGCAGCTCCTTTCGTTTTTTCCATAGCTTTGTCCTCAGCTTATTCCGTTTCCCGGTGGGATATGCTATAATAAGAAAAACTGCGGCAGGAGGGCTGGTTATGGAGCGCTTGGACAAGATCATCGCCGGGACGGGCAAATACTCCCGGCGGGAGGTAAAGGAGCTGGTGCGGCAGGGCCGGGTGATAGTGGACGGACGGTTGGCCTCCTCTCCGGAGGAGAAGGTGGACGCCGACGCCGCCTGCCTGCTGGTGGACGGTCAGTCACTGGACTGCCGCCGGTACACCTATCTCATGCTCCACAAGCCCGCCGGGGTCCTGTCGGCACGGGTGGACGGACGGCAGCAGACGGTGCTGGACCTGCTGCCGCCGGAGCTGCGCAAACGGGATCTATCCCCAGTAGGGCGGCTGGATAAGGACACGGAGGGACTGCTGCTGCTGACCAACCACGGGGAGCTGACCCATCGGCTGCTGAGCCCCCGCTATCACGTGGACAAGGTGTACTACGCCCGTGTGGAGGGTGTGCTGACGGCGGCGGACACGGCGGCCTTCGCCGGCGGGATGGTGCTGGCCGACGGGCTGGAGTGCCTGCCGGCGGGGCTGGAGCTCCTCTCGCCGCAGGAGGCACTGGTGACGCTGCGGGAGGGGAAATTCCATCAGGTGAAGCGGATGCTGGCCGCTTGCGGAAAGCCGGTGACGTACCTGAAGCGGCTTTCCATGGGGCCGCTGCGGCTGGATGAAGCGCTGACGCCAGGGGCCTTCCGGCCCCTGACCGAGGGGGAGATACACACCCTTCTTGATATATGTGGGCTGAATCCCTCGACATAACGCCAAAAAATGCCCCAAAATTTTTGTGAAAAATACAAGAAAATACTTGCAAAATCGTGATTCTGACGATATAATAGAGTGCGAGGCTAAGTAGTTTGCACAAAATATCCATCAGCTCTATATCAGGAGGGACTGACTATGTCCGGGAGAATTTTTCAGAACGTCGTTTTACAGTTCAAGGATACCACCGATCGCACCGTGGGCGTCATTGACGCCGAGGGTACCGTCATCGCTTGCAGCGAGCTGACGGGTATCGGCAAGAAGTGGGCCAAGTATGTGGAGGCCATCGACTCCGCCGAGGGCGGCTGCATTGCGCTGGAGGGCAAGACCTTCAAGGCGCTGCCCGGCTGGGGCGGACATTTTGACTATGCCGTGTTCGCCACTGGCGATGACAGCGTGGGCCGCACCGTGTGCGCCATGGCCTGCGTGGCCCTGAACTCCGCCAAGACGTACTATGAGGAAAAGCACGACAAGGGTTCCTTCATCAAGAACATCATCTCCGACAACATCCTTATCAGCGACATCTATATGCGGGCCAAGGAGCTGCACGTGGCCGCCGAGGTACCCCGCGGCGTATTCGTGATCCGGCCTGTGGAGGGCCGCAGCGAGGCCATCTCTCTGGAGGTGGTGCAGAATCTCTTCCCCGACCGGCAGAATGACTTCGTCATCAGCGTGGGTGAGACGGACGTGGCGCTGATCCACCAGATGCCGGAGAGCACCACCAACAAGGATCTGGAGAAGGTGGCCACCACCATCGAGGAGGCCCTGCGGGAGGACGGCGAGAGCCATGTGTTCGTAGGCATCGGTACGCTGGCCCTGCATCTGCGGGATCTGGCCAAGTCCTATAAGGAGGCCCAGATCGCCATCGAGGTGGGCAAGGTGTTCGACACCGAGCGCTACGTCATCAACTACGAGAATCTGGGCATCGGCCGCCTGATCTATCAGCTGCCCACCACCCTGTGTGAGATATTCCTGCAGGAGGTGTTCAAGAAAAACCCCATCGATGCGCTGGATCAGGAGACGCTGTTCACCATCTACAAGTTCTTTGAGAACAACCTGAACGTCTCCGAGACCGCTCGGAAGCTGTTCGTCCACCGCAACACGCTGGTGTACCGGCTGGAGAAGATCAAGAAGCTGACGGGTCTGGATCTGCGGGAGTTTGACGACGCCATCACCTTCAAGGTAGCGCTGATGGTGAAGAAGTACCTCACCAGCCGGGGCATCGACGCCTGACGGCTGCATAGAAAACCAAAGAAAAGACAGGCAGTGCCTCCGGCACTGCCTGTCTTTTGTCGTGGAAGGGGATCGCCGGTCACGGCTTGGTGGGCTTTTGCAGAAGGATATAGATGCCCGCCGCCAGCAGATAGACGCCGAAGGGTCGGCGCAGCAGCTCCGTATCCACGGAGAAGGACAGCCATGCCGCCAAGGCCGCCGCTGTCAGTCCGGCGGGGACGGCGCTGCGGAGCACCGGCTTTTCCAGCAGGCCGCTTTTCCCGTGGGACAGCAGCCCCATACCGGCAGTGGGCAGGAAGTACAGCAGGTTGATGGTCTGGGCGGTGCGCTGGTCCACCCCCAGCAGCAACGTCATGCACAGCAGCAGAAGGGTCCCGCCGCCGACGCCCCACGCCGAGAGGATACCGGTGGCGAAGCCCACCGCCAGCGGCAGCAGCCACACCGTCACAGGAGATACCTCACGCCGCCGTACAGCAGAAAGCAGGCGAAGATGCGCCGCAGCCACAGGTTGGATACCTTCTGAAACAGGCGGCCTCCCACGAAGCCGCCGCCCAGTCCCCCCAACAGATAGGGCAGGGCCTGCATCCAGTCCAGCGGCTGCCGCCACAGGCTGATGGCCGCCGACAGCAGGCACAAAGGCAGGATGGCTGCCACGCAGGTGGCCAGCGCCCGTTTCTGCTCCATATGGCACCAGCCTGTCAGGGCCGGGGCCAGCACCATACCGCCGCCCCCGCCGAACAGGCCGTTCACCGCCCCGGCGGCAGCGCCGGACAGGGCGTATTTCATGCGATCCGTCATGGCCCTCCCTCCTTCCTATGTAGCCGCCCGGCGCACCGGGCGGTGTGCCGTTACAGCTTGCGGTAGCTCTGGCAGTCAGTACACTGGTCCATGGTGGGGTTGGCCTCGTGGGTGCCTACCTGAATACTGGTGAGGCCGCAGTGATCCACATCCTGACAGTGGTGGGCGCAGTTGGTGACACTGCATTTGATGGCGGAGTTGGGGGTGCAGTTGCAGCCGTCGTTGGTACAGTTCTTGCTCATAATACGTTCCTCCAGAAAAATAGAGTCAGGCGCAAAGCCTGACTCTATTTTGTCTTGAAACGGATTTTTTATGCGTCTATATGCCCAGCAGCCACGAAGCGAAGCGGAAATAGATCAGCAGACTGGTGGCATCCACGATGGTGGTGATGAAGGGACTGGCCATCACCGCCGGGTCCAAGCCAATCTTCTCCGCCAGCAGCGGCAGCGAGCAGCCCACACACTTGGCGAATACCACTACGAACATGATGGTCAGGCACACCACCAGACACACCACGGGGGTCACGGCGGCATTGCCCAACAGCAGACGGTCCACCAGCTGCATTTTCACGAAATTGGCCGCCGCCAGACACGAGCCGCACAGCAGCGACACCCGCAGCTCCTTCCACAGGACCTTCAGGATGTCAGAGAAATCCACCTCGTCCAGACTTAAGGCACGGATGACCGCCACGCTGGCCTGCGTACCGGAGTTACCGCCGGTGCCGGAGAGCATGGGGATATAGGAGTTCAGCACCAGACACGCCGCCAGAGCGCTCTCATAGTGGTTGAGGATCATGCCGGTGAAGGTGGCCGACAGCATGAGAATCATCAGCCACGGCAGACGGGCTCGCCACGTGGCGAAGATGCCGGCCTTCAGATAGGGCTTGTCGGAGGGCAGCATAGCGGCCATCTTCTCGAAGTCCTCGGTGGTCTCCTCCTCGATAACGTCCATGGCGTCGTCCACGGTGACGATGCCCACCAGACGGTTCTCCAGATCCACCACGGGCATGGCCAGAAAGCCGTATTTGCTCAGGGCCTGTGCGGCGTCCTCCTTGTCGTCCATGGTGCTGACCCAGACCACATTGGGATCCATGATGTCCTCGATGAGGTCATCCTCCTCCGCCAGCAGCAGGTCACGTACCGACAGCACCCCCAGCAGGCGGCGGGTAGGATCGGTGACGTACAGGATGTTGATGGTCTCCAGCTCGCCGCCAATGCGGCGGATGCGCTTGAAGGCGTCCTCCACCGTCATGTCCTTTTTCAGGGACAGGAACTCCATGTTCATGATGGAGCCGGTGGAGTCCTCCGGGTACTTCAAAATCTCGTTAATGGATTTTCGCATTTCCGGCGTTGCCTTATCTAGAATTCGGATCACCACGCTGGCGGGCATCTCCTCCACGATGTCCACGGCATCGTCCAGATACAGCTCGTCCAGCACCTCCTTCAGCTCGGTGTTGGAAAAGCCGCTGATGAGCATCTCCTGGGAGTCGGACTCCAGCTCCACGAACACCTCCGCCGCCAGCTCCTTGGGCAGCAACCGGTACAGCAGGGGCATCAGCTCCCCGCCGGACTCCTCCAGCAGCAGAGCGATGTCGGCAGGCTCCATGGGGAGAAAGAGGTCCCGCAGGCGGGCATACTGTTTACTTCGGGCCAGCTCCTTGATCTCATCCAGATACCGGTCCAGCTCTTCCTCGTAGTCTACCATATCGGCTCCTCCTTCCCCGCATCATAAAAAATCCCGCAGCCGGCGTTTGCCTGCTGCGGTCGCATTGCTATCGGGTCACCGCCGTGACCTGAGCACCGTAACAAGCTTTAGCATCGTGGGGCGGTGAAGCTGCATTAGATGATACCTTGGTTTCGATATCGCCTGTTCAAACCCTCTCATGGTGTCTCCACCACTCTGCGGCAGCAGCCCATATCCCTACGGTAGCCTTACCTACCGGGAAATATATCATGCAATATAAATGTATCGTAAAGCAAAAATCACCAGATGTCAACCCTAAGATACAGAATATTTCATGCATTTGTTCCATCAAATCCTTCGGTTAACCTTGCAATTCTCGGCGTGAGCCGTTATAATAGTTTGCATATACAACCTGTATGGGTCTGTAAATCCTGAGAAAGTAGGTGGCGGCATGGAAAATTCTCCTCAGTATGTGATCGAAATGCTTCACATCACCAAGGAGTTTCCCGGCATCAAGGCCAATGACGACATCACCCTTCAGCTGCGAAAGGGCGAGATCCACGCCCTTCTGGGGGAAAATGGCGCCGGTAAATCCACGCTGATGTCCGTCCTGTTCGGTCTGTACCAGCCGGAAGAAGGCGAGATTCGAAAAAATGGACAGACAGTAAAGATCAATGACCCCAACGACGCAACAGCGCTGGGGATCGGCATGGTGCATCAGCACTTCCAGCTGGTGGACGTGTTCACGGTGCTGGACAATATCATTCTGGGTGCCGAGACCACGAAGATGGGCTTCCTGCAGAAGAAGGAGGCCCGGAAAAAGGTACAGGAGCTGTCGGAGCGGTACGGTCTGGCGGTAGATCTAGACGCCAAGGTGGAGGACATCACTGTCGGTATGCAGCAGCGTGTGGAGATCCTGAAGATGCTCTACCGGGACAACGAGATCCTCATCTTCGACGAGCCCACCGCCGTGCTGACGCCTCAGGAAATCGATGAGCTGCTGCTCATCATGAAGAATCTCACCAGGGAGGGCAAGTCCATCCTCTTCATCTCCCACAAGCTCAACGAGATCATGTCGGTGGCCGACCGGGTCACGGTGCTGCGCAAGGGCAAGTACATCGGCACTGTCAACACCAAGGACACCAACAAGCAGGAGCTGTCCAACATGATGGTGGGCCGCCCCGTACAGCTGCAGGTCAACAAGGACGAGGCCCATCCCGGCGATGTGGTGCTCAGCGTGAAGAGCTTCACCGTCCCCTCCCATCTGCACAAGAAGGATGCCGTACATAATGTCAGCTTTGACGTGCGGGCCGGTGAGATTGTCTGCATCGCCGGTATCGACGGCAACGGCCAGACGGAGTTCATCCACGGTCTGACGGGCCTTGACAAGAGCTCCGGCGGCAGCATCACCGTCTGCGGCCACGACATCTCCCACTATTCCATCCACCACCGGGGCGAGTACATCAGCCACATCCCGGAGGACCGCCACAAGCACGGTCTGGTGCTGGATTTCACGCTGGAGCAGAATCTGGTGCTCCAGCGGTACAAGGAGCCCCGGTTCGAGAAGGCGGGCTTCATCAAGCGGGACGCCGTCCGCAGCTACGCCCAGCAGCTGATCGAGAAATTCGACGTCCGCAGCGGTCAGGGTCCCATCACCGTGGTCCGCAGTATGTCCGGCGGCAACCAGCAGAAGGCCATCATCGCCCGTGAGCTGGATCGGGATAAGCCCCTGATCGTGGCCGTTCAGCCCACCCGTGGTCTGGACGTGGGCGCCATCGAGTATATTCACAGCCAGCTGGTGGCCGAGCGGGATCGTGGCAAGGCGGTGCTGCTGGTGTCTCTGGAGCTGGATGAGGTCATGAGCCTCTCCGACCGCATCCTCGTCATGTACGAGGGGGAGATCGTGGGCCAGCTGGACCCCAAAAAGACCACCGTATCCGAGCTGGGCCTGTATATGTCCGGCGCAAAGCGTGACAACAAAGGAGGCGATGAAGCGTGAAGCATTCCGCAGCCACTCTGTACCAAAAGGAAGGCACCAAAAAGGTGCTGGCGTCCCTGATCTCCATTTTGGTGGGTCTGCTGGTGGGCGGCATCGCCGTCATTCTGGTGGGCTGCTTCAATGAAAAGATCTCCCTCTCCGGCGCATGGGACGGCTTCCGAATCATCTTCGCCGGCATCTTCAGCACCGGCCGCAATGCCGCCGGTGAGCTGACCTGGGGCTTCAACGCCGTCAACACCGGCGATATGTTGTTCCGGGCCACGCCCCTGATCATGACGGGTCTCTCCGTGGCCGTGGCCTTCAAGACAGGCCTGTTCAACATCGGCGCTCCCGGTCAGTACCTGATCTCCACCATGGCAACGCTGATGATCGCCCTGAGCATTCCCTCTTCCTCCGTCCCCACCTGGATCATCTGGATCCTGGCCTTTTTGGGCGGCTGTCTGGCGGGTGCTCTGTGGGGCGCTCTGCCGGGTCTGGCCAAGGCGTGTCTCAACATCAACGAGGTGCTGGCCTGCATCATGACCAACTGGGTGGCCGCCAACCTTGTGACGTGGATGTTCGACATCAGCAACTTCAAGAACACCGTGGAGAACACCAAGTCCGGCTACATCTATAAGACCAGCTTCAACGGCGTGGCCACCCCCAAGCTGGGGCTGGATAAGCTGTTCCCCGGCTCTCAGGTCAACGCCGGTATTCTGGTGGCCATTCTGCTGGCCATCGCCATGTACATCCTCATGACCAAGACCACGCTGGGCTACGAGCTGCAGGCCTGCGGCGCCAACCGCCATGCCGCCCGCTACGCCGGCATCAAGGATAAGCGCAACATCGTGCTGTCCATGGCCATCGCCGGTGCGCTGGCCGGAGCCGGTGCGGCACTGTACTACCTGTCCGGCAACACGGAGTTCTACTGGTCCACCTATCAGTCTCTGCCCGCCGTGGGCTTTAACGGCATCCCCGTGGCGCTGCTGGCGCTGAATAACCCCATCGCCGTCATCTTCGCCGGCATCTTCATGGCCATGCTGAAGATCGTTGGCCAGCAGCTGACCAACCTCACCGCCTACAACGAGTACATCACCGACGTCATCATCGCCGTCATCGTGTATCTAAGTGCCTTCTCTCTGGTGATCCGCATGATGCTCAGCGGTCGGAAGAAGAAAAAGATCGCCGTGGCAGACACGGCTCCCATCCCTCAGGGCGCCGCCGTGGAGGATCAGACCTCCCTGCTGCCGGAGGAGGAGAAAGCACCCGTAGAGGCCGCTGTCACAGACAGCGATAACGCAGAAGGAGGCGATCAGGCATGACATTTCTGGTACAGCAGACCCTGATCTATGCAGTACCCCTGATGATCGTGGCGCTGGCCGGCGTGTTCGCCGAGCGCAGCGGTATCATCAACCTGGCGCTGGAAGGTATCATGATCTTCGGCGCTTTCATCGGTGTGCTGTTTGTGCGCCTGATGCAGGGCAGCGCCGCCGTGGTAACCGCTCAACAGTCCGGAAACTGGGCAGCCATGCAGGGGCTGGAGCTTCTGGCTATGCTGGTGGCGGCAGCCATGGGCGCTGTGTTCTCCCTGCTGCTGAGCTTCGCCTCCATCAACCTGCGGGCCGACCAGACCATCGGCGGTACGGCCCTGAACCTGATGGCTCCGGCTCTGGTGCTGTTTCTGGTGCGTATCATTGCCAACCAGAACACCCTGCAGCTGGCTACCGGCGACTCCGCTACGTGGTTCATGATCAGGAAGTCCACCTTCGGCATCGACAAAAACACCGATCTTGGCTTCTTCGGCGAGACGTTTCTGGTGAAGGTCTATCTGGCTACCTATGTCTGCATCATTCTGTTCGTCATCCTGTCCATCATTCTCTATAAGACCCGCTTCGGCCTGCGGCTGCGGGCCTGCGGTGAGAATCCTCAGGCGGCGGACTCTCTGGGCATCAATGTCTACAAGATGCGCTACATCGGCACCACCATCTCCGGTGCGCTGGCGGGCATGGGCGGCTTTGTGTACGCCCTGACCACCGCCAACTGCTCCTCCAACGGCGACGTGGCGGGCTTCGGCTTTCTGGCGCTGGCCGTGATGATTTTCGGTAACTGGCGGCCTCTGAACATCGCCGGGGCCTCCCTCCTGTTTGGCCTGTTCAAATGCATCGCCGCCGCCTACTCCAGCATCGATATCAACGGCGACGGTGTGTACTGGCTGGCAGAGATCGGCATCAGCTCCCACCTGTACCGGATGCTTCCGTACATCATCACCCTGCTGGTGCTGGCCTTCACCTCCAAGAAGTCCCGTGCCCCCAAGGCGGAGGGCATCCCCTACGACAAGGGGCAGAGATAACTTCGTGAAAAAGGACTTTGTCCTTTTTCGCGAGGGGGCTTCGCTCCGCTCTGCGCCTCGGCTGGCCTTTGGCCAGCCTGCGACGCTCGCTACGCGCAGAGTGCTTTTTGCGGCGTACACGCCGCCGCGAAAAACGGATTTCATTTTATTCGCGGCCTGCGAGCCGTGAACTCTGCGAGGCTTATAAACAACGGGAGGATAAATCCTCCCGGTTGTTTATGTTGTCTATTATACGATTTGTATTTGGTTAGTCGATGACTCTGTAGTCGCCGCGGGCGGCGCGGGCCAGGCGGTCGGCCTTTTCGCGGCTCAGCTCCTCCTGCAGCGCGCCGATGATCTGGTTCGAGACAAGAAAGCCCCTCGGCGTCAGACGCCAGCTGCCGTCGTCGTTCTGACAGGCAAGGCCGTGCGCGGCGTACTGGTGCAGGAGCTTTGCCAGCGGGTTAAAGCGCTCGCGGAAGGCGTTTTCAAACTCGCGCGGGTCGGCGCCGCGTGCCAGCCGCAGCCGCAGCATGATGTACTCCATGTCGCGCTCCCGCCGGGAAATCGTCTCCCGCTCGGAGAGCACCAGCTCCCCCGCGATATAGCGATCGATGTCGCGCAGGTACCCGTAGCGCACGTCGCCGAAGTCGGAGTGCGCGCCGGGGCCGAAGCCTGCGTACTCCTGCAGCAACCAGTATTTCAGATTGTGCTTCGAGGCAAAGCCGGGCTTGGCGAAATTGGAGATCTCATACTGCTCGTACCCGTGCTCCTTGAGGAAGGCGACGGTGTAGAGATACATGTCCGCCTGCGCGTCGTCGTCCGGGAACGTCAGCTCCCCCTGCCGCGCAAAAAGCGGCGTCCCCGGCTCGAGCTTGAGCCCGTAGCACGAGAGGTGCTCCGGCTGGAGGTCGACCGCGTCCTGCAGCGTCTTTTCCCACTGGGCCATCGTCTGGCCGGGCAGGCCGTAGATGAGGTCGAGACTGAGGTTTTTGATCTTCGCGCGGCGGGCGGCGGCCACGGCCTCCTGCACCTGCGCGAAGGTATGGACGCGCCCGATCGCCTGCAGCAGCGCGTCGTCCGTCGACTGTACGCCGAGCGAGAGCCGGTTCACGCCCGCGCGGCGCAGGGCGCGCAGCGCCTTCCAGTCGCACGCGCTGTCGGGGTTGGCCTCCACCGTGATCTCCGGCTCCTTTGCGAGCCGGTAGTGCTTCTTCACCGTCTTGAGCAGCTCCGTCAGCCGCTTCACGCCGAGGTAGCTCGGCGTGCCGCCGCCGAAATAGACGGTGTCGACGATGTGACAGTCCGCCTGCGGCGCGACCTCGACGAGGTGGCGCTGCAGCGCGGCGGTATAGGCGTCCATCTTCTCCTCGCTGCGCGCGAGCGAATAGAAGTCGCAATAGGCGCACTTCGCC
>OIXV01000407.1_pt1 | contig 41992 bp, 33 predicted proteins | sample 1587771 | NCBI WGS metagenome assembly OIXV01 (sample SAMEA3888893, study PRJEB22519) | human gut metagenome | biome: human gut; feature: human-associated habitat; material: faeces | place: Denmark | collected 2010
AGTTTTCTCGGGGGCGATGACCATGAATGAATTTCAGTCCTATTTGGAGCAAGCGTTCAAAAACCTCGAAGTTCATCCTGTGGAACAGGAGCTTACGGTTCCTGAATATGACATCTTTGAGGAAATTCGTGACGCTATCTGCGAGCTCCGCGACGAGCTTTCTTTGACACAGAAAGAGCTCGCCGAGCTCAGCGGCCTGACTCAGTCAAATATCTGCAAAATTGAGCGCGGCGTCTGCCATCCCACAATCGAATCGCTCAAAAAAATTGCAGACGCGACTGGACGGAAGCTTTCCGTGCAGTTCACTGATTTTGAGGAGGTTATTGACCATGATTGAGCATTTTACTGTCGATGCCTTTCGCAGTATCCAGGCTCTCTCTATTGATTCTCTGGATCGCATCAATTTGATCGCCGGCGACAACAACTGCGGAAAAACCACCCTGCTCGAATCCCTTATGCTGCTCCGCAGCCCGGATAATATTGCGAATGTCTTCCGCGTCTGCAACCTTCGAAGCCCTAATAACCCTTTCCTGTCTTCCGCTTCCCCCTATGAATCATTTCTTTCTCTGTTTCCGCAAAGTATCTCTTCACGTGAGTTAGGTGTCCGCGCAGACACTGCACACGGCGCCATTTCCTGTCATATTCTCGGAGAAGAGCACAAAGTTCTTCTATCTCCCGATGAAATGCTAAGTCACAGCGCTGTCCGCAAGCCTTATTCACCTGACGAAACGGAAGCTGACGCGTTTTCCGGGCAGATCGACTACGACATTTTCAGCGCACGTGGTCGTATTCCCTTAGAGCTCATCGCATTTTCCCGTTTCTCCGGCGCATTGCTTCGCCGCCATGAGGCCATCCCCATGGTCTATCTTTCCCCTATCGCACATCTGCAGGGCAACCTTATCAACAGTATCATCAAAAACGACGGATACAAGGAACTCTGCATCAAGGCGCTGCAATTATTTGACCCTGACATCACAGATATGCTGCTCTTGAAAAGTCCCATCAGTTCCAAGCCTGTTGAATATCTCAGGCATAGGAGTCTTGGCGTAATGCCTCTGTCCAGTTACGGCGACGGCCTGAAAAAAGCACTTGCACTAGCAAACGCCGTTATAAAAGCTGCCGACGGTGTTCTCTTGATCGACGAGATCGAAACCTCGCTGCACAAAAAATATTACGACGATATCTTCCAATTCATTGTGAAAGCCTGCTGCGCCTTTCACGTGCAGGTCTTCATCACAACACACAGTCTTGAGGCGATCGATGGACTTCTTGCGACGCAAAATTACGACCAGCAAAAAAGTGATGATGCAATTCGTGTGATCACCCTGAAGCGCACCGAACACAAAAACTACGCAAGAGTCCTTTCCGGGCGGGAAGTCGCCGCCGACCGGGAAGCCTTCGGGCTTGAGGTGCGCCTATGAATCGCATTCTTCTTTGTGAGGGCATGACCGATGCCATCCTGCTCAGTTATTATCTGGAACGAATGTGCGGCTGGCGATTTTTGAAAAAGCCTCCCAAGGGGCTGAATATCAAACCGACCAGCCACAATGAAACTGTAAATTGGTACACAAAAGGCACAGATCAGGAGCGTCTTCTGATCTGTGCCGTCGGCGGCAAGGATAACTTCGGTTCATTCTTTCAAGAAAAGCTTTTGCGGCCTTTGATACACTCCGATGAAAGCTTTGAAAAGCTCGCTATTGTCACTGATATCGACGACGGCACCATTCAGGAGATCGAATCTCACTTTCATGAACTTTTTCCTCCCCTATCCGAATCTTTTTGTGATAGGAAATGGTGCCCCGCCACAGTAGAGAATGCTTACGGTATCCCCACCGAGATACAAACTCTACTGGTAACACTTCCCAAAAATCAGCAAGGCGCATTAGAGCGATCGCTGCTCACCGCGCTCTCCGAAAACGATGAATATGACCGAAACATCATTGACAAGAGCCGTGCCTTTGTCCACAGCATCCGCCCATATGCCAAACGGTACATCTCGTCGGACCGACTGGCTCAAAAAGCCGAGTTGAATGTTGCGTTTGCTATTCGTTCTCCCGAAAAAGTTTTTTCTCTGATCGATGAACTTATTCGTTCCGTCCCTTGGGATACTTACCCCACTCTACATGAGTGCTTTTCTGAACTACTGGAGATATAGCCGCTTCATTTGGGATACCGTGTCCAAGGCTCACAAAACACCGCCCCGCTTTCCACTGTGTGGAAAGCGGGGCGCTTTGCCGTATTCATTTCTTCTTGTGATACCCGCAGTCGCAGTACGGGCCGCCGGAGGCGAGGGTGTATTCGCGCACAAAATCCGTCGTGCCGCCCGCTTCGGCCATCGTGTAGTCGAGATGGCACAGCGCGGGCGTGAGGTCGTAGAGCCCGAGCTTCTTCATGATCTCGCAGATACCGCATCTGGTGAAACGGGACTCAAAACCGCTGCCGTCCGGGTACTCAAAAAAGTCCATGTTCCACGAATAGGGATTGCGGTCGGCGGCGCGCAGCTTCGCCGCAGCCTTGAGCCCTTCGATCTTTTTGTCCGAAAATTGCTGCTTGCCGCTCTTGCGGCAGAACCACTTCATCGCAGGCGTCATCATCGCCTCGGCATAATAGCGCTGCAGCGTGTCCACATCCGGGCGGCGCGGCATATTCAGGATGAATGCCGCGAGCATCGCGCAGTTGACGGCATTCATCTGAAAGCGGTCCTCCTTCTCAAACTCCGGAAGGTCCGCAATGATCTTCTTATAGTCTATCTTCGCCCGCGCGGCAACAGTCCCTGCCTCTTCCGCGCTCAGGCCAAATTCCTTCGTCAGCCGGTCCTGAAAGGATGCGTGGAACAGCACCCACATTCCCAGCGGCATACCGAAATATTTCATATGTTCTCTCCCCCCGTCTCAGCGGATGAACAGTGTCATGATACCCGCGAGCACCGCGGCGATGACCGCCATGCCGAGCGTGCCGAAGAGCCACTTCTTGCGCTTGACGTCATTCGGGATATAGGGCTTCAGGTCCTCCGTCCCCGGGATGGTCCACATTTTCGTGTGGCCGACCCAATAATCATCGATGAGCAGACGGTCGATGAGATTCAGCACAAAGAGGATGACCAACATCTGCCAAATGCCTTCTCCAAAGCCCCGCGCGCCGTTCACGGCGTACACAAACACAAGCACATAGGCGATGTAGATGGGCAGGCAGACGACCTTGAACATGAGCTGGTCATGCTGAATTTTTTCCCGCGTCGTCAGGCCTAACAAAATGCAGCGCTCCTGCACGTTGTTTTCGTAAAGGTGCACCATGCCCACCGCGCCGTTTCGGATACCGATGGCACACACGAGCATCAACACCACGCCGAGACCGACGCCCTCTAAGATCACTTGTCCGATCATTTGCTTCTTCCTCCTTATTTTTTGAGCTGCCCGACGATCTTGGCGAAGTCCTCCCTCGCCTCTTTGAAATAGGGCAGCATGCAGTAGCAGTGCGTCATGCTGGGGCGCACGGTCACGGTGTAAGGCACGTTTGCCCGCTCACACGCGGCCTTGTACTCCGGCAGCGCGCCGTAGAGCACCTTGTCGGAGCTGTAATAGAAGTGGATATCGCCGACGCCCGTATAATCGCCGTGCGAGGGTGCGAGCGTGTAATCGGGGACATCGTTATGCCCGTTGCGCATGAATTGCTCAGCCTTTGCCATAAAGGCGTAGTCGATGGCGACATCGCTCGCATCGAGCGCCTGCATCCGTGCGCGTTCATCGTCGTTCCACGGCACCTCGCCCGGGGCGACGGCGATGATGTGCTTCGGCTGCGGGAGGGGACGGCCCAGTGCGCTGTTGTGCGCGGCCATGCCCATCGCCAGCGCCGCACCCGAGGAAAATCCGCAGGTGCTCACGTTCCCGCCGCCGTAGAGCGCGACCATCTGGCGGTAGCACTCATAGGCCATGTCATAGCTCTCCGTGATGCAATGCTCGGTGCAGAGGGGGTAGATGGGGAACCACACATCCAAATCCGTCCCATAGCAAAGCTTGCGCAGCACGGCGGCGTCGCCCTTGTCAGGTCCGATGACCATGCCGCCGCCGAAGAAGAACAGGATCGCGCGTCTGGCGGGCTTTTCCGCTGCCCTAACGATCAGGCACGGGAAGCCGTTCACCATTTTCTTTTCGTAGCGCGCCTTGCGGTCCGTCGGCATAAAGAAGCCACGGCCTCGGTTCGCCTTTTCGATGGCTTTCAGCAGCTCATCCTCTGGCAGGGCGAAAGCCTTTTTCGCGCCGGAGAGCTTGTAAGCGGTGCGCAGCAGTAAGGAACCAAAGCTCATCATATCGCCCTCCTCAAATCAGAAAGAATAGGCCCGCGAACATGACAGCGTTCGCGATATTGCCCGTGCCGACGATGTGAAACGGCGAGAGCAGCAAGAATAACGGCAGCGTGTTGAAAACGGCAGCACCGTCATCCCCGCGACAACAGCGGCAAAGAACGATACCGCAAAGATCAGCGATCCAACATAGCAGACGTACATCGTCGCGGACGTTTTCTTGAAAAACTCCACGATGGCAGCCCACGCCTCTTCGGTCTTGTTCATGCGCAGATAAAACCACTCCACCGCGCCGCAGAAAACGTGGTGCGCCACGCCCGGCAGCAGGAAGAGGATGCCGCCCGCAAGCATCAGCGCGCCGCACACGGGAGACTGCGGCAGCATCCACACGCCGAGCACCAGATAGCCCGGAAACGCCGCCGTCATCGCAAACGCGCCCAGCACCATCGAGCGCATCGGCCTTTCGAGCGGCGTATCGCCCATGACGGCGGAGAGCTTTTCATTGTCGCTCAGCGCACGGAAGTCGAAGCGTCCGCCATCCAGCAGCGTGATGATCCGGTCGCAGTGCAGCAGCGTCAGATGCGCTGCGCAGGCGAGCAGGAGGAAGCATTTTAACAGAGTAACGCTCATTTTTCCTCACTCTTCCCGACAAGGCTTTTCCCGTGCGCGGCGCTGACCTCCCGCACGAATTGCTCGTGGTGCTCGCCCGCGAGGCCGCCGTGGCCTAAATCGGTGAATATCTTCACGGCAAGTAGACATCCTTACCGCATTTGCTCTTGATGTCGGGGTGATCCTTCAGGCCCATGCCGTCGGCGATCGTGGTCGTGATCGTCAGGCGCTTGTCTGCCAACACCTCCATCAGCACACGGCAGCCGCAGGAAATGCCGTAGAGAATGTCGATCTTCCCGCCGTAATGCTCGACCACATAGTCGTCGAGGCGTCTTGCCTCGTCCATGGGCGAGACAAATTCCGTCTCCGGCTCGCTGGGATCGAAGCCGTCGTAGGCGACGAGCACAACGTGATACCGCTCCGCCAGTTTTTTAGCTGTAGGGAGCATGCCAAGGCAGCTCACGCCGCCGCCATGCAGCATGACCATGAGCTCAGGGTGCTCCTGCCCGAATTCAAAATACTTCACACGCTCTTCTCCTTCCCCACGATGCTCTTGACGAGCGCCGCCCACTCCTGCGGGTGGCAGGCCAGCAGTTCTTCGTGCTGCATATCCTGCTCATGGATAATGGGGTGTGCGAAGTGCTGCTCGTAGCGGGCGCGGTACTTCTTGCCCATCTTGAGGGCGTAGAAAATATGTATTTCCGTCCCCGGCACGTCGAGCTTGTCGGACAGCGGCGTGATGAGGTCGGAATAAAACTGATTTTTGCAGCTCTGCTGCGTCAAATAAGGCTGCTTCCCGCTGAGCATCCGCATAAAGGCTGCGCCGTAGTCGCCCATCTGCCGCATCTGCTTGTCCATGCGCTTTTGCAGAAGCAACGACTTGAACCTGCCGTCGCGCAGCATCGGGAACATCAGCGGCAGCAGAAGGTCGGTCTGCAATTTTGCCGCAAATTTCGAGGACTGGTCCAGATCTGAGCTGCCGAGGATGCCGTAGTCCATGCGAATATTCCCACGCGATGCAAGCAATCCAACAAACGAGCCGCCGAGCGAGCAGCCGTAGGCCGCGCGGATGTGTCCGCCGTAGTTTGCCTTGAGGTAGTCCTCGATCTTTGCCGTCTCTTCGAGCATCGTTGGGAATTCCGTCCGCTCGGTCTCGTCAAAGCCGTCGTAGCTGACGCAGAGCACGCGATACTCGTCACTCAGCAGCGGGATCACATGGCCGAAATTGCCCCTCCAATGGCAGCAGGTGCCCGGCAGCAGCAAAATGACCGGCGCGGTTTTTTCGCCGAACGCATAGGCCTTCATCGCTCCTGACCTCGCTTTCTCACTTTTGCGCCGTGATGCAGAGCCAGCCCTTTTCTCTCTTGTGGATCTGAATATTACGGAAGCCGGCCTGCTCCAACATATCCTTGAGCTGGACGTCCTTGTAGATGGTCATGCCGTCGATCTTCTCCGTCCACTTTTCGTCCTTTTCATTGTCTCCGTCGCACTCGTTGCAAATCAAAAAACATCCCGCCCGGTTTCAGCACGCGGTGGACCTCGCGGAAGCTCTGAAGCAAATCAGGCCAGAAGTAGACCGTCTCAAACGCGGTGACCAAATCAAACTGCTCCGCCGCAAAGATGAGGTCCGCGACGTTCCCCTGCAGGATGACGCAGCGGCCATTCAAAATGGCGTCCTCGTTGACCTTTTTCGCCTTTTCAACGCTGACAGGTGAATAGTCGACGCCCTTGACAACACCCATCGGACACTCTTTGAGCATTTTTTTGATGTTCGCGCCTCCACCGCAGCCGCAGTCCAGCACGCGCGCATTCTTCGCAATCTCCGCAAACTGCAAGCCCCAGTCCACGAGCGCGCGGTGGCCGACGTTCATCATTGCGAGCATCAGCTTCCCGCCAAGGCCCTCGGGCTTGCGGGTATTTTCAAAAAACGACATGTATCTTCTCCTTTTTGCTCACTTGACCCACATCACAAGAAGGCCCGTGAGCACGCTGATGATGACGAGAAAACAGCGAGCCCGTGAAGAGCATCCCCTTCACGTGGAACCACTTCTGCGCGTAGGCCTTGTCCATGTGCTCCGTCCCCGGCAGGCGGATAGTTGTGCACGCCGATCTCCGGGTGCTTGATGGTGGGAAGCATCACCATCGCCGTGAAAAGCGCCGTAAAAACGACCGCTTCGATCCAAACAGTGCTCCAGATCATGTGGAAGCCCCCTTACTTCTTTTCCAGCACGACGATGCGGTTGGAGATATTGCTGACCGCCGGGATCTTGCCGAGCAGCTTGTAGACCGGCATGAATGCTGCCATGCCCTCGCACAGGCTATGCTCCTCCACATAGCGGAAGTCCGGCAGGAGCGCGGCGAGCGCCGCACCGTTCTTCACGCCCCAGGTGAACCTGGCCTTGCTGCCCTCGATGGACTTTTCCTTGAAGCGCCTCACGACCATCGGATTCATCGTCTCCACGAGGACCTCCACATGGTCGAAGCGCGCCGCGATGACGCCGAAGATGCGCTTCACGTCGGCTTCGGACAAGTACATCGTCAACCCCTCGATGATGACGAGCACGCTCGTGCTCGTCTCCTTGATCTCGCCGCCCCAGTCGTCCATGGCGGACATCGCGATCTGCGAGATGTTCCCGCTCTCGGGCAGGAGCTTTTCGCGCACGGCGATCGACTCAGGCAGGTCGAGGTTGTACCAGTGCGAATAGCCCTTCATGCGGTAGCAGCGCGTGTCGAGCCCGCAGGCGATGTTCACGACCACCGCACCGCCGTGGCTTGCAAGATAGCTCTTCACTAACTTATCGAGCACGATGGTACGCGCGATGACACCGCTGTGCATCGCGCCGTCCTTGTCGGCAAGGGAAAAGTCATAGTCGAGCGCATCGATGATCTCGACCGCCTTGTTGTCGGTGATCGCGCCGCGCGTCTTCGTCTCCTTCGCGCGGGCGTAAACCGTCTGTAACATCGTCTCCGGTACGCCGGAGAGCGTGATCTTCTCACTCATGGTGTCCTTCCTCCATCTTTTCCGCGCGCTCTGCCTTCCTGCAAACGAACCACGCGATGCTCTTTAAATTGCCGAGCTGCACATCGGCGTACATCTCCTCGAGCCGCGCCTTTAGGCTCTGCACCGTTTCATACGGCGGGGTGAAGAATTTCATCGGCTCGTAGAGCTTTTTAATAAGCCGATCCGTCCTTCTGCCCGCCACATAGAAGCAGCCGCAAAACGTACCGCCCGGTCTCAGCACGCGGAGCGTCTCGCGGTACGCCGCCTCCTTATCGGGAAAGGCGTGGAAGCCGTTGAGCGACAGTACGATATCAAAGCTGCCGTCCTCATACGGCAGCACGCCTACGTCGCCCTGTCGAAACCGCACGTTTTGAAGCCCCATGCGCTCCGCCTTTTCCCTCGCCTGCCCCATCATGTCGGGTGAATAGTCAAGGCAGGTGATATCGGCGCACGGCAGCGTCTGATAGAGCGGCATCGTCAGAATGCCTGTGCCCACGGGGACCTCGAGGAGCTTCCCCGCAAAGTCCTCCGGCACACCGGAAAAGGCCTTGGCAAGATACACGTCGCACTCTTCCTTATTCATATCCCAAACCAGACGGCACACGGCCCTGCCCGAGACGGTGGAGCAGGTGATCATACCGTCGTAGAGATCGTTGCTGCCCGTCAGGCGGTAGGCGTTTCGAATGTTCTCTATTCGCTCCACGTTCATTTCTCCCCGCGTTTTGCAAGTTTTGCGTTAGATTTATCTAACCGTCAGTCACAGATATCCGCGGTTAGATAAATCTAACCGCGCACCGCTCAAAAGGCCGTCGTCAGCGGCCTTTTGAGTTTTGACTGATTTTCTTCTTCGGTCATATTATAAGCAGGGAAGAAAAGCTTGTCAATACGGTGTTTTTCGCACTTATTCGAGTCCCAGCGCCTCGCCCGTGGCGAGCACCGCGTTGCGCACGCACTCATTGCAGGGACACAGGACCTTTCCCGTCTCAACGCCTTTCAAGTCCTTGCAGACCGTCGCGCCGCATCTATCCTGAAAGCCAGTGAGCGTGGAGCGCGCATAGCGTCCCGTTCCCTGCCCGTCCGTCAGCAGGCCCTCGGCCATCACCGCGCCGACCAGCGCGCCGCAGGTCGCCTCCATGCAGCCCATGCCCGCGCCGTAGCCCGCCGCGAGCTTCATCAGCGTCTGTTCGTCAAGCGGCAGCAGGTCGGCAAAGGCCAGCGCCACCGCCTGCGCGCAGTTGCACCCGGCCTTCAGCTCCACAGCCCGCGCCGCACGTTCCTGAATGGTCATTGTATCTCTCTCCCTTTTCTTTTTCGTTAGATCCCGACTTGCCAGATCGTCGCTCCTATCGTACTCAGAACAGCGCGCAAAGTCAACCGCCTACAAGCTTTCAGGCCGCGTGATCGAACGGAAAAATTTACAAAAACTTCTCCCTTTTCCGTCCTTTCTCATGGTATGATAGCGTGAACGATCCATCCTGATAGAAAGAGGAGACCGCTATGTCACAGGTGACCAAGCGCGCGCTGGAAGCGTCGCTCAAAAATCTGCTGCTGCAAAAGCCCCTGAGCAAGATCACCATCAGCGATATCACGGAGGACTGCGGCATCAACCGCATGACGTTCTACTACCACTTCAAGGACATTTACGACCTCATCGAGTGGTCGTGCCTCGAGGACGCCAGCCGCGCGCTCGCGGGCAACAAGACCTACGAGACGTGGCAGCAGGGCCTTTTGCAGCTCTTTAAGGCCGTGCAGGACAACAAACCCTTCATTATGAACGTCTACCACTCCGTCAGCCGCGAGCAGGTGGAAAACTACCTCTACAAGGTCACCTACGACCTGCTCGAGGGCGTGGTCGAGGAGCAGGCGCAGGGCATGAGCGTGCGCGAGGAGGACAAGGCCTTCATCGCGACGGTCTACAAGTACGCCTTTGTCGGCCTGATGCTCGACTGGATCAAAAACGACATGAAGGGCGACCCGCAGCTTCTCGTCGACCGGCTCGAGCTCGTCATCCATGGCAATGTCCGCGCCGCGCTCGAGCGCCTGCGGATCGACAAGCCGCAATGATCCCATAACGGTAAAACGAGCCGTGCAGCTTCGTCTGCACGGCTCGTTTTTTCCCCGTTTGCCAAGCGCCGCGTTTTTTTTGCGTTTTTCATACTTTGGTATGATTTACTTATGTTGCATTTGCAAATATAATATGCTAAGAAATCCTTAACTGTAAAAAGATGTCAAAACGCAATGATGAGGGAGGCCTCCCTCATCTCCGCAGGGTACCCTGCGGGCCCCACAGTGAAGATCACAATAAGTGAAAACATAAGGAGGAAATTGCATGAACAAACAAGCAGAACTGACCCGATGGACGCCAAAGAGGCTATTGAGCCTTCTCATGGCGCTCATCATGACGCTGAGCCTGCTGCCGACAGCAGCGCTGGCGGATGCGGGCGACTCCCTTCTCAAGGTTACCGGAGTCTCCACCGGCTACTTGATCGTGGGGCAGGAGTCTAATGATATCACAGCCACGCTGACCGCTGGTTCATCGGTCACCGCGTCTGTAAATGTCTGGCTCAAGATCACTGTGAAGCAGAGAACCCCCGCAGGAAGTATAAGTACAGGGGATTGCACCATCCAGTATAAGGATGCAACCAGCACTACATATACCGATGTCACCACCTCCCCTGACTACATCGCCGGCACCATCACCGGTTATCTGGGCGGCACTGTCGCTTCTACTCTAACTCCTGGCGGCACCGTTTCCGCTACTTTCAAGTTAAAGTTTAACAAGCCCGGTCAATATGATTACTCTGTAATTGCTTACCACAGGGATGCTTCAGGCAATTTCGTTGCCCTCCCCTCCGCCAGCGCCGGTTCAAGCATCGTGGTCAAGGACGTCATCGAGTCTGTGACCGTGGACCCGGCCAATCCCGAAGCGGGCCAGCCGTTTACGGTCACGGCCATGACCAATGTCGCCGGTAATATTGATTTTTCGTATGGTACTCAGTACGGAACCGTCTCCGCCTCTCCCAGAGCGAACGGTACTTACTATGCAAACATTCAGTTTACCGCTGATAATACCGTTCCTGTTACTGATGCTATCAAGGCCACTCTTTTCGACACAACCGGCATTCTCGCCACAAAGAAGGCTGATTTGACTGTGGCCGCGGCCGCGACGTACCACACCGTGACGTTCCGCGCGAACGGCGATAACGTGTACACCCTGCCCGCGCCGCAGGTCACGGTTCAGATTGCGAATGAAAACGTCACCGATGTGGACGTCATTGGTCTTCACCCGACTTCGAGCATTGGCGGTAACGTCCACTTCAATGTCAAAGTGCCTGTTAAGTACAACACGGCCGACTTGCGTGTGTCCGCCGGAAATCTTACATCATCCTATATAATTCTGGTGCCTGTAGATCGTGTTGAAGGCACTGATCCTGTTACCGGAAAACCAATTGTCACGCTTTATTACCAGTTTACTGTGGAAGAGGATCTGACTTATGTAGACCCAACCACCCACGCTCTGACACTGCTGGTCCATGTCGGCGCTGTGCCCGTCAAGACCTTCAATGTCACCCTCCCGACGGGCGAGGGCTTCGACGCGGCGTTCACTGATCCGGCGGCCGCGGCCAACGACAAGATCGCGCCCGCGGACTATGACGGCACTGTGTCCTTCACCGTGACGCCGCGCCCCGGCTACACCGTCGAAGGCGTGTATGCGAACGGCGAGAGGCTGAACCTGGCCTCCGGTACCTACACGATCAATCACATCACGTCCAATCAGGCCGTAATGGTCGATATGGCCGCGGTCCAGTTCCATACCGTGACCTACGTTCTTGACGGCAAGCAGATGGCCACGCAGAGCGTTCAGGACAACGCTACGTTGACCCCTCCGAGCGCCCCGAACAAGACCGGCTACACATGGAACGGTGAATGGTATATGAATGAGGACTACACCGCTCCCTTCACCGGTCCCGTAACAGGCGATACCATCCTCTACGGCCGTTACACGCCCATTGAGGTATCGATCTCTTATGATCCGAAAGGCGGCAGCTGGCCCGGCGGCACCGCTCCCGCTTCTGTCACCAAGACCTACGGTCTGGCGGCCACGCTGACCGAGATCATCCCGACCAAGGATGGCTGCACCTTCCTCGGTTGGAGCGAGACCGACGGCGCGACCGCCGCGTCCTACCTCCCCGGCGCGACCTTCTCGAAGGAGATCGAGGCCGACACCATCCTCCACGCCGTGTGGCAGAAGAACACCTACACCATCACGTTCAGCAGCGGCGAGGGCTACACCCTCCACTCGGGCCATGGCTCCATGACCGTTGCGGACGGCGAGAACTTCGATTTTAACCTGATCGTTGACCCCGCCTACGCGCAGAATGACCCGGAGGTCTGGACGAACACCACCGGTGTCGGCACCGGAAGCAAACTGACGAACCCTGTCGCGTACACCAATCCTGTCGACGGTTCAAAGCAGTATCACTACATGCTGACGAACGTCAAGGCGGATACCGCGGTCAATGTCAAGGTCACTGCCAACGCGACCTACACCGTGACGTTCATGACCGGCACCACCCCCTATCAGACGCAGCAGGTGGAGTTTAACCACAAGGCCACCCAGCCCGTTGACCCCGTGGTCGAGGGCTTCACGTTCGGCGGCTGGTACAAGGACCCGGGTTGTGCTGATGCCAACAAGTGGAATTTCGCCACCGACACGGTGACCGGCCCCACCACGCTCTACGCCAAGCTGACGCCCATCGAGCCGGTCATCACTTGGCCCACCACGACGACGGGCTACACCATTGCGGTTAAGTATACCGCCCCCGGTGCAACAGACGCAACAGTGCTGACCGCCCCCGGCCCCATTCCCTACAACTCCGTGGTGACCTTCACCATCACGATTTCCAAGGGCTACGACGCATCGCAGATGCAGGTTGGTATCAACAACCAGCTGCTCGCCCCCAAGGAGATCAACGGTGATGACTACATCTTCGAGTTCACCGCGAAGCAGGATACCAAGATCACCGTCGTCGGCGTCGAGCGCAAAACCGTGACGATCATTTATAATGATAACGGCGGTTACGGCGGCCCGGTGCAGGAAACGGTCAACTACTTCCTGCCCAGCGGCCCGAACAACGGCGAGATCAGCGAGACCGTGCCGAAGCGCGAGGGCTACGACTTCAAGGGTTGGAGCACCGATAACATGGCCACTTGGGATGCTACCACCGGCAAGATCACTCACGAAACCGGCGTGGCCGCGACCGACCTCCTGCCCGGTAACGAAAGCCCGTTCACTTCGGACACCGTCCTCTACGCCGTCTGGCAGGCCAAGAAGACGGGCATCGATCTGAAAGTCGACAAGACTGAGCAGTACGAGGGCGAGGATGTCACGCTGACCGCGAAGATTACGTCCGGCACCGCTTCCGTCACCACCGGCTCGGTGCAGTTCTACCGTTCGACGGACAGCGGCGCCAACTGGACGCTGCTCGACAGCAAGGTCGTCAGCGGCGGCACCGCCATCTACAAGGCCGAGACCAGCGGCTTTAAGTACGGCGGCACGAACAAGGACACCTATAAGGCCGTCTTCATCCCCACCGAGGGCAACGGCTATACCAAGATCGAGAGCGCCACGAATCCGACCGTCACGGTCAAGTCCACCGCCATCAGCTGGAAGCTGGATACGACCGATCCCGCCACCCATAAGATCAAAGATACGGCCAATGCTCTGACCATCAAGGATAAGGATGGCCATACGGTCACCGCCATGGTCGCCGGTCAGGTCTACACGCTGGAACTGCCCGCGATCTACGCGCTCGATGAGCAGGGCACCCCGCTGACCGTGAAGCAGGACTACTCGGTCACGTGGCAGTATCGCGATGCTAATGGCGTCTGGACGGATTACAACAACTCCGCCTCCGGCAATACCACTAAGGTCGACGCGGCCTATTCCCAGTATGTGTTCCGCGCGGTCGTAACGCCGGTCACCGGCGCGACCAGCCACTTCACCAAGGCCGCGAAGTACGCTGCTGACGGCGCTCTGGTGAACGACCAGTATGAAACCGTGCTGATCTCCGAACCGACCGCGGAAGTTACGCTTCAGACCACCAAGACTGACCTCGTCATCACTGGGCACAATATTGAGGAAGATGCAGGAACTGTGATCAATGGTACTGCACAGTTTAGACAGAAGCATCTTGCTCAATTTGAAGGTCAGACTGTCATTTTGAAGGCGACGGTCATTGACTCCACAAGCAAAAATGCCGTTGCTGATGGCGGCAAGGTTTACTTCTACCGCTATGTGGATGGCACAAATGATGTAAAACTCAACCAAACCGCTATAGTGGTGAATAACGGCATCGCCGAGCTTTCCGACGTTACAATTAAGGCTTACGATGCTTCGACTGGGAAATATTTTAACAGTGATGCAAACATTGACCGCTTCTATGCCGTATACGAAGGCGATGCGACTTATGCCACCAGTGCTTCGGTTACTTATGACGCTTCGACTGGCTACGCAAAACCGGTAAGTGTTGCAGCTGCAACGGCTGACAGTATTTTCGTCAAGTCCACCGCCATCCAGACCCCGATCATCGATTCTACGCTGGCAAACGACGCTGGCGATAAGGCGACCACCTACATCAAGGACCTGACTGGCCTGCTGGCCGGCGTGCAGCACACCTTCACGCTGCGGCAGACCGGCGCGGCTGCCACCGCCGATAACCAGTTCTCCGTGGTTGCGAAGGACGGCCGTACCGTTGCGGCAGAGAACTACGACATCGAGTGGCAGCACAAGACCGGTGATAACTTTGCCAAGGCCGCCAACGACAGCACGGCGGCAATCTATACCACCAAGACCACCAAGTTCGGCGACCAGTACCGCGTGGTTCTCAAGGCCAAGGGCGACATGACGGTCGACGCAACGTCGAAGGTCGCTGAAATCGGCAAGAAGCAGGACGTCACCGTGACTGTCGAAGCCAGCGCGGATTGGGTCTATCAGCTCAATGATATCACCCTGACCGCGACCGTGGCTGCGGCGGGGACTTCCCCCACCATGAAGCCCGCCGGCAGCGTGACCTTCTACTACTCCGTGGACGGCGGCACTAATTGGACAAAGATTGGTGAAGCCAAAGACCTTGCAGAGGTCACAGGCGTTATGACCGCCAGCATCCAGACCGATCAGTTGCCTGTCAAGGCTGGTGACAACACCAAGCAGGACGTCAAGATCACCGCTGTCTACGAGGGTAACGAGACCTTTGAGAAGAGCGCCACTGCCACTGCAACAGGTGCGTCTCACACTATCGCCGCAACCCCTAATTGCACGACGACGAACAAGACCGTCACCGTCTACTCCTCCGTGGTGTATGTGAAGGATACGGTCGAGAACAAGACTGTCAGCGTTTCCAATAAGACCCACGAAAGTGGCATCTACATCTACGCTGAGGATGACAAGGTGCTTGCCAACGAGGGCAATGTCAACCTGAAGCTCAGCGAGGTCTACACGCTCGACCATGACATTCCCCTGTCCAAGCTGACCTACAACACGGACTACACCGTCCAGTGGCAGATGCTGACCAACGCGGCAGCTTATCCTGACAAGGCGAAAGAAAATACGCCGTGGACGAACATCACCAGCGCCACCGGCACGACCTGCCAGATCAATGTGGAGAAGGGTGCGGCTTACCGCGCGGTCATCACCGTGAATGATACGCCGATCGCCAAGGGTTCCTATGAAAAGATTGATCAGGGCACGGTCGGTACAGCAGATAAGAACGACGGCCGTCAGGTCTACTACTCCAACATTCTCGTGGCGGCGAACGCGCCCGCAACGCTGACGGTCAACGTCAACACCGACAACACGAGCAAGGGCTATGAGGGTATCGTCGAGGGTGAGACCGTCACCATCCACACCTTCACCTCCGGTGCGACCGGCACCACGCCCATCAGCCAGCTGACCGTCAACATCTATCCCGGTAAACCGGCAGAGGTTGCGGCCGCGACTACTCCCGTCGCCCCGGTCTTTACCGCTGAAAAAGCCAATGTCAACGGCCATGTGAGCTTCGACTGGAACAAGGACGTGACCCCCGGTTACTACACGCTCAAGGTCAAGGCCACATTCACCAACGGCTATGACGACAAGGAGATCACCCGCACGCTCATCGTCCGCGACAACGACTACTCGTTCAATGTGACCGGCGACAATGCCGTTTATAACGGCAAGGTGCAGGGCCTGAAGGTAACCGTTGCCGATATGGGCATCGAAAACGCGCTGGCGCAGAAGTCCGTTGTGGTCTACTACTACACGGATGAAGCCCGCACGCAGCAGGTCGAGCCGACGCAGGCCGGCACCTACTATGCGACCGTCCGCCTGCAGGAGTCCGCTTACTGGACGGAAAAGACGGCCCCGGCTACCTTTACGATCAAGCCGCGTGAGGTCAGTGTCATTGATCTCGTCGCGCAGGCCAAGGTCTACGACGGCACCAACAACGCCAACATTCAGGAGATCATCCTGAACGACGCTAAGGTCGATGCGACGACCGGTCTGCCCACTAATGGCGAGGGCATCATCGACGGCGACAGCGTCTATGCCGTCGGCACCGGCTATACCAGTCCGGCCACTGCCAGCACCGACGCAACGCTCCGCGTCAAGAACGTCACCCTCAAGGGCGACGACGCGGCGAACTACGAGTTCAAGGAATCTGACTACACTGAGGTCTTCAACATTCAGCGCAGCCAGGTCAAGGGCGCGATCGTCTCCGGCAGGACCTACAAGTATACCGGCAAGGACATCAAGCTTGCTGCGAGCGACATTTACCTCATCGATCAGGCGGGCAACCAGCTCACCAACTATGAAGTGACCTACTATTACCACAACGGCGACGGCGTGGAAAAGGTCGACGCCATGAACAAGATGGGCAAGTACACCGTCATCGCCTGCCCCGAGCAGACCAACTACAAGGGCGGCGCGACCGAGACCGTGTATGTCGGCACGACTGACAATGCCGGTACACTCGTTACGAGCGCCAAGAGCAGCCTCATCACCATCAGCAACACCGTGGAGCTGTACGGCGCAGCGGAGAACAAGGGTATCGTGGCCACCGCCACCAATAACGCCACGGTAACGGTCGAATATCAGAACGGTACGGGCTGGTCCGCAACTCGCCCCACTGACGCAGGCCGCTATCTCGTTAAGGTCACCACTTCCACCGGCGACACTGCCTACGGTCTCTACACCGTGGTCAAGGCCCGCCCCGAGTTCACCCCGACGACGGATAAGTCCAGCATGGAATATACCTCCGGCCGCTATGACGGCACGGTCGATGCAGGCCTTATGAGCGGCAGCACCGCCGAGACCTACATCACCTACACCGGCGGCACCATTCAGGGCGTTGCCTACGAAGCCCCCACCGAGGTCGGCAAGTATATTGCGACCGTCCATGTGGGTGAAACCGCAAACTACACCGCACACGAGAAGCAGGTCGCCTTTGAGATCGCGCCCAAGGCGCTGACCATCACGGCGGACAGCATCTCTCGCCAGCAGTACGGCGCTTATCCCGATCTGACCGCTTCCTTTAAGGGTCTCGCCACCGGCGGCGTTGCGAAGGATACCTCGCTGCGCGACGTTCAGATCCAGCCGGAGCTGATTGACAAATCGAACTACAGCAACGACGCAAGCGATCAGGTTGGCAACAACTACAAGATCATCGCGGTTGCCGCACTCGCCCGGAACTATACCGTCAGCTATGTGGACGGTAATATGTCCGTGACGCGCGAAGACCCGAAGCCGTATCTCGAGATCCGCGGCATGATCGAAAACGGTGACGGCGCGACCAACCTTGCCTACTATGGCGACGTCATCCAGCTCTACGCCTACGGTAATCAGATCAAAACCACAACCGGCGATGTTTACAACACGTCCAGCATTCTCGCGTGGAGCGTGGATAAGCCGGCTCTGGCAACCATTACGCAGGACGGTCTGCTGACCGTGACCGGTGTCGGCGATGTAACGGTTACGCTGACGCGCGGCATCGGCGCACAGCAGATCAGCACAGACCTGACGTTCAAGGCCAAGAAGCAGGAAGTCAAGGTCGTGGTCCCCGCGGAAGATAAGGTCTACGACGGCACCACTCAGGATTACACCAGCACAAAGACTTTGAGCGCCGTTAACGCCATGGGCACCAATGTCTTTAGTAGAAATGACAGATTCGTAATTATCAACAATACAAGATCTGACGTTGGCAGTCAGATCGTCACTGGCAAGGTTTCTGATTCCATCCACAGCTTCCAGTCCGAGACCTACGGTGGTCTGTTCACCATCAATGTCAAGGATGTCACCGTGAAGCCGAAGGAAATCTCCGTTATCTATGGTGATGCGCTCGGTACGCTCGGTTACACCGACCCCGACATCATCGCCGGTATCCCCGCACTGACGGACGGCAAGGCTGTTTCTGAGCGCGACGCTTACATCAACCTCGATGTTCTGGACGGCTACGAGATCCTTGTTGCCGGCCGCGAGAACGAGAACTACAACGTCAAGTATGTCACCGATCAGACCGCGCCCGACGTTAAGGTCACGGCAAAGGATCTGAGCATCTCGACCGGCACGCTGAACAAGCAGACCGGCATGACCTCCGGCAGCCTGAACCCGATGGGCAAGTATCCCGTCAACGGTGCCGCGATTAAGGATCCTGCCCCCGCCATGGGTCCGTCCAACGTCCGTATGTACGGCGAGCCCAACTGGGTCATGGATGAAACGCTTGCCACTCTGATCAGCGGCGACACGCTGGCCGATCTGGCAGCGCTGAACGGCCAGCTGGTCAGCTTCAACTACAACATCGGTGCGGACGCCAATGTAAGCTACACTGACAAGTCCACGAAACTGGCTGTGAGCGGTTCCACCATGCCTGATTACGAGGTTTTCACTAACGCTTCCAAGATGGCCTTCAAGAACTACAACGAGATATACACGCTCGGTACGCAGAACATCTACCAGCGCCCCGTTACGCTGTCGGTCCCCTCGGGCATGACATTGACCGCGTACAAGCCTTCGATTCTGGATAGTTCAAATCAGGTAAAGAACGATGTACTGCTCAATCTGCTGCTGAATAATCTGATCGTCAGCAAGTATAACAACGAGGGTGGCCTCGCCGAGCTGCTGAAGCACACGATCAAGGATCTTAACATTCAAATCAAGTCCACGCAGGTTACCGGTGACAAGCTGACCGTTAAAATCGCACTCGACAACCAGAACTACTGGCTCAACAGTGCGAATGAGCAAACCTTTGAAATCACGTTGGTCACCGAAAAGATTGTTCCGAAGTACAGTACGCTTGATTGGACGAGCTTCAGCGTGACGATGTATGACGCAGAGGGTAAGGCTCCTGTGAGTGTGAACGGCGCAGTCAATTTCTACATCTTCAAGAAGAAGGACGGCGCTGATCTGAAGTATTCTGACTACAAGAATGACCCTATCATCCGCAGCGGTCCGATGACCCCGACCGGCAGCACAGGTCAGTACGTCGCAAGCTTCGAGCGACTGCCCGCCGGTGAGTATGCCTACTTTGCCATCGCACAGAATTACACCATCGTCGAGTAATCAACCCATAAATGAGAACCCCGCCCCGGTTTCCCGGGGCGGGCGATGAAACGGAGGAATCAAAATGAAAAAACTATTTAGCCGCGTCATCGTGCTCATGCTGATGATGACAATGGTGCTCGGCATGACCGTCTATGTGGCCGCCGAAACTTCCGGTGTACAGCAGGGTACCGGCTCCAGCGGCACCCTGACCGAGACCCCTTTCACCCCCAGCGTCCCCACCTACCGCGTCATCGTGGATGACGCACAGAAGGACCAGCTCAAGCCCGACCGCACCGCCGCCTCCGCCGGCACGACCGTGACCATCAAGGTCGCCGACGGCGTCAGCACGGATGCGATTCAGGTCCTGGGCAAGGACGGCAAGGCCGTGGAGCTGACCAAGGTCAACGACACGACCTATACCTTCAAGATGCCCGCCTGCGACGTCAACGTCAGCGGTGCGGTGATCGACCTCCGCCTGAACACGACGGACCACTTCGCCTACATTCAGGGCTATCCCGACGGCACGTTCCAGCCCGACGGCTCCCTGACCCGCGCGGAGGCCGCGACCATCTTCTATCGGCTTCTGCTCGACACGAGCGTGACGAAGAGCGTGACCTTCTCCGATGTGAAGGCCGGCAGCTGGTATGAAAATGCCGTCAAGGTCCTCGCCTCCAAGGGCGTGATCGCCGGTTATCCGGACGGCTCGTTCAAGCCCAACGCGTCCGTCACGCGCGCGGAGTTCTGCGCCATGGCGTCCCGCTTCTTCACGCTGGAAGAGGGCACGGTGAAGTTCACCGACGTCCCGACCACCTTCTGGGGCTATCCGTACATCGCTTCTGTCGTCGCCAAGGGCTGGCTGACGGACAGCGCGACCGCCTATCAGCCCAACGGTGCGATCAGCCGTGCCGAGGTCGTGAGCATCGTCAACAAGATGCTTGGCCGCAGCGCTGACGCGGCGTTCCTCGCCAAGGGCGCCGATGGGCTCAAGGCCTTCACCGACGTTAAGGCAGACGACAGCTGCTATCTCGACGTCATGGAGGCGGCCAACGCCCACAACCACAAGCTCTCCGGCGGCAAGGAGACCTGGACGGGTCTGAAATAAGTCCTGACGGCAAGGCCGGCGATCTGACGGATCGCCGGCCTTCCTTCTTTTCCGCGAAAAGAGGATCTTTATCAAATCCGGCAGCCTGATAAAATTTTTTACAGCTTTCCGGACGGTGATAAGTTTCTTATCACCGCCCGATTTCTGCTGATTGTTCTTTTCGCAAAACCGCGGTATGCTTTCAACATCGAAAGGAAAACATACCGTTGATTCCCAAGGTTGAATGTGTTTCGTGGATCAGCGGTTTCACAGGCAGTTTGAAAGGAGAAATGATCTATGTATTATTCCAGCGGTAACTATGAAGCGTTCGCCCGTCCCAAGAAGCCCGAAGGCGTGGACAACAAGTCCGCCTATATCGTCGGCAGCGGCCTCGCCGCGCTGACTGCCGCCTGCTACCTCGTGCGTGACGGCCAGATGAAGGGTGAGCACGTGCACGTGCTCGAAAAGGGTAATCTGCCCGGCGGCGCGTGCGACGGTTACAAGTTCGAGAACCTCGGCTATGTGATGCGCGGCGGCCGCGAGATGGACAACCATTTTGAGGTCATGTGGGATCTTTTCCGCTCCATCCCCTCCATCGAGACCGAGGGCGTGAGCGTGCTCGACGAGTACTACTGGCTCAACAAGGAAGACCCCAACTACTCCCTCTGCCGCGCCACCGAAAAGCGCGGTCAGGACGCCCACACCGACGGCAAGTTCAGCATCTCCGACAAGGGCGCGATGGAGATCATGAAGCTCTTCTTCACCCCCAACGAGCAGCTGCAGGACAAGAAGATCACCGACTTCTTCGATGACGAGGTCCTGAATTCCAACTTCTGGCTCTACTGGCGCACGATGTTCGCCTTTGAAAACTGGCACAGCGCGCTTGAGATGAAGCTTTATATCCAGCGCTATATCCACCACATCGGCGGTCTTCCCGACTTCACGGCGCTGCGCTTTACGAAGTACAACCAGTATGAGTCCATGATCCTCCCGATGGTCAAGTACCTCGAGAGCCACAACGTCCAGTTCCACTACGGCGTGCAGGTCGCAAACGTCGAATTTGACTGCTCCGACCCCGCCCACAAGCTCGCCAAGCGCATCGACGTGATCCGCGAGGGCAAGAAGGAGGCCATCGACCTCACCGAGAACGACCTCGTTTTCATCACCAACGGCGGCTGCGTCGAGAATTCCTCCATGGGCAGCCAGAACACCCCCGCCCAGTTCAACACCGAGCTCAAAGAGGGCGGCGGCTGGGATATGTGGCGCAAGATCGCCGCTCAGGACCCCTCCTTCGGCCATCCGGACAAGTTCTGCTATGATCCGGAGCAGACCAACTGGATGAGCGCCACGGTGGAGACGCTGGATCAGCGCATCATCCCCTATATCAAGAACATCTGCAAGCGGGATCCCTTCACCGGCAAGGTAGTCACCGGCGGTATCGTCACCGTGAAGGACTCCAGCTGGCTCATGAGCTGGACCATCAACCGCCAGCCTCAGTTCCGCCAGCAGCCCAAGGATCATTGCCTGGTGTGGGTGTATGCCCTGTTCACCGATAAGCCCGGTGACTACGTGAAAAAGCCTATGCGGGAGTGTACCGGTAAGGAGATCTGCATGGAGTGGCTGTATCACATCGGCGTGCCGGAGAGTGAGATCGAGGACATGGCCGCCAATAGCGCCAACACCGTCCCTGTGATGATGCCCTATATCGACGCCTTCTTCATGCCCCGTGCCTACGGCGATCGGCCCAAGGTCGTACCCGACGGCGCTGTGAACTTCGCTTTCCTGGGCCAGTTTGCCGAGACACCCCGTGACACCATCTTCACCACGGAGTACTCCATGCGGACCGGTATGGAGGCCGTGTACACCCTGCTGAACGTGGATCGTGGCGTGCCGGAGGTCTGGGGCAGCGTATATGATGTCCGGGATCTGCTGGATGCCACCGTGAAGCTGCGGGACGGCAAGAAACCCATCGACATGGAGCTGAATCTGCTGGAAAAGATGGCCCTGAAGAAGGTCCTCAGCAAGATCCACGGCACCGATATCGAGAAGCTGCTGAAGGAGTATCAGGTCATCTGAGGCCCGTTGGTTCGGCTGCTGCGGCAGTCGATGACCTTCTGAAAACAGAAAAAGGAGAGGTACGGCCCATGTCACAGCCCTATAAGGCGGTAATTTCAAAATACGGAAAGTGACATTCGCAACGGCAAGCAATAAGACTCTGGCTCACAAGGTCGGAGCCTTATTGTTTTCTACCTGTAATATATCGCATCTTTGTGCCTCGGCAGCTTTCTGAGTATCATGAAAACGTCAGGAGGTGTCGGACAATGAGAAAACAGAACTATCACATTCCATGAACGTACCTTCCTTCCTGTGACTTGGCAGTTAGGGGAATTTAACCATCGGGTAAAATGCTTGGTTAGAATGGGCGAACCGATATCCCTTGGAAAAGCCACATCGCTGCAGCCTTCCCCTGTTAAAACAGCTCCCGTGTCTCCGACAGCCAGCGGCAGGCCGCCGGAATGGCCGCCGCCGCACGCTCTGCCGGGGGCAGGGCAGCGTTGCCCTGTAAGGAGTGCTGAGCCGCGGCGAAGCCCTCGGTGTGGATATCCTCCAGCACCACGAAAAAGAGAAGCTCCTTGGAGTCAAAGAATTTGTAGGCGGTAAAAATAACGGATTCCCATTTTGTTTTCGGCATAGAACTGCCCTCCTGCGTTCATTGGAGCTGCTCTCAGATCCCGGAGCGCAAAAAAGAAATGCCCCTCCGCCGTCCGACATGGGCAGAGTGACATTTATGATCTCACATTCTCTATGGGATACCCGGTCAGATCCGCCGGATATATGTTCTGTTATAACCGAAGGATGCTCCATCTGGCAAGTGTTTTTTCCGGAGGTTTTTTCGGTCGAGAGGAGGAAGATTTCAACTTGACGCAGGGCAACTTTTGTATTATGGTGTACTTACCATCGATGAACAAGGGCAAACACGGTCTTGCCGGGCAGAAATCCGCCTATACTGCGTCGATCCCCTTGACCATACGGAAAGTATGCTCTGCAGGTCTTTCCTTGTCTGGCCGCATTTCTGCTCCGGCAAAACTGCAAGGCCCCTGCCAACGATGGCTTTTCGAGTGATTTTTGTTTTTTGAGATGCAGACGGCGCCCGCCAAGACGAAAAGGACAAAAAGCGCCGGAAAGACACGCTGCCAGACGTGATTGCCCTCGTCCATTTTTGGTACCGGACGTGGTACCAAAAATGGACATTGACAGGACAAAATTCCTGTCAGCGATCGGTGAGAAAAGTGTCCGGTTCGTGTCAGAAATCGGCCAGATCGGGGGAGACCTTGTTGTGACCGTTTCACCGCACCTGCTGCCAAGAGCATTTCGGCAGCAGAGGACATTTCAGCAGTGAAGGATATTTTTAGTAAGGAGGATTTTCCATGCCTACCATCAAAACCGGCATCCGCTTCTCCAAAAAGCAGCCGCTGAGCGAGCAGGAGCTGCGGCAGCTTCACGCCTACTGGCGTGCCGCCAACTATCTGACGGCCTGCCAGCTGTATCTGATGGATAACCCTCTCCTGGAGCGCCCGCTGGTCAAAAGCGACCTCAAGCAGACCATCGTGGGACACTGGGGGACCTGCCCCGGCCAGAACTTCATCTATACCCATCTGGATCGGGTCATCAAGCGCAACGATCTGGATATGATCTATCTCTCCGGTCCCGGCCACGGCGGCAACGCCATGGTGGCGCAGGACTGGCTGGACGGCAGCTATACCGAGGTCTATCCCAACATCACCCGAGACAAGGAGGGGATGCAGAAGCTCTTCAAGCGTTTCTCCTTCCCCGGCGGCATCCCCAGCCATGTGGCGCCGGAGACCCCCGGCTCCATCCATGAGGGCGGCGAGCTGGGCTACTCGTTGGCCCACGCCTTCGGCGCCGTGGCGGATAGCCCCGATCTGATCGCTGCCTGTGTGGTGGGCGACGGCGAGGCGGAGACCGGTCCGCTGGCCACCTCGTGGCACGGCAACAAATTCGTCAACCCCATCACCGACGGCGCTGTGCTGCCCATTCTGCACCTCAACGGCTTCAAGATCGCCAACCCCACCATCTTCTCCCGCATGAGTCACGAGGAGGTGGAGTGCTTCTTCCGTGGCTGCGGCTGGGAGCCGTACTTCGTGGAGGGCGACGACCCCATGGTCATGCACCAGCAGATGGCGGCGGCGCTGGACCGGGCCATCCGGGAGATCAAGCGCATCCAGCGGGAGGCCCGCAAGACCGGCGAGGCCAAGCGGCCCCGCTGGCCCATGATCGTGCTGCGCACCCCCAAGGGCTGGACCGGCCCCAAGGAGGTGGACGGGCTGCCAGTGGAGAACTGCTGGCGAGCCCATCAGGTGCCTATCTCCATGGGGACAGACACCGACCGGCACCTTGCCCAGCTGGAGGCGTGGCTGCGCTCTTATAAGCCGGAGGAGCTCTTTAACCCCGACGGTACGCCGGTGGAGCTCATCGCCTCCTTCCCGCCCACGGGCCGCCGCCGCATGGGCGCTAACCCTCATGCCAACGGCGGACTGCTGCTGCGTGACCTGCGGACCCCCGATTTCCGGGACTACGCCGTGGACGTCAAGGCCCCCGGAGCCGTGGAGGCGCAGGATATGTATGTGCTGGGTACCTACGTCCGGGACGTGATGAAGCTGAACATGGAGTCCCGCAACTTCCGCATCTTCGCCCCCGACGAGACGGCCTCCAACCGCTTGCAGGCGGTGTTCGAGGTGACGGGCCGCCGCTTCCTGGACCAGCAGATCCCCGGCATCGACGACCATCTGGACCCGGACGGCCGGGTCATGGACTCCATGCTCTCCGAGCATTTCTGCGAGGGCTTTTTGGAGGGCTACCTCCTGACGGGCCGTCACGGCTTCTTCGACAGCTATGAGGCCTTCATCCGCATCGTGGACTCTATGTTCGCCCAGCACGCCAAGTGGCTGAAGATGTGCAGCGAGCTGCCGTGGCGGCAGGATATCGCCTCGCTGAACTATATTCTGGCCTCCAACGTCTGGCAGCAGGACCACAACGGCTTTACCCATCAGGACCCCGGCTTTTTGGATCACGTGGCCAACAAGAAGGCAGACGTGGTGCGGATGTATCTGCCGCCGGATGCCAACTGCCTGCTGTCCTGCTTCGACCACTGCATCCGCAGCCGAAATTACGTCAATGTCATTGTGGCCAGCAAGCACCCCCGGCCCCAGTGGCTGACCATGGAGCAGGCGGTGAAGCACTGCACCCAGGGGATCGGCATCTGGAGCTGGGCCTCCAACGATCAGGGGCAGGAGCCGGATGTGGTCATGGCCTGCTGCGGCGATACGCCTACGCTGGAGACGCTGGCCGCCGTGAGCATCCTGCGTCAGGAGCTGCCGGAGCTGAAGATCCGGGTGGTGAACGTGGTGGATCTGATGAAGCTGCAGCCCCACACCGAGCACCCCCACGGCCTGACGGATGAGGAGTACGACGGCCTGTTCACCAAGGATAAGCCCATCATCTTCGCCTATCACGGCTACCCCACGCTGGTGCATGAGCTGACCTACCGCCGCCACAACCGGAACCTCCATGTGCGGGGCTACAAGGAGGAGGGAACTATCACCACCCCCTTCGATATGCGTGTTCTCAACGACATTGACCGCTTCGATCTGGTCATCGATACGGTCCGTCGGCTGCCCCAGTTGGGCAACCGGGGGGCGTATCTGGTGCAGAAGATGCAGGATAAGCTGGTGGAGCATCGTCAGTACATCCGGGACAACGGCGTGGATCTGCCGGAGGTCCGCAACTGGAAGTGGGACAGCAGTCTGAACGCTGCCGAATAAGGCTTGCAAAGAAATAACCGCCGGAGGCGGTGCGCCCTATGACGCACCGCCTCCGGCGGTTTGGCTGACGGGAGAAGGAGTATCCTGCGATACTTGCCGGGCTGCGGGGAGCAGCACCATGAAGGCGGCCGCAGCGATCTCCATTTCCGCTCCGTGAATACGGCGGTTCCCACAGGCACGCCTGAAAGAAGCAACAGAAAAATCCACCGTAATTCTATCAGAATTACGGTGGATCTTATGGTGGACCTGATGGGATTCGAACCCACGACCTCTCGGATGCGAACCGAACGCTCTCCCAGCTGAGCTACAAGCCCGGATATGAAGTTGTAGAGCCATAATATATGGAGCGGATGCTCCGCTCCATATATTATACACACTTCTTTATAAAATGCAACCATTTTCTCTCCGGCGGCGCAAAAAATTGCCCCTGCCGATGGAAAACGCCGTCCGGCGGGCCTTATTCCGCCGCCGGGATACGGGTATACGACACCGGCTGACCCGCCCGGAAGGTCACCTGAAAGCCCTGACCGGGGGAGACGGAGTAGTCATAGCGCCCGCCGCCGAACCAGGCCATCATCAGCCCCGCCGTGACGCCGCCGTGGATGACGCAGACGGCGTCCTCCGGCCTCTGCACCACCGGGGCGATGGCCGCAAGGCTGCGCCGCAGCACCTGCGGGGCGCTCTCCCCGTGGGGGCAGGGGTTGTGCTCTACGTCGGTGATCCACGCCTGATAGGCCGGGGTGTCCTTCAGCTCCTCGTAGCTCTTCATCTCGAAGTCGCCGAAGTCCATCTCCCGCAGGCCCGGAAGCCGGGTGTGGGGTACGCTGCCATAGATGGCCGCCAGCGTCTGCTCCGTCCGCAGCATCCCGCTGGTATAGTAGCGCTGGGCCGTGGGATAGTCCCCGGCCCGGCGGTGCAGCTCCGACAGAGACTCCGGCAGGGCGGGGATATCCGCCGCCCCGTAATACAGGTTCCGCAGGCTGCCCTCCGTCTGGGCATGGCGCAGCAGGGTCAGCTTCATTTCAGCACCTCCGTCAGTCCGCAAAATACCCGGCGCACGCTGCCGGCCTGCTGGGCCAGCCGCCGCAGCAGACGGCCATGGCGCTCCCGCCAGGCCCGCTCTCCGGCATCCATGGGAACCACGCCGCTGCCGATCTCCCGTGCGATGACCACCTCCGCCGCCGTCAGCAGGGGGAGATAGGACTCGGTGTCCTCCTGCCGCCGGGTCAGCTCTTCCAGATGGATATAGCACCGGGCGCCCAGCGCCGGCTCACCTGCCGCCAGATCGCAGATATCCCCCGGCGTCAGGCCGTACTCCCGTGCCGCCAGTGTCAGCTTTCCCTGATATGCTCCGCCGATGATCAAGTCCATCTCCTCACCTCACCAAAGTCCATACGGCGGCTCCCGCCAGCTCACCCAGTGTCAGGGCAAAGCCGGAGATGTCACCGTTCATGCCGTCCAGCTGCCGGAAGCCGTACCATACCGCCAGCCCGTAGCCCGCTGCTGCCGCCAAGGGGGCGAAGCTGCGGTCCGTGACCAGCGGTACGGCGATCGCCGCCGCCAGCAGCACCGCCAGCGCCGCGGCATAGCCGCCGTGGCGGCCCATGGCGGCGTATTGGCTGGTACCCATGGGCCGCAGCTTCAGCACTGCCAGTCCCGCACAGGCCCGTGTGGCCACCGGGATCAGCAGCAGCCCCCACAGGCTTTCGTCGGCGCTGCCGGAGAGGAATACGCTCCACTGACACAGGACCAGCAGCACCATGCCGATGACGGCGAAGGCTCCGCAATGGGAGTCCTTCAGGATGCGCTGGCGGGTGGCCAGCTCCCGGCGGGACAGCACGGCGTCGCATACGTCCATGTAACCGTCCAAGTGCATGAAGCCCGTCACCAGCCACGGGAGTGCCGCCATGAGGAAGGCGTACAGCCCGCCGATGGCGGCATGGCGCAGCAGCAGATACAGGCCCAGCCAGATGCCGCCCACCGCCAGTCCCACCAGCGGCAGACACACCAGCATTTTCTCACGAGCCTTCTCGTTCCACCGCCGCAGGGGGCAGGGGATCGCCAAAAACATCCCCCAGGCCATGGAAAACCCGTCCAGCCACTCACTCAAAGCGCCACGCTCCTTTCCACAGGCGGGGCAGTCCCGCCGTCAGCTCACATACCACGTCAAATTCCGCCGCCAGCCTGCGGCAGATCTCCGCAAGGCCCCGGCGGTATGTCTCCGTCCACGTCTCGTAGGTCACACCGTCCCGCCACAGCTCGTCGCAGACGCAGACAAAGTGGGCCGGGTGACGGCTGATGACCAGCAGCTCCTCCGCCGTGCGTCGGGGGGCTTCTCCGTCCGGCTCCGGGGCGGAGAACATCTGGCAGGCCAGGCACGCTGTAATGCTGTCAAAAAGCACCGTCCCCGCCGGGGACACCCGCACCAGTGCCTCCGGCAGCTGCCGGCCCTGCTCAATGGTCTCAAAGCCCCAGCCGTCCCGCTCCGCCAGATGCCGCCGGACGATGGCACGGTCCTCTCCGTCTCTGGGCTCCAGCGTGGCCCAGTAGTACATGGGCGCCCCGGCGGAGAGCCGCCGGGCCATATGCTGGCCCATCATGCTCTTGCCGCTTTTGCTGCCGCCTAACAGAAGGATCCTCATGGCGTCACCGTAAAGCTGTCCTGCGCCCGGATGGGGGCCAGGTAGTCGTCCTCAATAGCTGCCTCCGGGAAGGTGGCCATGCCGTCCATGACGGCGCAGGCGGCCCGCAAGATCTGAAACATCACCGGGCAGCCGCTGCCCTCGCCCAGCCGCATCCCCAGCAGCAGACAGGGCTCCTGTCCCAGTTCCTGTGCGGCGATGCGGTAGCCGATCTCATAGGAGGCGTGGGAGAGGAACAGATACTCTCCCGCAGCGGGGCAGAGACGCACCGCCGTCAGCGCCGCCACGATGGAGATGTAGCCGTCCACCACTGCCGGGACATGGTTCTGGGCGCAGCCCAGAAAGGCCCCCGTCATGGCGGCCAGATCCAGCCCGCCCACGGCGGCCAGTACCCCCACCGGGTCGGCGGGGTCGGGGCGATGCAGGGCCAGCGCCCGGTCGATGACCTGTTTTTTCTTTTCAAAGGCCGCATCCGTCAGCCCGCCGCCCCGGCCGGTGACGGCCTGCGCCGGGGCGTGGGTCAGAGCTGCCAGCACCGCCGCTGAGGTGGTGGTGTTGCCGATGCCCATTTCCCCGATGCCCAGCGCCTGCACGCCGTCAGCGGCGGCCTGCGCCGCCAGCTCCATGCCGGTTTCCAGCGCATGAAGGGCCTGCTGCCGGGTCATGGCGGGCTCCCTGGCAATGTTGCCGGTAGAGCGGCGCACCTTCCGGTCCAGCACGCCGGGGATGGGGCGATCCGTATCGATGCCCATGTCCGCCACCACCACCTCGTTGCCGAAGTAGTGGGCCAGCGCTGACATCCCTGTCTTGTGGCGGGTCATGTTGATGACCTGCGAAAGAGTCACGGAGGTGGGGGCGGAGGAGATGCCCTCCGCCGTGACGCCGTTATCCGCCGCCAGCACCAGCACCCGGCACTTCTCGATATGGGGGCGCACCTGTCCGGTGATGCCCGCCAGCCGGATGGAGTAGTCCTCCAGCTTGCCCAGACTGCCGGGGGGCTTGGCCAGCTCCGCCTGACGGCGGCGGGCGGCGTCCATGATCTCCCGATCCGGGACGGTGACGGCCCCGCAGTACTGCTTCAATTCCTGATCTGTCATAGGTCACTCCTCGCTGAGATAGCCCTGCTGCGCCAGCCATGCAAGGGACGGGGCGCAGTCCTGATTTTCGATGGTCCATGTGGACGCCGGACACTGCTCCAGCAGCGCCGCCAGTATCTGCTGCATGAGGATCTCGCCATCCCCCAGACTGCTGTGGAGATCCCAATCCCCTAAATTGTTGTGCAGATGTACGTGCCGCAGGTAGGGGGCCATGGGGGCGATCCACTCCATGGGAGGTGTCCGGCTGGCGCAGGTATTGGCGTGGCCTACATCCAGACACAGGCCCAGCCGGGGATCATCCACCTGACGGACGATGTCCGTCATCAGCTGCGGCGTCTCGTCCATGACGTTTTCCAGCGCCAGCACCATATCCTCCGGGACCTCCGGCAGGAACTCCCGCCAGAAGGCCACGGACTGCTCCGTGAACCACTCCGGAAAGTACACCAGCGGGATATAGCCGCTGTGGATCACCAGACGGCGGATGCCCAGCTGCCGGGCGGCGGACAAAGCCTGACGATAGCGCCGGGCCGTCACCTCCCGCACCAGCGGGTCCACGGCACAGGGAGCCAGCTCCGCAAACGGGGCGTGGAGCCAGAAATGGTCGATGCCCGCCATCTTCTCCCGAACCGCCGGAAAGGTGGCGGGGTCGTCCAGCATGGGGGCGTAGCAGAAGTCCGTGACCTCCAGCCCCAGCCCCCATTTCCGGGCCAGCTCCGGGGCGTGGCTGTCCATGCCGGAGAGGTGTAAGCGCTGCCTGATGTCCATAGGGTTCCTCCTGTTTTTTACTCACTTTCGCCATTATACACTATCTCCGCCGCATTTTCCAGTGGGTACGGCAGGGAAGTGCGCCGAAAAACCCCCGTCTGCGTGGCAGACAGGGGTTGGGGATCGCTTTATCAATACTGAGACAGCTGGGACTCCAGCGCCGGATTGGCCACCGTCCACTGGTAATCCTCCAGTCCGGTGTCCACCTCCGTCCACAGCAGCCATGTGGCCATGTCGGCGGTGCCAACCTGCCCCTCGCCGGGGCCCTGATGGGTCAGCGTCACCACGGCGGCGTGGTCCGCCTTCAGGGACACGGACTCGATGCCCACCTCCACGGAGCCGGAGCTCACCGACTCCTGCACCAGCACCAGCGCATGGTCCTTGAAGAACGCATCGTCGTAGGTGGACAGCTCCGGGTAGTCCGGCAGCTGGGCCGCCGAGGTGACGTACAGGGCGGAGCTGACGTTGCCGTTATAGGTCAGCCGCAGCCGGTCCACCTGCCCCGGCACGTAGGAGCCGTCCTCCCGGACGGTGCCGTCGCCGGTGTCGCCCACGGTCTGGGTGCCGCCGGGGGCGGCGGTGGGGGTGTCCGTCTTGGTGGGGGTATCGGTGCCGGGCTCATTGTTCTTTGTACCGCAAGCCGCTGCCACGATGCACAGGGCCGCAGCCAGCGCCAGCGCCAACAGTCGTTTACATTTCATGGGTTCTGCCTCCTTTCGCAGGGAACGGGTCACTTCTGCTCACTTTCCTCCGGGTCACGATCCGGCTGGGCTTCCTCCGGGGACTTTTCCTCCGGGGACTTTTCCTCCGGGGACTTTTCCTCCGGGGTCTGCGGCTCCTCCGGGGACGGCACCGGCTCGGATACGATGTGGATGTGCTTGGCAGGGGCCTCGATGACCTCCGGGGAGGAGGGACGAAACAGGGGCTGCTTCTCCTCACGGGTAGCGCCGTAGTTGTCCACCGTCTCCGGGTCACGGCCCTCGATGATAGCCATCATCTCCTGACCGGTGATGGTCTCCTTCTTCAGCAGATAGGCGGCGATCTTGTCCAGCAGCTCCCGGTTCTCCTCCAGCATCCGTCTGGCATCCTCATGGCACTGACGGATGATGGCGATGACGGCACGATCTGCGGCGGCGTAGGTCTCCTGAGCGCAGCTCATGGAGTACGTGCCGTCCAGATACTGGTTCTGTACGCTGCCCAGCGCCATCATGTCGAACTCCTCGCACATACCGAACCGGGCCACCAGATTCCGGGCCATCTCCGTGGCCCGCTCGATGTCGTTGGCGGCGCCGGAGGTCATGGTGTGGCACACCACCTCCTCGCTGGACCGGCCGGCCAGCAGCGTGCGGATCTCCGCCAGGATGTCCTCACGGGACATGAGGAACTTCTCCTCCTCCGGCAGGTGCAGGGTATAGCCCAGAGCGCCCTGCGTATGGGGGACGATGGTGATCTTGCTGACGGGCTGGGCGTTTTTCTGCTTGGCCGCCACCAGCGCATGGCCCACCTCGTGATAGGCGATGATGCGCTTTTCCTCGTCGGTGATGACGGTACCCTTCTTCTCGGAGCCGGCAATGACGGTCTCGAAGGCCGCCAGCAGGTCATTCTGATTCACGGCACTGCGGCCCAGCCGCACGGCCCGCAGGGCCGCCTCGTTGACAAGGTTCGCCAGATCTGCGCCCACGCAGCCGGCGGTGGCCTGAGCGATCTTCTCCAGATTCACGTCCTCGGCCAGATGGATGCTCCGGGTGTGGACCTGCAGGGTGGCCAGACGGCCCGCCAGATTGGGGCGATCCACGGTGATGCGCCGATCGAAGCGGCCGGGGCGCAGCAGGGCCTTGTCCAGCACCTCCGGGCGGTTGGTGGCACCCAGAACGATGATGCCCTTGCCGGGATCGAAGCCGTCCAGCTCCGCCAGCAGCTGGTTCAGGGTCTGCTCCCGCTCGTCGTTGCCGCCGCCGAAGCGGCCGCCGTCGCGGGATTTGCCGATGGTGTCGATCTCGTCGATGAAGATGATGCAGGGAGCCACCTTGGCGGCCTCCTTGAACAGGTCACGGACACGGGAGGCGCCAACGCCCACGAACATCTCCACAAAGTCCGAGCCGGAGATGGAGAAGAAGGGGACGTTGGCCTCGCCGGCCACGGCCTTGGCAAGCAAAGTCTTGCCGGTACCGGGAGAGCCCACCAGCAGAGCGCCCTTGGGCAGTCTTGCGCCGATGGCCGTGTACTTCTGGGGGTTGTGGAGGAAGTCGATGATCTCCTCCAGGGACTCCTTGGCCTCGTCCTGACCGGCCACGTCCTTGAAGGTGACACCGGTGGACTTTTCCATATACACCTTGGCATTGGACTTGCCCACGCTGCCGATGCCGCCGAGGCCGCCGCCGTTTTTGGCCATGATCCGCATCACCAGCATGAACAGGGCCGCTATGACGATCACAGGAAGGACATAGGCGATCATGAACTCCAGAATGGGACTCATCTGTGCCTGGACGGGGCTGGTGTACTTGACGTTGTGCTCCTCCAGCAGAGGCAGGAGACTGGTGTCATTGAGAGCGGTGGTATACAGGATCAGAGGTGTTTTCTCGCTCTGGGTATAGCTCTTGGGTTCCTTGTTCTTATCGGCGGCCTCCTCGGTGTAGACGTAGCCGTCCACGGGGGTAGCATACAGGACGCCGTTCTCGATCTTCAGCTCCGCCACCTGATCCTCCTGAATGAGGTCGATGAGCTGGCTGTACGGGATCTCATGGCTGCTGGCCCGCTTGGTGAGATTGTTGCTGTAAGCGTTGATATAGTTGAATACCACCGTCAGCACCAGCGCCCAGATGATGAGGGTCACCACCCCCCGCATATTGCGGTTGCGGTTTTGGTTATTTTTCTGGTCTTTCTTGTTGTTGGGATCCATGTCGGTCTCCTTCCATGCAGCCCCGCCGGGCGGGGCGCAGAAGTGCTTTAATTTTCGTGTAGTATATCACAATTCAGGTATCTTCACAAGGCGAGCGGCGGGAATTTTCCTGTAAAATTTCTATGAATGGCGCTTTATCTCCCGGCCAGAGTATGGTATACTGAAACCAATTATGTATGCATTGCGAGGAAAATTCCTATGAGAGACAACGAACAGAGACGGCCGGAGGCAGAGGCGGACGGCATCATCGAGGGCCGCAACGCCGTGATCGAGGCCCTGCGGGCCGGAACGACCATGGATAAGATCTATCTGGCCAAGGGGGAGACGGACAAGACCTTGGGCCACATCGCCTCCAAGGCACGGGCCCAGGGCATCGTGGTGGTGGAGGCCGACCGGCGGAAGCTGGACGGCATGAGCCGCACCCACGCCCATCAGGGGGTCATTGCGCTGGCCGCCGTGCGGGAGTATGTGACGGTGCAGAGCCTGCTGGACGCTGCCGCCGCCAAGGGAGAGCCGCCGCTGCTGGTGGTCTGCGATGAGATCTCCGACCCCCACAATTTGGGGGCCATCCTCCGCACCGCTGAGTGCGCCGGAGCCCACGGGGTCATCATCCCCAAGCGCCGCAGCGCCGGTCTGACGGCCATTGTGGCCAAGACCTCCGCCGGGGCCGTCAGCTATATGCCGGTGGCACGGGTGGCCAATATCCCGTCCCTGCTGAAGGATCTGAAAAAGCAAGGCATCTGGGTGTTCGGCACTGCCGCCGAGGGAACGACCCGGCTCTATGACGCCGATCTCAAGGGCCCGGCGGCCATTGTCATCGGCTCCGAGGGCGACGGCATGAGCCGGCTGGTGGCGGAGAACTGCGATTTTCTGGTGAGCATCCCCATGCGGGGGAGGATCTCTTCCCTGAACGCATCGGCGGCGGCTGCCATCCTGCTGTATGAGGCGGTGCGGCAGCGCACCGTGTGAGGACCCGGAGCATCTAAAAGAGAGGTACCATGGAACACCAAGAGGATCACAACGAAATACCGGAGTTTACCCTGGAGGATATTCTGGCGGAGTTCGGCAGCGGCAGCGACCTGTACCGGACGGAGGATCTGCCTGCGGAGGAAAACTCCCCGGAGACTGCTCCGGCAGAAGCCCCTGCTCAGCAGGAAGCTTCCGCAGAGCCGGAGCCCCACGCTGAACCGGAGACCTCTGCTGCGGCGGAGCTCCCCAGGGAGCCGGAGGGACTGCGGTTCACCCCCGGCGCCGACCCGGTGGATATGGATTTCCCGGCGGAGGTGCTGGAGGAGGTATTTTCCTCCGGCGGCCCGCTGCTGCCGGAGGAGGACCAGCCGCCCGAGACACAGATCATCCACTTCCCGCACCAACCGGTACCGGAGGAGGACGGGAAACCGGCGGCGGAGACCACTGCCACGGAAGCATCTTCGGAGGAGAACGCCCCGGAGGAGGAACCGGCGGAGGAGCCGCAGGAAGCGCCGGAACCGCAGGAGGCCCCTAAAGTCTCCTTGGAGCAGATCATGAACGACACCGTTTCCTCCGTGCTGGAGGAGCAGGAGGACGGCATTCTGGAGGAGCGTCCGCCCCTGCGGGAGGTGCTGCGGTACTGGTGGGAGAGGCTGACAAGGCCCCGCAGCGCCGCCCCCATCCCGCAGGATACGGAGACCCTGTGGGAGCAGCCGCAGGAGCCTCAGCCGGAGCCGGAACCCGATCCGGAGCCGGATATGGACGTGGCCGTCCGGGCCGAGAAGCGCCGCTGCGCCCGCTTAAAACGCCAGTGCTGGTGCGTACTGCCGGAGGCGGTGCTGCTGACGGGGCTGTCTGTGCTGGACGGGCTGGGACTGTATATCCCCCGGCTGTGGGCGGCATTGCCCGTGCTGCGGGGGATTATCCCCGGCGGATTGCTGCTGCTGGCACTGGCCCTGTCGGGCCGGGTCTGGCGCAGCGCCCGTAAGCAGCTGTCCCAGCGCCGCATCACCTGCGAGGCGGCGGCGCTGCTGGCATCGCTGGTGTGTTTGGGGGACTGCGTCTATGCCGCCTTGGGCTGCGGGGAGCAGCTGCCGCTGGCGGCCGTCCCGGTCATCTCCCTGCTGCTGTGTCTGTGGGGCCAGCTGCTGGCGGCCAAAGCCCGGCTCGCAGGCTTCCGGCTGGCCGATCTGGGGGGTGAGCCGCCCTACAACGTATCCGTGACCCCCGCCGGGGCCTGCAAGCAGCAGGGAACGGCGGAGGGCTTCTACCGGCTCTCCCACCAGCCGGATGTCTCCTATCGCTGGCAGATCATCCTGACACCGCTGGCGCTGGCCGCTGCCTCCATTCTGGCGGCGGTGGTGTGCTTCGGCGGGGAGGGGCAGCCGGTGCGGCCACTGTGGATCTGGTCGGCATTGCTGTCCGGCGGACTGCCGCTGGCTCTGCCGGTGGCGGGAACGCTGCCCCTGTCATCGCTGAACCGACGTCTGAACCGCAGCGGCAGCGCCGTGGCGGGCTATGCCGGGGCCTCCGCCATCACCGCCGCCCGGCGGATGGTGGTGACGGATGACGACCTGTTCCCGCCGGGAACGGTGAGCCTCAACGGGCTGAAGCTGTACGGCGAGGAGATCGGCAAGGTGGTGTCCTATGCCGCCACGGCGGCACAGGCCGCCGGAAGCCAGCTGACGCCGCTGTTTGACCAGCTGCTGGCCAGCGAGGGCGGCACCCACCTGCATTTGGAGGATCTGCGTTTTTACGAGGACGGCGGCATCGGCGGTACCATCCGTGGGGAATCCGTCACCATGGGCAGCGCCTATTTCATGAAAAAGCACCATGTGTCCCTGCCCCGTGACCTGAAGCTCAAGACCGGCGTTTTTCTGGCGGTGGACGGTCAGCTCATCGCCATCTTTGCCATCAAATACCAGCCCTCCCGCAACGTGGAGTGGGCGCTGCGGGCCATGCGCCGCAACCGCATCACTCCGGTGCTGGCCACCCGCAGCGCTAACATCACTCCGGCGCTGCTGAAGCGGAAATTCCGGCTGGACGCCCGGCCCCTGTACCCGGATATCTCCACCCGTCTGGCCCTGTCGGAGCTGACGGAGGGCCGTGGCCGGCCCCACGCCGTCATCTACCGGGACGGGCTGATGGCCTTTGCCGAAACGGTCATCGGCAGCCGCCGGATGCGGCGTGCCGTCCGGGACGGAACGGTGCTGTCGTGGCTGGGCGGGCTGTCGGGCCTGCTGCTGGCGTATTATTTCACCTCCGTGGGGGCCTTTGCCGCTCTGTCGGCCCTGAATTTCCTGTGCTTTTTGCTGCTGTGGCTGCTGACGGTGCTGCTGCTGGCAGGACTGGTGCGCCACTACTGATACCATTCCATACCCATGCCGGGAGAGCCGTTGAGCCTCCCGGCATTTTCCACAAAAAAGACGCTGAAAGTTGTATTTGTCAAGTGCAAAAAAATAGTATATACTTTTCTTGTTGACTGGCTGCGCCGGATGGCGCATTCGCACCAAACGAAGGGAGAATACTGTATATGACTGCCAATGACATTCGCAACATCTGCCTGCTGGGTCACGGTGGCTCCGGCAAGACGACGCTGGCCGAGCAGATGCTCTTCATGACCAAGGGGACTGATCGTCTGGGCCGTACCGTCGACGGCAACACCGTCTGCGACTACGACGCCGAGGAGATCAAGCGCCAGATCTCTATTTCTCTGGCCTTTGCCCCGGTCAAATATAAGGGCGTCCGCATCAACGTCATGGACGCTCCCGGCAACTTTGATTTCTCCGGTGAGGCTGTTTCCGCCATCCGTGCCGCCGAGTGCGCCGTGCTGGTGGGTGCCGCCAAGGACGGCCTGTCCGTGGGTATGGAGCGCAGCTGGAAGCTGCTGGGCAAGAAGCCCCGCATGATCTTCGTCAATCGCACCGACGAGGACAACAGCGACTATCAGGCCTGTCTGGATGCTCTGAAGGGCAAGTTCGGCCAGTCCGTGGTTCCCATTGTGGCCCCGGTCATTGACGGCAACAAGAAGGTCACGGGCATCGTGGACCTGCTGCATAACACCGCTTACGAGGCCAAGGGCGGCAAGGCCGTTGCCTGCGCCATTCCCGCCGATATGGCCGACGAGGTGGAGGCCCTGCGCTCCGAGCTGATGGAGGCCGCCGCCGGCTCTGACGAGGAGCTGATGGAGAAGTTCTTCGACACCATGGAGCTGTCTGCCGAGGACATGGCTCGCGGCCTGAAGCTGGGCGTCCGGGACGGCAGCGTTTGCCCGGTGCTGTGCGGCTCCGCCGTCACCGGTCTGGGCGTGGAGATGCTGATGCAGACCATTCTGGATCTGGTCCCCGTGGCCACGGATATGCCCGCCGAGACGGCGCAGGATGACGACGGCAACGACGTCGAGGTGGCCTGCGATCCCAACGGCCCCACCGCTGCCATCGTCTTTAAGACCATCTCCGATCAGTACGGCAAGTACTCCATGGTGAAGGTGCTCCGTGGCAGGATCACCAGCGATATGGCTCTGTATAACCCTGCCACCGGCAACACCGAGAAGCTGGGCCGCCTGTACATCATGAAGGGCAAGAAGGGCGAGGAGGTCAAGGAGATCTGCTGCGGCGACATCGGCGCCATCGGCAAGATGGATAAGGTCAAGACCGGCAATACCCTGTGCGACCCCAAGCACATCGTGCGTCTCTGCGGCATGGACTATGCCCAGCCCTGCTACAGCCGCGCCATCTCCCCCAAGACCAAGCAGGAGGTGGAGAAGCTGGGTACCGGCCTCAACAAGCTCAACGAGGAGGATCCCACCTTCCACGTGGTCAACAACGCCGAGACCCACCAGACCGTGATCTCCGGCGCCGGCGATATCCAGATCGACGTGCTGTGCTCCAAGCTCAAGACCCGCTTCGGCGTGGATGCCGAGCTGTCCGCTCCCAGAGTGGCTTACCGTGAGAAGATCCGCTCCACTGTCCGCAAGCAGGGCCGCTATAAGAAGCAGACCGGCGGCAGTGGCCAGTTCGGTGATGTGCATATCATCTTCGAGCCTCAGACCGAGCAGGAGGATATGATCTTCGCTGAGAACGTGTTCGGCGGCTCCGTGCCCAAGAACTACTTCCCCGCCGTGGAAAAGGGCCTGCGTGAGAGCTGCCTGCACGGCGTGCTGGCGGGCTATCCCGTGGTGTACCTGAAGGCGACGCTGGTGGACGGCTCCTACCACCCGGTGGACTCCTCCGAAATCGCTTTCAAGCTGGCCGCCAATCTGGCCTTCAAGGCCGCTCTGCCGGAGGCCAAGCCCGTGCTGATGGAGCCCATCGGTGAGCTGAAGGTCACGGTGCCTGACAACTACGTGGGCGACGTCATGGGTGACCTGAACAAGCGCCGGGGCCGCGTCATGGGCATGAACCCCACCGGCGACGGCGAGACCGTGCTGGAGGCCGAGGTCCCCATGGCCGAGATGATGAGCTACGCCATCGATCTGCGGTCCATGACCCAGTCCCGTGGTACCTTCACCTTCAACTTCGTCCGCTACGAGGATTGCCCCGCTGCGGCGCAGGAGAAGGCCATTGCCGAGGCCAAGGCTCTGGCCGATGCCGAATAAAGCTGCTATAAAAATACGCCGGAGGACCCTCCTCCGGCGTATTTTCGCTGCCGCAAAAAAGTTCATGGAAAGTTTTTCTAAATGTTGCATTTGCAACTTATAATTCTCTGGATTCCGTGCTATACTTAGGCCATCCCAAGGGGGAACGCCCCCGAAGAGTAAAAAACCATCAACGAATGATAAAAATATGGAGGTAATGATTATGAAGAAGTGGGTATGTCCTGTTTGCGGTTACGTTTATGAAGGCGAGAATCCCCCGGCCGAGTGTCCGGTGTGCCACGTCAGCGGTGACAAGTTCACCCTGCAGGCAGAGGAAAAGACCTGGGCCGCCGAGCACGTGGTGGGCGTAGGCAAGGTGTTCGGTGAGGATGTTCCCGCCGAGGTCCGTGAGGAGATCATCGCCGGTCTGCGTGCCAACTTCGAGGGCGAGTGCTCCGAGGTGGGTATGTATCTGGCCATGGCCCGTGTGGCTCATCGTGAGGGCTATCCCGAGATCGGTATGTACTGGGAGAAGGCCGGTCTGGAGGAGGCCGAGCACGCCGCCAAGTTCGCCGAGCTGCTGGGCGAGGTGGTCACCGATTCCACCCAGAAGAACCTGCAGATGCGTGTGGATGCCGAGAACGGCGCTACCGCCGGCAAGTTCGAGCTGGCCAAGCTGGCAAAGAAGTACAACCTGGATGCCATCCATGATACCGTCCACGAGATGGCCCGTGACGAAGCCCGCCATGGTAAGGCTTTCGAGGGTCTGCTGAACCGCTACTTCGGCAAGTAATTTTACAGGGAATTTCAGAGGGGAAGCGGAAAAATCCGCTTCCCCTCTTTTCCTTAAATCGTTTATTTATCTAATTCCGCATGGTAGTTCTCTCGCGTATAGTCCCCCATTAGCTCCTCAGTATAAGGTAATTCCGTTTCCCTGCGACGCTGTTTCTGTCTGCTGGTTCTCATTCGATGTATTTTCCGTGTTCTGTCCCTGTGAATGATCTGTATTTTCCGTCTTGCCATTGTCGCAAGCCGCAAGGCTCAGGCACATTACCGCCGCCAAAAGCAGCGCAATCAGCTTTTTCATGCGCTCTTTCCGCTCATTTCTGTTGAATACATGAAAAAATGGGACAGGATGTTCTCCTGTCCCATTTTGTTTGGTGCAGTTACTGCTCCTTGTGGTCGTCCTGGTTGCCGGAAACGGCATCTTTGGCCTTGTTGACCACATTCTCCACCATGTCGGGCTGGGTATTGGTATAGCTGCCATCCCGATACTGCTCACCGCCGAAGGCCAGGATCAGCTGAAAAATGAAGGGCAGCAGCAGAAGGCCGATACCGAAGCCGACGCCCTGATTGAAGGCCTTGGCCCAGTCGATGTTCATCTTGATGACGAAATAGATGTTGTAGATGGGGATCAGCAGCAGAAGGAACTTCCAGCCGTTGCCGTACAGCTCCTGACACAGCACATAGGTGTTGTAGAAGGGGACGATGCCCTCCCAGCCCTGACGGCCCATCTTCTTGAAGATCATCCACTCCGCCACTAGCGTCAGGATGCCGATAATCAGTTCCAAAATCATACCATACTCTCTCCTTTTGCTTTTTTGCAGAACGCACAAAATACACCGTACGCCCCTTTCTCGAGTATATCAGATTTTTGCAAAAATCAACCGATTTCTTGAAAAACCGGCAAAAATTTCACTGCTCGCTCTGGGCCTGACAGAACTGCCGCCCGGTGTGGTCGATGGTATAGTTCTCCCGATAGATCAGCTGGCTGATGGGAAGCAGGGAATACCCCTCACGGGCCATGTGGTCCAGAATGGACGGCAGCGCCTCCGGCGTGTGGAGGGCGGCGTTGTGGAATAGCACGATGCTGCCGGGAGAGAGCTTGGAGGTGACCCGCTGGCAGATGGTGTCGGCGTCATAGTCCTTCCAGTCCAGACTGTCCACGTCCCACTGGATGGGCTCCATGCCCATGGAGCGGATGGCGGAGATCACGTGGTCGTCGTACTCACCGTAGGGGCAGCGGATGAGGCAGGGGGTCACGCCGGTGATGGCGGCGATCTTCTCGTTGCAGGCGGTGACGTCCGCCACCACCTGATCGGCGGTGAGGGCGTTGTAGTGGTCGTGGTGGAGGGAGTGGTTCATGACCTCATGCCCGGCATCGTGGAGGGCCTTCACGGACTCCGGGTACTTATCCACCCAGTCACCCACCACGAAGAAGGTGGCCTTGACGTTGTATTTGCCCAGAATATTGATGAGGGTCTGAGTGTCCTCGTTGCCCCATGCGGCGTCGAAGCTGATGGCACAGACCTTCTCCTCCCGCTCCACCGAGTAGATGGGAAGCTGCCGCTTGGCGGCGGAGGCGCTGACGAAGCCGGGGCCTCCCACGGCCATGAAAATACCGGCGGCCACCAGCGCCGTCAGGATCAGCAGCAGCGTGCCACGGCGCAGCAGTAAGACTTTTCCCCGCATAATGCATCCCGTCCTTTCACGGACAGTGTATGCGCCCCACCCCTCCGGATATGAAAGAAACCGCCGCAGGAGATGCGGCGGTTTCTGGGCCAGCCAAAAGAGCGGGAACCTTTCGTCAACGGGGCGGAAGGGTGTGTGCGGGAAACCCGGGAAGGGTGTCCTG
>OIXV01000420.1_pt1 | contig 41446 bp, 44 predicted proteins | sample 1587771 | NCBI WGS metagenome assembly OIXV01 (sample SAMEA3888893, study PRJEB22519) | human gut metagenome | biome: human gut; feature: human-associated habitat; material: faeces | place: Denmark | collected 2010
GAAAACTATATGTAAGAAACAAGAAAAAGTCAAGCACAACATATTTTTAATAAAAATATGTTGTCTGATACATACACATAAAAGTTGAGAGCGAATATATTGAAATGAGGCAGTGTGCTTCACAGTATAATAAGGGGCAGGGGAATGACAGCTCATTTGTCATTCTCCTGCCCCTTAGAGACAGCTTTTTATGTAGTGTGCAGTCTCAGCAGAGACTTGGGACGCTTGGAAAAGCAGATATTTATGTGATCCCTTGCACCAGAGATGGTCCGGAACAGAGGATGGACCGGTCCGCTGCCATTTGTCCGAAGACTTAAACATACAGCCCGCCGGTCAAGCCGTCAGCCGATCTCCGTCAGTTCTTCAACGATGTCCCTGATGCTCACGGGCTTGGAGATGTAGCCGTTCATGCCCGCTTCGCGGCAGCTACGGCGGTCGGTGGCAAAGGTGTTGGCCGTCATGGCGAAGACGGGGATGTCGCTGTCCGCACGTGCGCTTGCGCGGATGTGCTTCGTCGCCGTCACACCGTCCATCACCGGCATCTGCATATCCATAAAGATGGCAAAGTACTCGTGAAGGGCCGAAGACTCGTAGCGCGCAACGCCGGACTGGCCGTTTTCCGCCCAGTCGACAGAAAGGCCGATGCTTTGCAGCAGCTCCATGGCGATCTCGGCATTGAGCGCGTTATCCTCGACGAGCAGGACCTTTTTGCCGCTGTAGCGCGATTCCTCGAGCGCGTCTTCGACAGGCGGATGCAGCACAGCCTCGCGCTGCTCATCGGACGCATCGGAGAAGGGGAACTCGACAGAGAACACAGAGCCCTTTCCAAGCTCGCTCTCAATGTGCAGCGTGCCGCCCATGCGGTCGGTAAAGCCCTTGACGACGGACATGCCGAGCCCTGTGCTCTGCACCTTGGAGACGCGGCTGTTCTCAGCGCGGGCATAGTCCTCGCAGATGTGCTGCACGAACTCCTCGCTCATGCCGATGCCGTTGTCCCTGCAGGAGAAGCGGTAGCGGTGGCCGGGCAGGCATTCGAGCTGCATGTCGATGTGTCCGCCCTCGCCGGTATACTTGATGGCGTTGGAGACGATGTTGATGATGATCTGTTTTAGCCGTCCCCCGTCGCCGAGGACCACGCGGTCCGTGCGGTCGCAGTGGACGGTGAGCTCATCCTGCTCCTTCTTGCCCGCGAGGGGGCGGAGAATGTCCACGCTCTCATACAGGCAGTTCGAGGGGCTGAAGGGCTCGTTCAAAAGCTCGATCGCACCGTGCTCGAGCTGGTTGACGTCCAAAATAGAGTTGATGAGCACAAGCAGATAGTTGCCCTCGGTCGTGATGTTGCCGAGCGCGTTTTTGAGCTTGTCGTCATCGTTTTTATACTTGCGCGCGATCTGCGTCATGCCGAGCACGACGTTGAGCGGCGTGCGGATATCGAGGCTCATCTTGGAGAAGAAGTTTTGCTTGGCCTCGGTGGCCTCCTCAGCCTTTTCGAGCGCCGCGGCAAGCTCGTCTGCGATCTTCTGCTGGCGGTTGCGGCTCTTGACAGACTGGACGTAGAGCAAGAGCAGCAGGATCAAAAAACAGTCCCGCGCACAGCACGATGAGGTACATCGGGTGGTCGAACATCCCTTCCCTCGTGTGCTGAACTTCAAACGGAGCGTACACGATCTCTCCCCCTGGTTTCATATACGCTTCGGATGCTATGCTTATTTTGTACCAAAAGGAAACAACAAATTTATGCCGCCAATATAGCGTATTTTATCTGTGTTTTCAATAGTTTTTTACAAAAAACCGGGATTTTGGCGCGCATTTGGATATTCGACCGCCTTTTTCGCTTTCTTTTGGCGTTCAGGACTGCACCAGCTCGTCCAGAAGGCCGCGGCAGCCTGCAAGCACATCCCGCCAGGTGGCCTCAAAGTCGCCGGTGTACCACGGGTCGGCGACCTCGCCGCCGGGCCTGCCTGCGTATTCCATCAGGAGACGGACCTTTTCTTCCAGGTCGCCGCCGCAGATGCGCTCGATATCATGCAGGTTGGAGCGGTCCATGCCGATGAGCAGGTCGTAGGCCTCATAGTCCGCGCGTGTGAGCTGCCGGGCGGCGTGGCCCTCGCAGGCGATGCCGTGCTCGGCGAGCTTGCGCCGTGCGGGCGGATAGACGGGATTGCCGAGCTCTTCGCGGCTCGTCGCGGCGGACGCGATGGAAAAGCGGGCGGAAAGTTCCGCCTTTTCCACAAGGTCACGCATCACGAACTCCGCCATCGGGCTGTGGCAGATATTGCCAAGGCAGATGAACAGGATATTGGTCATGTCATATTCTCAAGCATTTTATTTTCCCTGCATGATAGCAGAAAATGCGGCGCTTGTCGAGGAAAAACGCGCTCACACCTCCTGCGCCCCGATGCGGATGGTGCGGCCACCGAGGCTCTCGTATACGCGGTGCGAGATGGAGAGCACCGTGCGCCCCTCGGACGCGCGGCGCAGCGCGTCGAGCACACGCGCTGCGGTCTCAGCGTCAAGGTCGGCGGTGATCTCGTCGAGCAGCAGTACGGCAGGGTCCGCCGCCGCGGCGCGTGCAATGGAGAGGAGCTGCCACTCGCCCTGGGAAAAGAGCCCGTCTGAACAGTTGGCGTCGTAGCCCTGCGGCAGCGCGCGGATGACGGCGTCGAGGCCCGCGAGGCGCGCAGCGTTTTCGGCCATAGTGCGGCTGATGCGTTCGTCGCCCAGCGTGATCTGGTCGAGCACCGTGCCCGGCACACGGGAAAAGTGCTGCTCAACGCAGCCGATGTACGCGCGGCGCTCTTCGTCCGTGATGGCTGAGACATCCATGCCGCCGATGGTGATGCTGCCCGCTTCGGGCCTGTAGAGCCCCAGCAGCAGGCGGAAGACCGTGCTCTTGCCCGCGCCCGTGCGGCCGCCCAGCGTGATCTGCTCGCCCGCCTTCACGGTGAAGGAGAGATCGGAGAACACGGTGCGCTCGCTGTAGCCGAAGGTCACGTGCGAGAGGACGACATCGCCGCGCGGGGACATTTTTTCGCTGCGCGGTGCAGGGATATCGCGCTCGGGCTGGGCGAGGAAGGCATCGAAGCGCTTCACGCCCGCCATCGCGGACTGGATGGTCTGAATTTCCATGCCGAGACTTTCAATGGGAGCAAAGATGCGGGAAATATAGCCGATAATCGTGACCGCCGTACCGACGGACATACCGAAAAGCGTCAGGATGCGCATATCACCCGAGGCTGAGAGCAGCATCACCGCGCCGACGACCGCGGCATTCAGCACGAGCACGACGGGGGAGTAGATGGCGTCATAAAAATTCGTTTTTTCAACGGCGGCATAGCTCTCGCCGAGGCGGCGGTCATAGCGCGTTTCCATGTAGTCCTCGAGCCCGAGGACGCGCAGCGTGCGCAGGTTGTGCAGTGCCTCGGGCACCTGGCCGGAGATGGCCGCGACGGCGCGACGGTTTTCAAGCTGGGCTGCGAGCATCCGCTTCTGCACATGGCGCGTGAAGGCGGTCAGCAGCGGCAGCACGAGCAGGAGCAGCAGCGCAAGGCCGGTGTTTTTCACGGCGATGACCGCGAGGATGGAGACGATGCGGCAGGCGTCCGCCGCCATGGAGATAACGCCCGAGGTGAAGAGCGCCTCGACCGTGTCGACGTCGCCGGAAAAGCGCGCGGCGACCGCGCCGGGGTCCTGCGCGGAGAGCGTGGAAGCGGGAAGGCGCGTCAGCTTGGCCGAGAGCTCCGAGCGCAGCGCGTGGGTCATCTTCTGCCCGAACATCTCAAGGAGCGTCTCCTGAGCCGAGGAGAGAACGCCCTCGAGCGCGAGCGAGCCGAAGTAGGCGAGCGACGCCGTGAAAACGAGCGGCGCACCGCCGCTGAGCGAGTCGACGATACGGCCGAGCAGCAGCGGCGGCAGGAGGGAAGCGAGCACCGAGGCTGCCGCGCAGAGGACGGTCCCGGCGCTCAAAAGCTTGTGCGTTGCCGCGGCGCCGCGCACGGCAGCAGAGACGCCATTTTGCGCGTTACGCTCATGTACGGCACCTCCTGTCTGGCTCTCATAGAGCGCGCGGTACGCCGGAACGGACAAGAGAAGCTCTTCGTGCGTGCCGACGGTGGTCTTGCCGTCTGCCATGAAGATGATCTTCTGCATCTCGGGGAAGTGGTATAGCCGGTGGGAGATGAGGAAAACGACCTTGTCGCGCGCGTAGGCCCGCAAATTGGCAAAAACAGCGTCCTCGGTCGCGCGGTCGAGCGCGGAGAACGGGTCGTCGATCACGAAGATGGGGCGTGGATGCGCGAGCGTGCGCGCGAGCGCCAGACGCTGCGCCTGACCACCCGAGAGCCGCACGCCGCTGCTACCGACGACGGTATCGAGCCCCTGCTCCATTGCGCGGACCTCGCCGTCGAGCGCGGTCAGCTTCAGATAGTCCATCGCGTCGCCATCCTCGCCGCAGAGGACGTTGGCCTTTACCGTGTCGTTCCACAACTCCGGGTCGTGACCGAGGTAGCTGACAGTCGCCGCGATCTCGCGCGGCGTGAGCGAAGACAATTCGCGCCCGCTGAAGGTCACGGAGCCGCCGTAGGGCTGTTCACAGAGGAAGGCACGCCCGAGCGTCGACTTGCCGCAGGCCACGGGGCCGGTGACGCCGATGATGTCGCCGGGGCGGGCCGTGAGCGAGAGCCCTGCAAAGATGGGCGCTCCGCCCTCGTAGGCGAAGGAGAGATCATTGAGTGTGACGTTCTGTGCCGACGGAACATTGAGCGGCGGGAGCGGCTCGGGCGTCTTCATGAGCGGCTTGATGCGCTTCCACGAGACCTCCGCGCGGTGCACGGCGTTGAAGAGCTTTGCAGCCTTGGCGGATTTGGTCGAGAGCTTCAAAAAGCAGGAGAGGAATGTCGCGAACGCGGCGATATCCCACGTGCGCCAGCCCGTGCCGAGCACGTTTTTTGCACCGAACCACAGGATGAAGAGCACGCTCACGTTCGACGTGACGAGGTAGAGCGGCGGCAGCGCCGACTGCCAGACGTTCGCCCGCACGGCGGAGCGCTCGTAGTTTTTCAGCGCAGCCTCATAGCGCTCCTCCTGCGCTTCCTCGCAGCCGTAGACGCGGTAGGTGACGGCATTTTCGCGCGGTCGAGCGTCGCGGCGCTGAGCGCGGCGGCAGACTTTTTGTAGTTGGCGCCCGCGCGCTGGACGACCTTTTTCATCGCCTCCGCATAGACATACGAGATCGGCGGGAAGATGAGGCACAGCAGCGCGAGCCGCCAGTCGTAAACGAGCAGCATCCCGATGTAGCCCACGAGCGCCACGCCGGTATCGAAGACCTCGGTGGTGAATTTGCGCATCCCCTCGGCGCAGTTGTCCACATCGGAGATGGCCTTGGTCATCAGTTCGCCCACGCCCTCGCGCTCCACGGCGCCGCAGCTCTGGCGGACGAGGTTGGCGAAGAGCACGCCCTTCATGCGCCGGTCGATGTTGTTGGCGAAGCGGCGGACATAGAATCGCTTGACGAAGCGCGCGGCCTGCACGAGCAGTGTGACGGCGATGTAAGCAAGCACGAGCACGGCCATCGCGCGGAAAGTTTCGCTCCCGCCGAGAATGTCGGCAAGGCACTGGGCAAGCTTGCCCTCGAACCACGGCCCCGCGAGAAGACCGAGGTTATAGATAAGCCCCGAGACCGTGACGAAGGTGAGCGTCAGCCACTCCATGCGGAAATAGGAGCCGATGTGGTCGGGACGAAAGGCGCTGTTATTCTTCATGGGGGATACTGATAACGACAATAATTTGCTAAGTCTAATGACAAAATACGACAACGATTATGAGTTTGCTGAGTTTAGTATCATTGGCCGTAAAGATGATGGGGAATGGTCTTTGCAATATGACGTTGACAAGCATGGCTATACGGTACCAAGCAACGATGCCTTCCACTTTGCACCGTTGGAAAATGACGCGAACGAGTTTAGAGGATATTTCCAAGTTCCTGATGAATTAGCTGAAAATACTGAAAAGGTCGAGCTTGTCTTCAATATCTGCGGTAAAGAAGTGATCTATTCTATGTCGGAAGAATGATCAAAAGGAGTGAAGAGGCGACTCTTCACTCCTTTTTGCAGGGTAATTTTTACTTGCACCATGTTTGGATATTTGTAAAAATAAAAGCCACCATCTTTCGATGGTGGCTTTTATTTGGCGCAGCAGGAGAGATTCGAACTCTCGGTACGCTTTTGGCGTACACACGATTTCCAGTCGTGCTCGTTATGACCGCTTCGATACTGCTGCGTATCGTTGTGCTCGACAGCGAAAACTATTATATCAAAAATCCTCACGAAGTCAAGCATAAATTCACAAAACCTGAGATTTTCTGCAAAAACGAGAGCCTTGCAATTTTTTTCTTCATCTTCTATACTGACAAAAACAGCCCGAGGGGAGGAGTTATTATGGAAAAAAGCATCTACCGCGCCCTGAACACGACGCTCATTTATATCGAGCGGAACGGTGAATATCTGATGCTGCACCGCACGAAAAAGGAGAATGACTGCAACCACGACAAGTGGATCGGCATCGGCGGCAAATTTGAGGAGGGCGAGAGCCCGGAGGAGTGCGCGCTGCGCGAGGCAAAGGAGGAGACCGGCCTCAATCTGACCGCCTACCGCTACCGCGGCATCGTGACGTTTGTATCGGACAGATGGGAGAGCGAATACATGCACCTTTTCACCGCTGACGGCTTTGAAGGGGCGCTTAGGGACTGCGACGAGGGTGAGCTCGCGTGGATCAAAAAGGAAGACCTGCTGGCGCTGCCTGCATGGGAGGGCGACAAGATATTCCTGCGGCTTCTTGACGAGGATGTACCTTTTTTCTCGCTCAAGCTGCGCTACGAGGGCGAAACGCTCGCCGAGGCGAAGCTCAATGGCAAAAGATTAGAGGTGCGGCATGGATAAGCTGCTCGTTTCGGCGTGCCTTCTCGGCACGCCCTGCCGCTATGACGGCAAAAGTAAGGCAGACGAGCGCGTTCTTGCGTTGGCGGAGCGGTACGAACTGATCCCCGTCTGCCCCGAGCAGCTCGGCGGACTGCCGACGCCGCGCGACCCCAGCGAGCGGCAGGGGGATCGCGTCGTGATGCAAAGCGGCCGCGACGTGACGGAGGAGTATCGCCGCGGCGCGGAGGCCGCGCTCGCCCTGTGTATAAAACATGGCTGCAAAGCCGCGGTGCTCAAGGAAAAGAGCCCGAGCTGCGGCTGCGGGTTTGTTTACGACGGCACATTTTCCCGCCGCCTGATCGAGGGAGACGGCGTGACGGCGGAGCTCCTCAAGGCGCACGGGATAGCCGTCTGCGGCGAGAATGGCTTGCCTGCAATGCGGGCGGACATGGCTGCACCGTCAAATTGCAGGTAAAGCACAAATATTTTTGTTGTTTTTTGCTTTCCTGCGCGCTATAATATACCATGCAGTGAATTTGAATATTTTTTAGACTGCAAGCTTTTTTCAAAAAGCGATCGAAGAAGAAGGAGGAGCACCAACTATGAAGTTTTCCAGTAAAGTTGAAAGATGCGGCCTATCACCAATGCGTAAATTCCACCCCTACGCAGTGGCAGCAAAGGCACGCGGCGTCAACGTCTATCACCTGAACATCGGTCAGCCCGACGTTCAGACCCCTCCGGCATTCTTCGCAGCAGTCAAGGCGTTTGAGCCGCCCGTTCTGGCCTACGCGCCCTCGCCCGGTATCCCTGAGCTGATCGAGGCGATCCGCCAGTATTATGCCAAGCTCGACATGCGTTTCTCTTCTGACGAGATCTATGTTACCGCTGGCGGCAGCGAGGCGCTGAGCATCACGCTCCAGTGCATTCTCGACGACGGCGATGAGATCCTCATCCCCGAGCCGTTCTACCCCAACTACACGACGATGACCTACACCTGCGGCGCGGACATCCGCCCCATCCCGACGACACCGGAGGAGGGTTACCGCTACGCCGACCGCGAGAAGATCGAATCGCAGATCAACGAGCACACGCGCGCCATCCTCATCACGAACCCCGGCAATCCCACGGGCGTGATCCTGAGCCACGAAGAGATGGAGATGCTCGTCGATATCGCGGTCAAGCACGATCTCTTCCTCATCGGCGACGAGGCGTACCGTGAGTTCGTCTACGGCGGGCAGAAGCTCCAGTCGTTCGGCGAATTTGTCGGCAAGGCCGCAGACAATATCATTATCATCGATACCGTGTCTAAGCGCTTTTCCGCCTGCGGCGCGCGCGTTGGGTGTCTCATCTCCAAGAACAAGGAGTTTATGAACCACGCGATGAAATACTGCCAGACGCGCCTTTCCGTCGCGACGCTCGACCAGACGGCCTGCGCGGCACTTTACAGCGTAGGACCTGAGTATTTTGCTGCGGTGCGCGACGAGTATAAGAAGCGCCGCGACACGCTCTGCCGCAAGCTGCGCGAGATCCCCGGCGTCGTGTTCGATGTGCCGGGCGGTGCGTTCTATCTGATGGCGGCGCTGCCGGTCGACGACGCCGACAAGTTCCAGCAGTGGCTGCTCGAAGAGTTCAATGACAACGGCGAGACTGTGATGTTCGCCCCGGGCGGCTCGATGTACGCGACACCCGGCAAGGGCAAAAACGAGGTCCGTATGGCCTACGTTATCGAGAGCCACAAGCTTGAGCGCGCAATGGATATTCTCAAAAAGGCCATCGAGGTCTATAACGCCAGATAAAAAGGAGAAGATACCAATGATCCGTCATATCGTGATGTGGAAGTTCCGCGAGGGTACCGAGGAAAAGGCCAACGAGTTTCTGACGAAGCTCGCCGCGCTCGACGGCGTGATCCAGCAGCTCAAAAAGTGCGAGGTCGCGCGCAACATCGGCAAGGACAACTACGACGCCGTGCTCGTCTCCGAGTTTGAGACGATGGATGACCTGAACGCCTACAAGGTCGATCCCCGCCATGTCGCCGTGAGCGATATCTGCAAGTCCATCCGCGCCGACCGCGTGGCCGTAGACTACGAAATGTAAACTCAAAAAGAGGGAGCACTGCATTTGCAGTGCTCCCTCTTTTTGAAAGAGCTTCGCTGCGCTTCGTGCCTTGCCACCCGTAGGGCGGCTGCGACACGCGCTCCGCGCAAAGAGTAAATTCCGACGCACAGGTCGTCAGAATTTACGATTGCAATTTTTTCGCGCCCGCGGGCGCGAAATGTTCTTAATCATCAATCACCGCGACCTGTGCGTGGCGATTGATTTTTCTCACAGAGCAAAGTGCTTTTTTTCATCGAAAAAGGCTGCGAAACAGCCTTTTTGATGAGGTGCAACTGTCGGTTGCTAAGTTTTCAAGCCCGCTTGGTGGACTTTTGACGCGCCTTTTGGTAAGCTGAACGCAGAAAATCTGCAAAGGAGAACCCCATCACATGACACTTGGAGAGAACATCGTGCGCCTGCGCACACAGAAAAACTGGTCGCAGGGCGACCTTGCCGACGCGTTGGACATCTCGCGCCAGAGCGTATCCAAATGGGAGACCGACGCCTCCATCCCCGAGCTTGACAAGCTATTAAAGCTCTCCGAGCTCTTCGGTGTGACGCTTGACGAGCTGGTGCGCGGCGAGGACGCGCCGAAGGCGGAAACAGCCGCCCCCGCGGCACAGGCAGTACCCGCCTCTTTCACGCCGCAGACTTCGTCCGAGCAGGAAAAGCGTCACACCATTGTGGGTACGATCTTATTGGGCATCGGCGCGGTCCTTTTGCTCACCTGTCTAATACTTGCCGGTGATCTGCTGGCGGGGCTGATCTATGGATCGCCTTTTTTCCTCTGCGGCATCATCTGCTTTACGGTGAAGTATCGCACGGGCCTGTGGTGCGGCTGGGCGGCCTATGCCTGCGTCGATCTCTACCTCCGCTTTGCGACGGGCCTTTCGTGGACGACCGTCTTTATGACGCACCTCTGGACGGCGCAGATGAACTATGCGCGCCTTGCCATCTCGTGGGTGCAGTTCCTCGGCATGCTCGTGATGATCGTCTGCACGGTGTGCTCCTACCGGACGCTCAAGCTGCCCGCGACAAAAAAGGAGGTCACGTGGCTGATCGCCGGCTGGCTCGCCGCGCTCGTCGTGCTGCCACTTCTAATGAGCTACGGTGTCATGCCGCTGTGGAGAGATGCGATGCACAACTACAGCAATTTTTCACCGTATTTCTTTATCAACGTCCTGTACAACTATGTGCGCCTTGCACTCGTCAACATTCTGCTCGTGCGCACGCTCGCCGTCTGGCGCTTGAAGCAGGAAGAGAAGAAAGCGGAAAAGTGAATCGAAATGAGAAAAAGCGGACCGCAGCGCGGTCCGCTTTTTTGCCTCAAATGTTCAATTACTTCTTGCTCTTCTCCAGCGCGGCGAGCTTCATGCAGCAGCAGAATACCGCCATCGCCTGCTCGAGCTCTTCGACCGGGGGCAGTGACGGAGCGACGCGGATGTTGCTGTCAAGAGGGTCGTGTCCATACGGATAGGTCGCGCCCGCGCTCGTCATCACGACGCCCGCCTCTTTGGCGAGCGCCAGCGTGCGCTTGGCAAGGCCGGGGGCCGTGTTCACGGAGACAAAGTAGCCGCCCTTGGGCGTGTGCCAGCTCGCAATGCCGAGCGGCTTGATCTCACGCTCGAGCGTTTCGACGACCATGTCGAACTTCGGCTTCATGATCTTGGCGTGCTCTTTCATCAGCGCGAGGGTGTGCTCCTTGTTCTGGAGGTACTTGACGTGGCGGAGCTGATTCATCTTGTCGAAGCTGATGGCCTGAATGCCGATGAGCTTGGTCATGTACTCCATGTTGGCCTCGCTGCACGCAAAGCACGCAATGCCTGCGCCGGGGAGCGTCACCTTGCTCGTGGAGGCGAACTCGAAGACCATATCGGCGTTGCCGTACTTTTCGCATTCGCTCAGAATATCGGCGAAGGGAACGAAATCGCCGTCGAATTCGTGGATGCAGTAGGCATTGTCCCACATGAGGAGGAAGTCCGGCGCGGCGGGCTTCATCGAGGCGATGCGGCGGATCGTCTCATCGGAATAAATGATGCCGTCGGGGTTCGAGTACTTCGGCACGTTCCACATGCCCTTGACGCTCGGGCCCTTGATGAGGTTTTCGACAATGTCCATGTCGGGGCCGTTTTCGGTCATGGGGATGGTGATGAGCTCAAAGCCGAAGCTCTCGGTCACCTTGAAGTGGCGGTCGTAGCCCGGGGCGGGGCAGAGCCACTTGACGCTCTCTTCCTTGCACCACGGCCTCTCGCTGTGCAGAAGGCCGTGCGTGTAGGCCTTGGAAACTGTGTCGTACATGAGCTGGAGGCTCGAGTTGCCGCCGGCGAAGACCTGAGAGGTCTTGCAGCCGAGAATGTCGGCGAACAGGGCGCGGGCGCTCTCAAGCCCTTTGAGCTCGCCGTAGTTGCGGGCATCCACGCCGCCGTCCACGCAGTCCTCAGGCTTGCTCAGCGCGGTCAGGATGCCGCTGACGAGGTCGAGCTGCTTCTTGCTCGGCTTGCCGCGCGCCATGTTGAGCTTGAGGCCCTTGGCCTTCCAGCCCTCGTATTCAGCGGATACCTTGTCGTATTCCTGCTGCCATTCGGCAGCGGACATATCCATGTAACCCATCGTAAATTCTCCTTTTTTGATTTATCGGATCAAAGTGACTAAATTATAGCACGGCCCTGAGAGAAATACAAGTGTCCACATGATACAATCATATGTCCTTCGCGCGGCTGTAAGTTCGGTCATTGCAGAGAGGAAAAGGCGTAGTGAGTGGGCGGCGTTTCTTATCCCAGTGCCACATCCAGCACCATCATCAGGCTGAAGCCGACGGCGAAAAACACCGTACCGATGTTGGAGTGAGTGCCCTGCGACATTTCGGGGATGAGCTCCTCGACCACGACATAGAGCATTGCGCCCGCGGCGAAGCCTGTTAGTGAGCGCTGCACGGCATCGGTCCAAATGAGATGTTCCGGCGCATGGTACTGATGCTGACGCAAAACAAAAAGGATGCTTCCCTTTAGCAGAGAAGCATCCTTGATACAAAGCGGTTCGTCTAATGATCCGAATATCCAATTCTTTAAGGCAATACCCTTCCTGAAAAGAAGAACCCCTTTTGTGACGTTCTCAGAACGTCACGACTTCCTGCGCGGGCTTCGACGTGGTGGTGATGCGCTCGACGTACAGCACGGGGCCCTCGCCCTCATAGGCGTCGAGGTGCTCCTTTTTGACCGTGGCAGTGATATCGACCCAGTCGCGATTCTTGTAGGCCTTCAGGCTGTCGCCCTTGGCGACGATGCCGACGAACTGGATGTCGTTTTCGCAGCAGGTCATCACGAAGCGGCCGGGGCAGTGGATGCCCGGGAACTTCTTCGAGTGGCACATGATGAGCTTCATGTGGACCTTTTTGCCATCCCAGCGGTCGGGATGGTCCATCGCGTCGACGTACCACACGCCGTAGTCGTCGTCGGGAATATCGATAAGGTCGGGCGTCATGTCGAACGGGCACTCGTCGCCGGTCAGGTAGTCCTCGCTGTTGCCGTCGTTGTCCTCAAGGTAGATGTCCGCGCGGCGGTTGACCATGCGCAGATTGCGCGCGCGCAGGCTCTCTTTGAGCTTGTCGTCGCAGCGGTTGAAGACGATCATGTCCGCGTTCGTGATCTTTTCCATCATGAGCTGACCCATGTTCTTGACGAACAGCTCGAACGTCGGCGCCTGCACGAAGGTCATGATCTGGTAGAGCACCCAGTTGGCGGGCAGCACCTCGCGGTAGAGCTTTTCCATCTGCCACATGCCGTTGTACTCGATGAGCACCTGCTTAGGGTGATGCTTTTTTTCAAGCTCCTTACAGAAAGCGAGCGTCAGCTCATCTTCATCGTCCACCGTGACGACGGTGACATTGTCGAGCGCCTTTTTCTCATATTCTTCGTCGCCCTCTTCGCAGCAGATGAGAAGCGTCTTGTCTTCGCGGGCGAAGCCATCTTCCAAAATGCCGTTGATAAAGCTCGTTTTGCCGGAATCAAGGAATCCGGCGACCAGATAAACAGGAATATCCATGCCTTACACTCCAAACAGTTCTGCAAGCTCGTGCTCTTTGAGCTCCGCGCCGATAACGCACAGACGGCCCGTATAGTCGGGATGGCCCGCGCGGACCTCATGCTCTTCGGGCACGTAGTCGAATTCGAGCCAGCCGTCCTCACCGTTCACGATGCCCTTGGCGCGCAGGATGTGGCCGTAGTCGCCGCCATCGAGCTTGCGGAGCATGTCCTCAAGAGCTTCCTTGCTGAACTTCTTCGGTGTCTCCTTGCCCCAGGAGGAGAAGACGTCATCGGCGTGGTGATGATGGTGATGGTGGCACTCGCACTCGGGATCGTCGCACTCCTCACCGTCGTGGTGATGGTGGTGATGCTCGTGCTCGTCATGGTCATGGTCGTGATGATGCTCGTGCTCGTGCTCATCCTCATCGTGGTCATGGTGGTGCTCGTGTTCATGCTCGTGGTCGTGCTCGTCATGCTCATCGTGCTCGTGATGATGGTGATGCTCATGCTCGGCCTCTTCGATCTCGTGCTCGCGGCGCATCTTTTCAAGGAGCTCCTCGCTGAGCGACACCTTTTCGATGGCGGAGAGGATGGTCTTGCCGTCCAGCTCGTCCCACGGCGTCGTCAGGATGGCGGCGTCGGGATTCTTCTCGCGCAGCATCGCGGCGGCAGCCTCGAGCTTCTCCTGCGAGAGCTTCTGCGTGCGGGAGAGGATGATCGTGCCGGCGGCCTCGATCTGGTTGTTGTAGAACTCACCGAAGTTCTTCATATAGACCTTGACCTTGCTCGCGTCGGCCACGGTGACGTAGCTGTTGAGCTTGAGATCGGGGCACTCATCGACGGTGCGCTCGACGGCGACGATGACGTCAGAGAGCTTGCCGACGCCGCTCGGCTCAATGAGGATGCGGTCGGGGTGGAACTGCGCCACGACCTCCTTGAGCGCCTTGTTGAAGTCACCGACGAGGGAGCAGCAGATGCAGCCTGCGGACATCTCGGAGATCTCGATGCCGGACTCCTTGAGAAAGCCGCCGTCAATGTTGATCTCACCGAATTCGTTCTCGATCAGCACGAGCTTTTCGCCGCTGTAGGCTTCCGCGATCAGCTTTTTGATGAGCGTGGTCTTGCCTGCGCCCAGAAAGCCGGAGAAAATATCGATTTTCGTCATAAGAAATACGCTTCCTTCTTTTTTATTGATTTCCAAACCTGTATTATAAGCAGAATTTGTGAACGATTCAAGTCCTTTACGCGTGAAATTCGCCCGTTTCATGCGAACTTTTCAGATTTGACGCGCTTTCTTCCGCCTGCGCGCGGCACAGCGCGCCGAGCGAACTGATCAGGCTGCGCACGGTATCGCGCCCGAGCGGCGGAAGGGCGCGATACGCTTCGATCAGATACTGCTCCTCGCGCGAGAACGCGGCGCGCTCAGCGCGGAAGGAGCCGCGGAACAGGTAGTTCGGGTCGACCTGCAGGGCGTCGAACAGCTTGAGCAGGATATCTTCCTTGGGCGAGCTGAGACCGTTTTCGTAGTTGCTGATGGCGGAGGGGGAGACGCCCAGCTCCTCCGCCAGCTCTGCACGGGAGAGTCCGAGCGCTTCGCGCCGCAGGCGCATTTGTTTGCCAAAACTCATCAGGATACCTCCCAAAAGGACGCTCTTCGACATGGTTCGTGCACATTTTAGCGCAGAAGCTTGTATCTGTCAATCAAGTTTAACAAGATTCTTGTAAAAATATACTTGACATAGCAAGGTTCTTGTGATATTTTAACCTTGTTCACAAAACCTTGTACCTGTGAACGCACTGCGGGAACCGGCAGCCTGCTTCCCTCCGGTCAGCTTTTCCGCGGTGGCGGCCGTCTATACCGGTGCGGCGGCCAAACCCTCAGGAAGAAAAAGAAAAGCGCGCCGCCCTTTGAGGGGACGGACGCGCAAAGACAAATAGAGAGAAAGACGATATCGAGTCGGCGCCAGCGCCCGCTCGATATTTTTGCGTTGTGAGATAAAAAGAACGAGCTGACTTTCATCAACTCGTTCTTGGTGGGGGAAGGTGGATTCGAACCACCGAAGTCACTGACAACAGATTTACAGTCTGCCCCCTTTGGCCACTCGGGAATTCCCCCATATGAAATTGTTTGCTTGTTGGTGGAGCTGGTAGACGGATTCGAACCCCCGACCTACTGATTACAAATCAGTTGCTCTACCAGCTGAGCTATACCAGCATCTCAGCAACGAACAGACTGTATATTACCAGACTCTGCGCCATTTGTCAATATGGAGTTTTGAAAAAAAGGAGGAAATTTCGTGTATCCCCAAAAACGGCGGCGCGCGGCGCTGCAAAAGAGCGTGCCGCGCGTGGTCTGCTCGCTCTGCGCGCAGGATATTTTTCCCGGCGAGCAGGTGTGGTCCCGGAATGGGCGGACCGTCTGCGCGGACTGCTTCGTGCCGTTTGCGCGCGAGGAACTCAGACCATTTGCATACATATTTGGAGAGGAGAGCGTGCCATGACGCTTTATCAGATGTCTTACGTCTACCGCGAGGACGCGCTGCGCTTCCGCATGCGTATCACCGTCCTGCGTGAGCAGGCCAAGGCGGCGGAAGGAGAGGACAAGCTGCGCCTGAAGCGGCGCATTTTGGAGCTGCAGCAGCTTTTGCGCCAGTCGCGTGAGCTGGCGGACCTGACGAGACATTATTATGAAAGGGGTTATTATCGCAATGAAAAGTACACCCTATAGTATGCGCAACAATGAGATATACGGCGACATGACGGCGTGGATCGCCGCGCACGCGGGCGACAACGAGAGCGACCTCAAGCGGCTCAAGCGCAATCTGCGACTGGCGCGCGAGGAGGAGCTGACCGCGCGCCAGCGCGAGCTCCTGCGATTGCGCTACGAGGAGAACATGACCGTCACCGAGATTGCTGCGGCCATCGGGCGGGACAAGTCCACGGTGTCGCGCACGCTTTCCCGCGCGAGAAGAAGACTTTACAAGTGCCTTCGCTATGGGCTATAATTTATAATATCTAAAATAGGCGAACGGCAGACCGAATGACCCCGCGCAGGCCATGGACGGCGGACCGCGGGACGAAACAGGGAGAACATACTATGCTGCACAAGGCCATGCAAAACGAGTGGTCGCGCATCGCGATCGCGGTGTTTGCGACGTTTCTTTACGCGATGGGCGTCAACCTCTTTATCGTGCCGGTCGGGCTGTACTCCGGCGGCATGGTGGGTCTCAGTCAGGTCATCCGAACGGTGCTCGCACAGCGCGTGGCGCTGCCCGTGGGCGTGGATATCGCCGGTATCCTCTATTTTCTGCTGAATGTGCCGATGCTCCTCATCGGCTGGAAGGAGCTCGGGCGCGGCTTTCTCGTCCGCACGCTCATCTGCGTGGGTGCGTCGTCGCTTTTTTTGAGCGTCATCCCAGCGCCCGCCTCGCCGATCCTCGATGAGCGTTTGGCAGCCTGCGTGGTCGGCGGGATCCTGTGCGGCTTTGCACTGGGCCTTGCGCTCACCTGCGGCTGCTCGACTGGCGGACTGGATATCATCGGCCTGTGTCTTTCCAAGCGCGGCAGCCGCTTTACGGTCGGGCGCTTTTCGATGAGCTTCAACGTGCTGCTCTACGCGGCCTGCGCCCTGCTCTTCGACATTCAAACGGCCATCTATTCCGTCATCTACACGGTCTTCTGCTCGCTTTTCATCGACAAGGGGCATCAGCAGAACATCAGCGTGCAGGTGCTCATCTTCACGAAGGACGAAGATCCCGAGCTGCCGCAGAATATCATGTCTCGCCTCGGGCGCGGCGTGACATATTGGCAGGGCAAGGGCGCCTACACGGGAAGCGATATCCGCGTGCTGTGCGTGTGTGTCTCGAAATTCGAGGTCGCGGACCTTCAGGAGACGGTGCGTGCGCTCGACCCGAACGCCTTTTTCATCGTGCAGGAGGGCGTCCGCATCGGCGGGAATTTTATGAGGAAAATTTCGTGAAAGAAATTAGCGATACTGCATGAAAAAAAGGCTGATGGGCGCTCCGTCAGCCTTTTTTGATATCCGTTCACGAAGAACTGTAAAATGGGGCCGTCCCTTTCGGAATGTGCGGTCATACCTTCAAAACAAAATGGCTCTTGTGAAAGTCCAGCAGCCCGTCCTGTTTCATTTTCCCGAGCTCGAGCGACAGGCCGCTGCGCTCGACGCCGAGAAAGTCCGCGAGCTGCTGGCGGGAGAATGGGATGTCGAACTCGACCGCGTCGCGCCTCTGCGCCTCGGCGGAGAGGTAGGACATGAGCTTGGCGCGCGTCGTGCGCTGGGCGATGTGCGTGAGCTTTTCGTTGAGCAGCAGGTTTTTGCCCGCAAGGTCGCTCAAAAGGTTTCGGATGATGCGGCTATGGTGCGCACAGGCGGAGGGACAGACCGTCAAAAGGCGTTTGACGTTCAAAAACAGCACCGTTGTCGGCGTTTCGGTCACGACGCTCACATTGGAGACACTGTTTGGCGCGCAGGCGAAGGCCGCGGCATACGTCTGCCCCGGTGTGGTGCGGGAGAGAATGTTGCGGTTGCCCCAGATATCCTCCTGCACGACGAGCGCGCAGCCAGAGAGCACCATGCCGATCTCCTCGACCGTGTCACCGGGATGAAGGAGAAACACGTCCTTGGGGAATTGCTCGGTCTTCGCCGCAAGGCAGGTGAGCATCGCATCGAGCTCGTCCTCCGTGACGCCGGAAAAGAGCGGAGAGGCGGCGAGAATGGAAAAAAATTCTTTCATTAAAAAACGCCTTTCGTTGAAAATTCAACCGACTTGCTGGCCGCATTCTACTATAATACGCTTGAAAACGCAAGGAGGTATTGCAATGAAACGGAGAATCATTGAGATCGATCAAAATAAATGCAACGGCTGCGGCGCCTGCGCCGCGGCGTGCCACGAGGGCGCTATCGCCATGGTAAACGGCAAGGCGCAGCTGATGCGCGACGACTACTGCGACGGCCTGGGCGACTGTCTGCCGTCCTGCCCGACCGGCGCGATCTCTTTTGTCGAGCGCGAGGCCGCGGCCTACGACGAGCAGGCGGTGCTCGCCAACAAGCAGAAGAAAATGCAGAAGGAGGGCATGACGCTGCACCACAGCTGTCCCGGCATGCAGCTCAAGACCTTTGCGCACAAGGCGGCATCTGAAACGGCGGCTCCTGCTGCGCAGGAGAGCCAGCTCTCCCAGTGGCCGGTGCAGATCAAGCTCGTGCCCGTGAACGCGCCGTACTTCTCCGGCGCAAAGCTGCTCATCGCGGCGGACTGCACGGCGTACGCCTACGCGGCCTTCCACGAAAAATTCATCAAGAATCACATCACGCTCGTCGGCTGCCCGAAGCTCGACAGCGTGGATTACAGCGAAAAGCTCACGGAGATCATCGCAAAAAATGACATCAAGAGCGTGACGGTCGTGCGAATGGAGGTCCCGTGCTGCGGCGGGCTCGAGCACGCGGCGAAGACCGCGCTGCAAAGAAGCGGCAAATTCATCCCCTGGCAGGTCGTGACGATCTCGACGGACGGGAGAATACTGGATACGATTTGAGTCATCCTATGATCGATAAGACCACAGAATGAGGAGGATCTTTTTGGTGGACAACAAGATGTTTTGTTTTCAGTGCGAGCAGGCGGCGCACTGCACGGGCTGCACCGGCAGCGCGGGTGTGTGCGGAAAGAGCGCCGAGACGGCAAATTTGCAGGACGAGCTGACCGGCGCGCTCATCGGCCTTGCCCGCGCGACGGACGGCAGCCCCGACGTGAACGGGGGCACATGGAGCCTCATCATCGAGGCGCTTTTCACTACGCTCACGAATGTGAACTTTGACGCGGCGGCCATCCGCGATGTGACTGCACGCGTGAAGGCGGAGAAGAGCCGTCTTGTGCCGGACTGCGCGTCCTGCATGTCGCCCTGCGGGCACAACGACGACTACGACATTGCGCAGCTCTGGACGGCGGACGAGGACATCCGCAGCCTCAAGTCGCTCATCCTGTTCGGCATCCGCGGCATGGCGGCGTATGCTTACCACGCGATGGTGCTGGGCTACACGGACGACGAGGTCGATCATTTCTTTGCCAAGGCGCTGTTCGCCATCGGCGAGGACTGGGGCATGGACAAGCTGCTGCCTCTCGTGATGGAGGTCGGCGAGAAAAACTACCGCTGCATGGCGCTGCTCGACAAGGCCAATACCGAGATCTACGGTGCGCCGGAGCCGACTGCCGTGCCGCTGACGGTGGAAAAGGGGCCGTTCATCGTGGTTTCCGGCCACGACCTGCACGACTTGAAGCTCCTGCTCGAGCAGACGGAGGGCAAGGGCATCAACATCTATACGCACAGCGAGATGCTGCCCGCGCACGGCTACCCGGGCCTTAAAAAGTATGCCCATCTCAAGGGAAATTTCGGCACGGCGTGGCAGAACCAACAAAAGGAATTTGCCGACATCCCCGCGCCCGTACTGTTCACCACGAACTGCCTGATGCCGCCGCGTGCGAGCTACGCGGACAGGGTTTTCACCACAGCAGCAGTCTCGTATCCAAAACTCAAGCATATCGGCGCGGACAAGGACTTCACGCCGGTCATCGAAAAGGCGCTGGAACTGGGCGGCTATGCCGAGGATAAGGCATTCACCGGCATCAACGGCGGCAGCACAGTCATGACGGGCTTTGCCCGCGGCGCGGTGCTGGGTGTGGCTGACAAGGTGGTCGAGGCCGTCAAGTCCGGCCAGATCCGACACTTTTTCTTAGTCGGCGGCTGCGACGGCGCGCGCCCAGGCAGAAATTACTACACGGAATTCGTCAAGCAGACGCCGCCCGACACCATCGTGCTGACGCTGGCCTGCGGCAAGTTCCGCTTCAATGACTTGAGTCTCGGCACGGTGGCGGGGCTGCCGCGCATCATGGACGTCGGCCAGTGCAACGACGCTTACAGCGCCATCCAGATCGCGCTGGCGCTCGCCGACGCCTTTGGCTGCGGTGTGAACGAGCTGCCGCTCTCGATGGTGCTCTCGTGGTACGAGCAGAAGGCGGTGTGCATCCTGCTGACGCTGCTGTATCTCGGCATCAAGGACATCCGCCTCGGCCCGACGCTGCCGACGTTCCTCTCGCCGAACGTGCTCGACTACCTTGTCAAGAACTTTGGCATCGCGCCCATCACGACGCCGGAGGAGGACCTGAAGGAACTTCTGAAATAGTGCACCTCACGGTGCGGTCGTGAGAAGATGCACACTTCTCTGGAATTTTTACAAGAAAAATTTCATAAAATATCCATTGGCGGCGCTTTGTATAAGCAAAGCGCCGCTTTTTTGCAATATGCTGGTCATTTGTTGAAATCAATGCGGTTTTCTGAAAGCTTCAACCAAAATTTGTTGCACTTTTTGGGCAAATGTGATAACATCCATTCTAATCTTTTTGTATTGCGGCACTATGATAAACTGCCGCCGCACGTATAAAGACCCGCCCAAACGGGCCGGGAGACTATTTATTATATTGTGGAGGTATTTGTGATGTATGACCAGTATTTTCAAAAGTTCGATCTGGCGCCTGAGATCACCGCAGCGCTGAAAAAATGCAAGTGCATCGCCTACGCCGAGACGAAGGAGGAGCTGGAGGAAATGGCCTACGGCCCCACGCATACCTCCCGTTACGACGTGGTCTATCCCATCGAAGGCAACGGCACGGTGAAGGAAGCCGAGGTCGTGCGCTGCAAGAACGGCTGCGTCGTCAACTTCATGGAGGACTATATGCGCCGCCGCGACCCGAACAGCATGGCCATCGGCGACGATCTGCCCTCCGATAAGCCGCGCTTCAAGGACCGCTTTGGCTACGAGTTCTCGCAGCTCCGCCAAGAGACGCTCGACTGGCTCTCCACGCAGCAGGTCATCATGCTGCCGTTTTCCGCCGGTCCGCGCGGCCACGGCTATCCGAGCCTGATGATCTGCCCGCTCAACGCCGCGTTCTTTGCGCTGTCACTGGCGAATATGCAGGGCTTTACGAGCATCGTCGACGTGCCGGAGCACTATAAGCCCCGCGCCATCATCTTTGTCGCGCCGCCGTTCCGCCATACGCACTTCGACGGCAAGCAGGTCGTCGTGCACGACCGCTCCAAGGAGATGCACGAGGTCTGGGCCTATAACCTCTATCCGGGCCCCAGTGCCAAGAAGGGCGTTTTCTCGCTCCTGCTCGACATCGGCGAGCAGGAGGGCTGGGTCTGCTGCCACACGAGCGCAGCCATGGTCGAAACGCCGTACGAGTGCGAGGTCGTCTTCATGCACGAGGGCGCGTCCGGCGGCGGTAAGAGCGAGATGCTCGAGGACTTCCACCGTGAAGACGACGACCGGCTGCTCATCGGTACGCACACGGTCACGGGCGAAAAGTATTACATGACCCTCGGCGAGAGCTGCAAGATCCACCCCATCGCCGACGATATGGCCTGCGCGCTCAAGAGCTTTCAGGACCCCGAGAGCGGCAAGCTGCGCATCCTCGACGCCGAGGACGGCTGGTTCCTGCGCATGGACGGCATGACCGCCTACGGTAACAGCCCGCTCTATGAGCGCATCTGCATCCATCCGAGCGAGCCGCTGGTCTTTTTCAACATGGACGGCGTGCCAGGCGCGACCTGCCTCATCTGGGAGCACGTCATTGAGTCGAACGGCAAGCCCTGCTCCAACCCGCGCGTTATCCTGCCGCGCCGCATGGTCGATAACATCATCCCCGATACCGAGCCCGTCGAGGTCGACGTGCGCAGCTTCGGCGTTCGTATGCCGCCGAGCACCGCGAAGGCTCCGAACTACGGCGTCATGGGCATGCTGCAGGTCGTCCCCCAGTCCATTGCCTGGCTATGGAGACTCGTCTCCCCGCGCGGCTTCAAGAACCCGTCCATCGCCGATACGAACGCCGGCAGCGGCCTGAAGGCCGAGGGCGTCGGCTCTTACTGGCCGTTTGCCACGGGCCTCAAGGTCACGCAGGCGAACCTCCTGCTTGAGCAGATCATGTCCGCGCCCAAGACGACGAACGTGCTCATCCCGAACCAGCACATCGGCGCCTATCACGTGGGCTTCATGGGCGAGTGGATCTCGCGAGAATACCTTGCGCGCCACAACGGCATCGTGCGTGAAAAGCATCTGGTGCCTGCGCGCTGCCCGCTGTTCGGCTACGCGCTCGATGAGATGAAGCTCGACGGTCAGTTCATCCGTCAGACCTTCCTGCGCCCTGAGACGCAGTCCAAGCTCGGCGATGAGGGCTACGATGCCGGCGCGAAGATATTGACCGACTTCTTCAAAGAGCAACTCCAGCAGTTCGTTTCCGACGATCTCGACCCGCTGGGCCGCGAGATCATCGACTGCTGCCTGCACGACGGCACGCTCGAGGATTACCTCCAGTTGACGCCGATGAAGAAATTCAAGTAATGATATCGATAAAGAAAGGGCGCTCGCAGCGCCCTTTCTTTATCAGCAAGGAGAGGATTTGAAATGGAAACACACGCCGTGAAGGTCATCGCCCGCATCCGCTCTGATTTTCCGGAAAAATTCGGCATCCCGCGCCAGAGCGGCCTTGTACCGGAGCTGCGCGCGAAGGTCGTCTTCGAGCCGGAGTTCTGCAGTGCCGACGCGCTGCGCGGCATTGAGGGCTTTTCGCACCTGTGGCTCATCTGGCAGTTCTCCGCCGCTGTGCGCGATACGTGGTCGCCGACCGTGCGCCCGCCGCGCCTTGGCGGCAACGAGCGCGTCGGCGTTTTCGCCACGCGTTCGCCGTTCCGCCCAAACGCCATCGGCCTTTCCTGCGTGAAGCTCGAGGGCGTGCGGCACGAGGACGGACTTGGCGACGTTCTGATCGTCTCGGGTGCGGACCTGATGGACGGCACGCCCATTTATGATGTGAAGCCCTACCTGCCTTATGCCGACGCGCACCCCGAGGCGCTGGGCGGCTTTGCCCCGTCGCCGAAGGAGACCATCGCGGTCGACTGCCCGCCGGAGCTGCTCGCAGCGCTGCCTGAAGGGCAGCGCGAGGCACTGCTCGGCGTGCTCGCACAGGACCCGCGCCCGCAGTATCAGCACGATCCCGAGAGGGTATATGGGATGAGCTTTGGCGGATGGGATGTCAAATTCCGCGTGCGCGGCGAAACGCTCGAGGTCCTTTCTTTAGCGGAAAATAAACAAGAATAAATGCTTTGCTAAGAGGAAGAGCGGCGGCGCTAATGCCCTGTTAAGAGCCTTTCGAAGTGGTTGATATGCAAATTTTGCGCGCTATAATAGCGCCAGAATACATAAAAGGAGCGTATCCACCAATGGAAGTATCCAGCGCGTTTGTTGTCATCATGGGTATGGGCGTCACCTTTGTGGGCCTGACCTGCATCATCTTTCTCACGATCCTCATGGGCAAGATACTATCCAAGCCCGAGGCGCCGAAGCCTGCCGCCGCGGCAGCCGCACCGGTAGCGCCCGCTGTTCCGGCGGACGGCCTGACCGATGAGATCAAGGTCGCCATCATGGCGGCGATCGCGCAGGAGCCCGGCTTCCACATGGCGAATGTGACGAACGTCAGCATCCGCAAGATTTGATCGACGACATTCCATTTCTTCCTTTTGACGGCGGAAAGGGCGGCTCCATCGCCGCCCTTTTTGCTGCCCAGCCAAAATTTTGCATTTTAGCGCACATTTAGCACTCGCTGTGTTATAATGGCATAAAGTTTGGGGTGTGTTGCCCCACGAGCGAAACAGGGAAGAGGGAGGAATGCGGATGAAGGCGAAACGCACCGAGCTGCGGCGGCTGTATGACTTTCTTTTTACCGTTGCCGTCCTTGCAACGGCCACCGTGCTCTGCACGCTGCTGCGCCAGCTCGACAGCGGAGGAGGCTATGTGCATCTTATTTTCGTGCTGGCGGTCGCGACCATCTCGCGCTGGACGGAGGGCTTCTTCTGGGGCATTTTCAGCTCGGTCACCGGCGTGCTGCTCGTCAACTATGTCTTCACCTACCCTTACTGGGAGTTTAACTTTACGATCACGGGCTATCCGCTCACGTTCCTTGCGATGCTGACGGTCTCTATGATGATCAGCGCGATGAACACGCAGATCAAAAAACAGGAACGGCTTCGCATCGAAACGGAAAAGGAGGCCGTGCGCGCAAATCTCCTGCGCGCGATGTCGCACGATATCCGCACGCCGCTGACGAGCATCGTCGGCAACACCGCTGCGATCCTGGACAACGAGGATTCGTTTTCGCCCGAGCAAAAGCGCCGCCTTTTGGAAGACGTGAACGAAGACGCGCAGTGGCTCATCCGCATGGTCGAAAATCTCCTGTCCATCACGCGCATGAGCAACGGACAGGCAAAGATCGAAAAGGACTGCGAGGCGGCGGAGGAGATCGTCGCCGTGTCGGTCAGCAAGTTCGCCAAGCGTTTTCCCAATGTCAAGGTCTCGGTCGAGGTGCCGGATGAAGTGCTGATGGTGCCGATGGATGCGACGCTCATCCGCCAGGTCATCATGAACCTGCTGGAAAATGCCGCTATCCACGGCGGCAATGTCACGCAGATACGCGTTCAGCTCTCGCGCGAGGGCAGCCGCGCCTGCTTTTCCATCAGCGACAATGGCGTCGGTATCCCGAAGGAAAAGCTCACGAACATCTTTCAGGGCGGGCTTTCAGATGTGTCTCACAGCAATTTCGACATGAAAAAGAATATGGGCATCGGCCTTTCCGTGTGCTATACGATCGTCAAGGCGCACGGCGGCACGATGACCGCGGAGAATCAGGAGACAGGCGGCGCGTGCTTCCGCTTTTATCTACCGATGGAGGAGGGCAAAACAAGTGAAGCTGAAGGATAAGGTGCTGGTCGTAGAGGACGAGCAGAACATCAGCAATTTTATTTCGACGGTGCTCACCGCAAACGATTTCGACGTGCTGGTCGCGCAGACCGGTGCGGAGGCGATCTCCATGATCACCTCGCACTGTCCCGATCTCATCATTCTGGACCTCGGGCTGCCTGATATGGATGGGCAGGCCATCCTCAAGGAGGTCAGGTCCTGGTCGAACCTGCCGATCATCGTCGTCTCGGCGCGCACGCACGAGCATGACAAGGTCGCGGCGCTCGACCTCGGCGCGGACGATTACATAGAAAAGCCGTTCGGCACGAGCGAGCTGCTTGCGCGCATCCGCACGGCCATCCGTCATACGCGCACCTCGCTCGACAACGGTGAGATCGCACAGTCGGGCAAGTTCACCGTGCGCGATCTGACCATCGACTATGACAAGCACCACGTGCTCGTCGGCGGCGAGGATGTGCACCTGACGCTCAACGAATTTAAGATCGTGGCGCTGCTCGGCAAATACGCGGGCAAGGTGCTGACCTATGACTATCTCATCAAGCAGATATGGGGCCCGAAGGCCAAGGCGGACAACCAGATCCTGCGCGTGAACATGGCCAACATCCGCCGCAAGATCGAAAAAAATCCCGCCTCGCCGGAGTATATCTTTACGGAGATCGGCGTGGGCTACCGGATGCTCGAAAACAACGAGTAAGCAGGATGATAAGGCTTCGGCCTTATGATACCAGGGCGCGCCGCGCCTCACACAGATCACGCAGACGGCTCCTGCCATTGGGGATGGCAGGGGTCATCTGCGTATTTTGCACTTTTATGAAAAAGGCGTCTGACCGATACTCTCAAAGTTTCGGTCAGACGCCTTTCTTTTTTGCGTGTTTTTATGCAGAGCGCTCTTTTGGCCTTCTTTGCAAGCGGGATATTTCGTGCTGCGCTCGGTTTTGGACGTCATAGCTATGCTAAATTTTATGTATATTTTTACTAAAGCAACAGATGTTACATTTCACCTCTTTATTCACTACTACGATCTTGGAGCGAATTGTTATTCTAACCATTGGCATTTTATGGACATAAATATACAATCAGCGTCACAGTCAGTCCTACGAAGGAGGAGACCACAGCACATGACTATCTGGGAAATTGCAACGAATTATTATCAATACTTCCTGCGAGGGACGCGAACGACCATCCTCATCTCGCTGCTCACCGTGTTCTGCGGCTCCATCCTTGGCTGCCTGATCGCGCTGATGCGCCTGTCCAAGGCAAAGGCGCTGCAAAAGTTTGCCAGCATCTATATCACCGTCATCCGCGGTACGCCGATGCTCGTGCAGCTCTACATTGTTTACCACCAGCTTGATTTTATTCCCTATCCTACGGGCAGCATCTTCGGTGTCGATCTGGAGCGGGCGCTGCCGTGTATCATCGCTCTGTCGATCAACTCCTCCGCCTATGTCGCCGAGATCATCCGCGCGGGCATTCAGGCGGTGGATAAAGGCCAGATGGAGGGCGCACGCTCGTGTGGCATGACGAATGGGCAGGCCATGCGCTATGTGGTGATGCCGCAGGCGGTCAAAAATATTCTCCCCGCCATCGGCAACGAGTTCATCACAATGGTCAAGGAGACGTCCATCATCCAGTACCTCGGCATCGGCGATTTGATGTATGATACTGGTATCGTCATCACATCCACCTATGACCCGCTTCCTTGCTACTACATCTCCGCCATCATCTATCTGGCGCTGAACATCATCCTCGGCAAGGGCCTGAACATCTTTGAGAGGAGGCTGAGAAAGAGTGAACAGTAACGTATTGTTCGAGATCCAAAATTTGCAGAAAAAATTCGGCGACCTGACGGTTTTCGACGGGCTGAACGAGACCATCTGCAAGGGCGACGTGGTCGTCATCATCGGTCCCTCGGGCGGCGGTAAGTCCACCTTTATCCGATGCCTGAACCTCCTGGAGCAGCCCACCGCCGGCAAAATTTACTTCGAGGGCGAGGACATCACGGCCAAGGGCTTTGATGTGAACAAGCACCGACAGAAGGTCGGCATGGTGTTCCAGCAGTTCAATCTCTTCAACAACCTGACGGTGCTTGAAAACATCACGATCTCGCTCACGAAGGTCAAAAAGCAGTCCAAAGAGGAGAGCAAGGCAAAGGCCCTCAAGCTTCTAAAGCGCGTGGGGCTCGAGGACAAGGCGAACGCCTATCCCTCCCAGCTCTCCGGCGGGCAGAAGCAGCGCATCGCCATCGTGCGGGCGCTGGCGATGGAGCCCGATGTGCTGCTCTTTGATGAGCCGACCTCCGCGCTCGACCCCGAGATGGTCGGCGAGGTGCTGCAGGTCATCTCCGACCTCGCCCGCGACGGCATCACGATGGTCGTCGTCACGCACGAAATGGGCTTTGCCCGAAAGGTCGGCACGCGCGTGCTCTTCATGGACGGCGGACAGATCGCCGAGCAGGGCACGCCCGAGGAGATCTTCGAGCACCCGCAGAACGCGCGAACCAAAGAATTCTTGTCCAAAGTCATCAACGTCATTTGACAAAACAAAAATTATAAAATTTACGATATTATTGGAGAAAAACGAAAATGCTTCACACGATCAACCCTGAAATTCTGTTCCTCAAGCAGGAAGATGTCATCAAGGCCGGCCTTCTCGATATGAAACAGATCCTGGCCGTTACGGAAAAGACCTACGCGATGCTCGGTCAGGGCCTCATCAAGAACCCGCCTAAGACCAACACCAGCATCCCCGACAAGGAAAACTGGCAGTCGTTCTTTAACGCCATGCCCTGCTACATCGGCGGTGACGTCAACATCGGCGGCATCAAGTGGGCGGCGGAGTCCAAGAAAAACGCCACCATCCCCGGGATCCCCTACGGCATCGACATCTCCATCCTGAGCGATCCTGAGACGGTGCTGCCGTTCTGCATCCTGGACGGCACGCTCATCACCGCGATGCGCACCTCCGCCGTCGGCGGCCTGATGGCCAAGTACGCCGCCCCCTCGAACGCGGATACCGCCTGCCTTGTCGGCGCGGGTGTTATCGGCCGCACGATGATCTCCGCTGTGCACGAAGCGCTGCCCCAGATCAAGACCATGTACCTCTGCGACATTGATGTCGCCAAGGCCGAGGGCATCGCGAAGGAGTACGGCGACAGCTTGGGCGTCGAGATCATCCCGACGAGCGACAGCAAGGCTGCGGCGCTCAAGTCCCAGCTCATCGTCGGCGAGACGACCGCGCCCAAGCCGTTCATGGACACCTCCTGGCTCACGCCCGGCTGCGGCCTCGTCTCCATGCACTCCAACGAGGTGAAGGAGGAGGTCTTCCTCAAGGCCGACGGTATCGTCGCCGACTACTGGACACAGCTCAAGCAGCACAGCAATCCGCTGTCCAAGCTCACGAAGGAAGGCAAGCTCGATGAGAGCCAGATCATGGACCTGAGCGAGCTGGTGCTCGGCACGAAGAAGCTGCGCACCTCGGACGATCAGTTCGTCGCCGCCGCGTCCATGGGCCTCGGCGCGCTGGACATCATGATCGCCTATCAGCTCTACCTGAACGCGACGGAAATGGGCATCGGCACCAAGGTGAACCTTTGGGACAAGCCCCTGTGGGAATAAGACACGCAGGAGGGAACAAAGATGAACGCATTCAAGAAATTTGCGGCGCTGCTTTTAGCGCTTATGATGATTCTGTCTCTTGCCGCCTGCGGCAGCAAGAGCGACGACAGTGCGCAGGGCAGCTCGGACGGCGATGCGTCGTCCGATGACACCGCCAAGTCCAAGATCGAGCAGATCAAAGAGGCGGGCGTGCTCGTGATGGGAACCTCTGCCGACTATCCCCCGAACGAATTCCACACGGAAGTGGACGGCAAGGACACCATCGTCGGCTTTGACGTTGCTATCGCGCAGTACATCGCCGATGACCTCGGCGTCGAACTCAAGGTCGTCGACATGTCGTTCGACAACCTGTGCATCAACCTCGCCAAGGGCGATTTCGACATCGTCATCGCCGGTATGGCCTCGACGGAGGAGCGCCTCAAGTCCGTTGACTTCTCCGACCCATACTTTAAGCAGCAGCAGGCCATTCTGATCCGCGCGGAGGATGACGCGCTCTACAACAAGCCCGAAGACCTGAGTGGTCACAAGGTCGGCGTGCAGAACGGTACCATTCAGGTGCCCATCGCCAACGAGCTGGCGGGCGAAGAGAACGTCGTCGGCCTCGTCAAGGCGCAGGATCTCATCATGGAGCTCAAGAGCGGCAAGCTCGATGTTGTGTACATCGACTACACCGCGGCTCTCGCATTCGCCGCGGCGAACGATGACCTGACGGTCAAGGACATCGGCATCGAAAGCAACAGCGAGGGCCAGTGCATCGGCGTGCAGAAGGGCAACGAGGACTTCGTCGCCTACCTGAACGAAAAGATCGCCGAGATGCAGGAGCAGGGCCTCATCGACCAGTACGTCGCCGAAGCCCAGACGCTGGCGGGCATCGAGTAAAGCCTGTCTCCCTGCATGATATGAAAAGCATCAGCATACCCTCTACTAAGAGAATTGGGGAGGATGTGCTGATGTTTTTTCATTTTGACCGCAGGAAGACGAAAAAGGAGAAAAGACCCACACGTTTTCTGGTGCTCAGACGCAAATGGCTGACGCTCGCCGCAGCGGGGCTCGTCGCGATCGCGGTGTTTGCCGCCGTCAATTATCCCGCCGCCGTCAGCGCGGCGGCGACCACGCGGCAGCTACCCATCTATTGCGTCCAGCGCGACCAGAAGGTCTGCTCCATCTCCTTTGACGCCGCGTGGGGCGCGGACAACACGCAGAGGATACTCGACGTGCTCAAGGAATACGGCGTCACCTGTACATTTTTTGTGGTGGGCAACTGGGCGGATCAGTATCCCGAACAGGCCAAGGCCATCGTGGACAGCGGCAATGAGCTCATGAACCACTCCAACGCGCATGATCATTATAATTCCCTCACCGCCGACCAGATCATCGCAGACGTGAACACCTGCAACGATAAGATCGAGGCGCTGACCGGCATCCGCCCGACGCTCATCCGCTGCCCGTTCGGCGAGTACGATGACCACGTCATCTCTGCCATCCGCTCGATCGGCATGGAGCCCATCCAATGGGATGTGGATTCGCTCGACTGGAAGGGTATCTCAGCGAGCGAGATCACAAAGCGTGTGACAGGCAAGGTGCAGAGCGGTTCCATCGTGCTTTTCCACAACGCGGGCGAGCACACACCGGAGGCTTTGCCTGATATCCTCGACTATCTGCTGGCCGAAGGCTACGATATCGTGCCGATCTCCAAAATATTGCTGACGTGCGAATGCACCATCGACCACACCGGCCGCCAGTGCCCGGTGGAATAGAGTGGAGAGGATATCGTATCTGACGGTGCAGGTGCTTTCATAATATACGGCAGTAAAGCGGCGGCACATCCAGGCTGCCGCTTTACTGCTGCAAAACTGTATTTACACCGACGGGCGGCCATGATGTAATAAATAAGATCACGCAATGATACCCAAGAGCCGGACCCGGCGCTGCAAAGGAGATACGCAGCATGACGATAGTCGGCAATGAATTCGTTACGGTCATCGTCGGTGAGATAGTCGCTCAGATCGGCGATCTGGTCCATCTGGTCGAGCGCGTAGGCCGTGTCGGCATAGGCGAAGAAGATGTTGGGCATGGGGGCCGCGCTGACCTTGCCCTCTGCCGAGACGATGACGTTGGTCTCAAGGTCGTTGACGCTGCCCTGGCTGGAGCATTCCACGGTGACGCCGTTCTCTTTGCCGGTGATGGCGTTGAACTCGTCGACGAGCGCACTGAACGATTCGAGCTGCTCGCCGTTATAATAGGTCCACACCGTGATGGTGACAGGCTCTTCGGGCGAGGGGGAGGAGGTGGCCTTGTCGCCGCAGCCGGTGAGCAGCGCGAGCGCCGACGCACCGGCGAGAAGGAGGGAGAGGAGCTGTTTGCGTTTCATGGGGAAGTTCTTTCTGTGCCCGTTTGCGCGGGCAGAAGCTTTTACTATATAATGTAGGTGCGCAGAAAGAGCTGCGCGCAAAAACTCCGCCCGCGGGTGTGCGGGCGGAGTTGGTCTGTTGTCATTTAGGGAGAAACTGCCCGACAAGGCAGGTGTATGCGCCGTCGTCCGAAGGCCAGATGGTGCGGACTTTGAGCGTATAGGGGAGGTCCTTGCCGCCTTTGCGCAGTGAGACGGACAGGGTGACGTCCGTGTCCGTCGGCGTGGTGTGAGAGACACGCTCTTTGAGGCGCTCGATCTCCTCGCGGCTGAGAAGGTCGGGATCCTGCCCCTCAGAGAGATAAAGCGTCACATGGCGGTGAGCCTCGTCGGCGTCCCAGTCGGTGAGGATGATCTTGTCCATCCAGTGGTCATAGACGAACTGGATGCCGCCGCACTGCTCGGCGAAAAATTCCATCTTCGCCTGCTCGATGGGCAGCAGCTTGAGCGCGCGGTCGTCATTCGGCAGTGAGCGCTGCTCGAGCATCTCACTTGCGAGGCGCTGCGAGTCGAGCTGATAGTCAAAGCTGCTGGGCTCGTGCTGCATACAGGTGCGCAGTTGGTCGTCCACAGCCCTCAGACAGTCGAGCAGCAGCGGGTTGAACGCACCGCACTCGCCGTTTAATATCATCTGCATAGCAGTCTCGTGGGAGAAGCCCTTTTTATAGCAGCGCTCACTCGTGAGCGCGTCGTAAACGTCCGCGAGCGCGACGACCTGCGCCGAGATGGGGATATCGTCGCCTTTCAGTCCGTCGGGATAGCCGCGGCCGTCCCAGCGCTCGTGGTGCCAGCGGCAAATTTCGTGCGCGGTGCGCATGAGCGGGTCATCCTGCGGCAGGATCATATCGTCGAGCAGCTTGTCGCCCTCGGTCGTGTGGGCCTTCATGATCTCAAATTGCTCACGCGTGAGCTTGCCGGGCTTGTTGAGGATCTCGGCGGGAATATTGATCTTGCCGATGTCGTGCAGCGCGGAAACGGTGCTGATCATCGAGATGTCCGCCTGCGAGAGGGGATAGCGGTCCGAGATATTGACGATCTGGCGCGGCAACAGGTCTGTGATGGTGCGCACATGCAGGATATGCATGCCGGATTCGAAGTTCTTCGACTCGACGACGCGGCTCAGGATATTGATGATGGTGGCATTCGTCTTCTCGCGCTCGTAGACCTGCTCCTCAGCGAGGCAGACGAGGTCCTTCTGGCGCGCATAGAGCGCGAGCGTGTTGCTCACGCGGCGCTGCACGACCACGAGGTTGAAGGGCCTGCCGATATAGTCGGTCACGCCGAGATCGTATGCCTTCTGGATGAGGTCCGCGCTGTCCTCGGACGAGATGATGACGGGGATATCCTGCAGCCAGTTGCGCTGGCGCATGGCCTCGAGCACGCCGAAGCCATCGAGGTGCGGCATATTGATGTCGAGCAGCAAAAGGTCGATATCGAAATGCTCGTGCAGCAGGTCGAGCGCTTGCACGCCGTCGTCGGCATACAGGTAATCGTAGCGCTTGCCGAGTATCTCGGACAATATCTGCTGATTCATTTTAGAGTCATCGGCGATGAGAATTTTAGCTTCATCCATGGCGATATCCTCGGCCGTGTGTTCGACCGGCGAACACGCAGCCTTTTATGAAGATCACGGCGAAAAACGCCGCGTACCCGCTGGAAAAGCGGACAAAAAAAGCGGTACCGAAACGACCGGTGCCCGAGATGGCCGCGCGGCGTGACATCGGCACGGCTGTGCCTTTGTTGCGATATTGAGGCCATGCTAACATACATTAAATTCAGGTGCAAGGAAAAATCCGCAAAAAGACGGAGAAATTTTGGCAAATAAACGGAAAAGTTCGAAAAGCGGCGGCCTGCGCATCGGTATGCGGACTGCTGTTGAGCGTTATGACCCAAAAAGTGAAGCAGGCGCAAAAAATGTTTCAAAGAAGTGAAAGAGGATGAATATTGACATTCTTTTGCAAACGAGAGTATCGTAAAAACGCAGATTTTGATAGAATTTAACGCATTCTTAACGGCTGCGGCCCGAAAATGAGCCGCACCTTCGTGCCGGGCGTGGTGCGGCGGCGCATCGTCAATACCGCCCTGCTGCACACGAAAAAGCAGCGGCTAATGAGCATCGTGACCGAGCGTTTCTATCAGAAGGAGAAAAACAACGAATTGCTCGTAGCCATCCTGAGCCACGCCGTGGAGTGCCACGGCGCCGAGGACGGCGCGCATATGACGCACGTCGGCCTTGCGATGAGGCTGCTCCTGCAGCGCATGATGGAAAAGACCGATCGCTATCATCTGGAGCAGGCGGACATCGAGGCGATCCGCATGGCCTCGGAGCTGCACGACATCGGCAAGCTCCAGATACCGGCGGAGATACTGACCAAGCCCGGTGCGCTGACGGCCGAGGAATGTGAGATCGTCAAGCGGCACACGGTGCTGGGCGCGAAGACCGTCACAGAACTACCCGTCTGCCAGAACGAGCGGCTCGTCAAGTATACCATTGAGATATGCCACTGACACCATGAGCGCTGGAACGGCGACGGTCACCCCGACGGGCTCAAGGTCGACTTTGTCGCGGACCAGCACCAGAGCGCCGCACGCCGCGTGGTCGAGGAGCTTTACCACGGCACCGGCGACTCGGGCACGCGCATCGCCGTGCAGCTCGAAGAGGAGCGCGCCAAGCGCAAGTTCTTCGGCGAGCTGACGGAGGAGATGCGGTTTGAATACACGGTGCAGCCCTCGGCGCTGGCGCTTTCGGCGGGGGCGGTCGCGCTGATCGGACTGCCGCATCTGACGGTAGACCCGCCGGACAGCGCAGACCTGATGGCAGTCATCTCGCCGGACCTCGTGCCGCAGATACGCGAACGCCTGAAGGAAATGACGGCGGACGAGACATACTTTGAGCTTGGATCCGAGATCGTCATCGGGGGCAAGCCGCGCTGGTTCCAGCTTGCGGTGATGGTCACGTGGTCTGTGGCCGAGCCCGGACGGTGCAGCTCCATTACAGGGCAGATACGGAACATAACTTTAACTACCGCCGCCTGATGGACATGAGCGAGCGGCTCGCGGACGAACGGCCCGCACAGAGGATGACGCCGGTCATGGCGGAGGACGACGGCATACTGCGCAACACGCGCGCACAGGTCGACGGCGTTCTGCGCGGTTACCGGCAGATGTTCGACATCACGTGCCTGGTCGACCCCGGCATCTGCATGGAGTTGACCAAAAGTCGTGGCGTGAACAGGAGCGAACACTGCTATGCGGTGTGGAACAAGACGCACCGCTGTGAGCGCTGCATCTCGCAGGAGGTCGTGCGCTCACAGACAACGCAGACGAAGATCGAGACGCGCGGGAACGACGTTTTCTATGTCGGCGCCTCATATCTCGAGGTGAACGGCCTGCCGCATTCGCTCGAGCTCGTCAATCACCTGCACAGCGACGACGAGCTCGTGCGCTACGGCGGCGCATACGTCAAGGGACGCATTTCACAGACGATACACAAAGCAGACCTTGCCATGTATGAAGCAAAAACATAAAAGGATCGTTTAGCAATTTACAGAGAGAAAAAAGACGATGAAGCTTAATAAATTTTTCAGCAGTGTTGGCGGCGATTACGGCGAGGCAAAAGCCCGTTTTCAGAGCGATGAGCGCATCGCCCGCTTCCTGAGAATGTTTCCGGGCGATGACAGTATGCAGAACCTGAGCGCTGCCGTCAGCGCGAACGACGCGCCCACCGCGTTCCGCGCGGTGCATACGCTCAAGGGCGTAGCGCTCGACCTGGGGCTCGGAGCGTTGGCAGAGGCCAGCTCCAAGATGACGGAGGCCCTGCGCGGCAGCGACATGCTGCCTGCCGATCCCGAGCTCTACGCCGCGGTCCACTGCGAATACAGCAAGGTGCGCGGGGCGCTCGACCAGCTCGAAGCCTAAAACCGGATGGGAAAAGCCCCGCGGCCTTTGGCCGTGGGGCTTTGGTATGGGGCGGGTCACAGCAGCGGCGCGATGATGCGCATACAGGGGCCCATCAGCTTGCGCAGCAGCGGGTCAGCTTTCAGCAGCGCGCGGTCTGCGCGCACGCACTTTTGGAGCGTTTGCTGGAAGTCGCGCTCAATGTCGCTGATCTCAGGCTTGTCGTAGAGGTAGGCCGCGCACTCGAAGTGGTGGTACAGGCTGCGGTAGTCTAAGTTGATGGTGCCGACGACGGCCTTGCAGTCGTCGCTGACGAAGACCTTGGCGTGGACGAAGCCTGGCTCGTACTCATAGATATGCACGCCGCTGTCAAGAAGGCGGCGGTAATAGGTGTGCGCCAGTGAAAATGCGATCTCCTTGTCGGGAACATGGGGCAGGATGAGCTGGACCTCCACGCCGCGCTGTGCGGCATACGTGAGCGCGGTGATCATCTCGTTGTCGATGATGAGATACGGCGTCATGATGTGCACATAGCGGTTTGCGCGGCTGATGATGTCCATGTAGACCATCTCGCCGACGAGGTCGCGGTCGAGCGGACTGTCTCCATAGGGGATGACGTAGCCCTGTGTTTCCCGCGGCGGCTGGGGAATGTCGAGATAGCGGGAATAGGCGCTCGGGTCGAAGTGCGGCTCGTTGTTGTCCCACATCTGAAGGAACATCAGCGTCAGGCTTCGCACGGCGTCGCCGCGCAGGACGATGGCCGTGTCCTTCCAGTGCCCGTGACGCTTGACGCGGTTGATGTACTCATCCGCGAGGTTGATGCCGCCCGTGAAGCCGACCTTGCCGTCGATGACCATGATCTTGCGGTGGTCGCGGTAGTTGTAATGCGTGGAGACAAAGGGACGCAGGGGAGCGAACATCTTGCACGCGATACCGAGCTTTTGAAGCTTTTCCGGATAGGAATAGGGCAGCAGCGCCACAGCGCAGGTGCCGTCGTACATGAAGCGGACCTCCACGCCCTGCTTGACCTTCTCGGTGAGGAGCTCAAGGATGCGGCCCCACATATGACCCTCGCTCACGATGAAGTATTCGAGGAAGATGAAGTGCTCGGCCTTCTTCAGCTCGTCGAGCATCACGCCGAACGCGTCGTCGCCGAGCGGGAAGTATTCAACATCCGTATTTTGATAGGCGGGGAAACCACAGTGCTCCAGATATGCGGCAAGCCCCTGCGTTTCCGGAGGCAAGTCCGTTGTTTGGCAGGCGGTGGGGGAAGGAATGAGGTCCTTCGTCTGCGCCTGAATGTCGTTATAACGGCGGATCATCAGCCGGTGGCCGAGGTCAGTGCGGATGTAGAGGTACAGGATCAGTCCGAAGACCGGCAGCACCGAGAGGATGAAGAACCATGTGAGCTTGATGGTCGGGTTATCATCATTGCCGAAGAGCGAGAGCACGATGACCGCTGAGAGCAGCGTATTGCCGCCCCAGAAATAGGGCATCGCCCCTTCGAGCCTGTAAAAAGCGAGGAAGAGGAACAGGATCTGCACGATCAGCGAGACGATGATGATGCCCGTGCGGCCGAAGATGATCTGCAGCAGGCCGCGCTTGCCCTTTTCCAGAAGCAGGATGCTGTTGTCGTCGTCTTTCATAAAAACCTTCTTTCTAAATTGGCAGACTGCTATTTTCTCTATCATATCACGCTACGACAGAAAAAGAAAGTGGGTGTCCGTGGCGGAATGTGAGGAAAAGCACTGATCGGTGCTGGCGGCGGTACGAAAAATATGCTACTATTTGACTGATAAGGGGGAGATGACATGGAAAAGACCAGCGAGGTCCACAATATCCCGCCGCTGTATGACAAAAACTCGCGCGTGCTCATTTTGGGCTCGTTCCCGTCGGTCAAGTCGCGCAAGGCGGCGTTTTTCTACGCGCACCCGCAGAACCGCTTCTGGCCGACGCTCGCGACGCTCTTTGGCGAGGAAACGCCAAAGACGGTCGAAGAAAAACGCTCGCTTGCCCTGCGCCATGGCGTCGCCCTGTGGGATACCATCGGTTCGTGTGAGATCGTGGGCTCGTCAGACGCGAGCATCACAAATGTCGTGCCGAACGATCTGAGCGTCATTTTAGACGCGGCGGACATTCGGGCGGTTTTCTGCAACGGCGGCACGTCGTATGATAGCTACAACAGATACTGTCGCGCAGCGGCGGGGCGCGAGGCGGTCAAGCTGCCCTCCACCTCGCCCGCGAACGCGCGCTGGACGCAGGAAAAGCTCCTGTGCGCGTGGCGTGAAGCGCTCCGCCCTTACCTGACAGTTGTTTGACAAAGTTGACAAAGCGGGCGAAAAGGCATATGATACAGCCCGCAAAAGGTAAAAAAGGAGAACTTTCCATGGCAGACAAGTCTGTTTCCCTGCAGGGGAACAAAAGCGTATTGTTCACGAACCGCCAGCTCATCACGCTGATGTGGCCGCTGTTGCTCGAGCAGATGCTTGCCATCGCCGTCGGCCTTGCCGACTCGCTGATGGTCGCGACCGTCGGCGACGCGGCCATCAGCGCCGTTTCGCTGGTCGACTCTATCAGCAATCTGATGATCTACATCTTTTCGGCGATGGCGACGGGCGGCGCGGCGGTCGCGGGTCAGTATATCGGCTTGAAGCAGAAGGAGGATGCCTGCAACGCGGGCCAGCAGCTCATCGCGCTGCTGGCGGTGGTGTCGGTCTTCTTCGTGGCGCTGCTGTACCTCTTCCGCCCGCAGATACTCACGACGATGTTTGGCCACATCGAGCCCGATGTCATGGCCGCGACGAACACCTATTATTTATATGTGATGGCGTCCATCCCCGGTATCGCGCTCTACAACGGCGGTGCGGCGCTGTTCCGCACGATGGGCCGGAGCGACGTGTCGCTCAAGGTCTCACTCCTGATGAACGGCATCAATGTTGCGGGCAATGCGATCCTCATCTTCGGCGTGGGTATGGACGTTGCGGGCGTTGCCATCCCGACGCTCATTTCCCGCACGGTGGCGGCAGCCGTCATCCTCGGTCTGCTCTTCAATAAAAAGCTGATGCTGCACCTCTCGGATGTGCGCGGCTTCCGCCTCGATATGCGCCTGATGAAGAACATCTTTTACATCGGTGTGCCGAGCGGCGTCGAAAACGGAATGTTTCAATTGGGACGCCTTGTGCTCTTCAGCCTCATTTCGACCTTCGGCACGGCGTCGATGGTGGCGAATGCCATCGGCAACACGCTCGGCAATTTCAACTGCTTTGCCGGTCAGGCCATCAACCTCGGTCTTGCAGCGGTGGTGAGCCAGTGCGTCGGCGCGGGTGAATTCGATCAGGCGCGCGCGTACTTCCGAAAGATCGTCAAGTGGACCTACGTCATTCAGGGCTCGGTCAACATCCTCATCATTTCGATGCTGCCACTCATTATGCGCATCTACAATGTCTCGCCCGAGGCGGAAAAGCTGGCTGTCACGGTCTCGCTCATCCACGGCATCTCGGCGATGACGCTCTGGGTACCGGCGTTTATGATCACCGCTTTTCTGCGCGCGGCGGGCGACGCGAAGTTCACGATGCTCGCCAGCATGACGACGATGTGGCTCGTGCGCGTGCTGCTGGCCTACATTCTCGGCAAATACATGGGCTACGGCGTGGTCGGCGTGTGGGTCGCCCATGCGATCGTCGACTGGTCGGTGCGCAGCATCATCTTCTACCACCGCTACCGTGGCGGAAAGTGGAAGCAGATGGGCATCAAGGCATGAGAGTTTCGAAAAAGCGGCATAGCCGCTTTTTCGAGAAGGATGCACGGGGCTTCGTGCCTCGGTTGCCCACCGCAGGCGGGCAATTCGACACGCGCCCCGTGAGAAGTGTTTTTCGCCACGTACACGCCGAGGCGAAAAACGAATCAAAAACATTTCGCGGCTGCGGCCGCGAAAATAGGAAAAGGTCTCCGCTTTTTGAGCGGAGACCTTTTGTCTTCTTTTACACTTTTACATTTCAACGGTGATGTTGTCGGTGCCGTGCTGCTCAAATTCGCCAAGGTAGGTGTCCATGCGCTCGCGCAGCTCGTCGACGTTTTCGGGCGTAGGCGCGTCTGTTTCCATATCGCGCAGGGCAAGCTCCTGAGCGAGGATCTCAAAAAACATCGTGTCCTCATAGGCCATGATCGCCTCGTGGATGCCGCCCTCGGCAAACGCGCGCGAGGGGATGAGCTCGCCCTGATACGCCTCGACCAGCGGCACCATGCCGTGAGAGAGACAGTGGGCGAAGACGGTGCTCTCCACATCGTCGTATTCGAGGATGCGGTCGTCGCCGCGGGTGGAGTTCATCACCCAGTTGCCGACATAGACCAGATCGAGCAGACGGCGGAACTGCTTTTCCGTCAATTCAATATTCATTGTGATGCCCCCCTTTGCCGGAAAAAGATCTGCATAGCAGAGATTATAGCACGCCCTCTTTTCTTTTGCTATAGCAAAAACAAGGAAAAGCGCAAAAAAAGCGGCGGGTGCTTGTTTCTTTTGCTGCATCGTAGTATGATGGCAAAAACGATCGAAAACAGGAGAGACTATGAAAAGAAACGTATGGTTCACCGTGCACGGCGAGCAGCAATATGAAGGAATGGCGCCGGACAGCGCTGAGCAGCGCCTGCCGGGCACGATCGAGGAAACGGCGGAGGGCCTGCGCCTGCGCTACGAAGAGCCGGGGGCGGATGGCACCGCCGCGACCGTCACGCGCCTTGACCTTGCAGAGGGCGGCGCGGTGCTCACGCGCTTTGGCGCGGTGACGAGCGAGATGATCTTCCGCCCGGGCGAGACCCACACCACATACTATGCAACGCCCTACGGGACCTTTCCGCTTACGGTGGAAACGGAATCGGTGCACTGGAAGTTTGATGAGCGCGGCGGAATGCTCTCGCTGCGCTACCGCATCGACCTTGGCGGGCAGAAGGGAAGGTGCGCGCTTCGCATCCGCGCAAAGGCGAAGGAATGATAAAGGGAAGGGACTGCCGAGCGGCAGTCCCTTTTTACGCGCCCATCAGCAGCGCGACCGCCTTGGCGGAGACGAGAAACATCACCGCGTCGGCACAGAGAGCGGCGGGGATGGTGTAGCGCGTCTTCGTGATCCCGGCAGCACCGTAATAGACGGCAACGGTGTAAAATGTCGTCTCGCTCGAGCCGAGCATGACCGCCGCCACGCGGCCGATGTAGGAGTCGACGCCGTAGACCTGCATGATCTCCGAGCCGACGGCCAGCGCGCCGCTGCCGGAGATGGGGCGGATGAAGAGAAGCGGCGCGGTCTCGGCAGGAATGCCGATTTTGTCGAGCGCAGGGGCCAAAAGCGCGCCGAGCGCCTCCATCGCGCCGGACGCGCGGAACATATAGACGGCGGTGAGCAGCGCGATGAGAGAGGGAAGAATATGCAGCAGCACAGTGAGCCCTTCCTCGGCTCCCTTGGTCAGCGCGGAATAGACGTCGACACGCCTTGACATGGCGAAGCAGGCGGTGAAGGCGAGCAGCAGCGGGACGATGAGCGTGGAGAGCGTCATGTCAGTCCCTCCAGAGGCGCGCGAGGACCTTGGCGGCGAACAGGCCCGCAAGGACGGACAAAAGAGATACCAGCCACACGCAGGGCAGAATGTCGAACGGATCGGAAGCGCCGAGCGAGGCGCGCACGCCGGCGAGCGTGGTCGGCAGGAGCTGGATGGAGGCCGTATTCAAAACGACGAGCAGGCACAGTTCGTTGGACGCGACGCCTCCGCAGCCGCGGCTCATGCGCCGCGCTGCGCGGATGCCGAGCGGCGTCGCCGCGTTGCCGAGCCCTAAGAGATCTGCTGAAAGATTGGCCGATACGGCGGCGAGCGTCTCACTGTCGCGGCTGGCCTGCGGTAAAAGGCGGCGCAGCAGCGGGCGGAACAGCGCTGCGATCTTATCGGTGAGCGCGCACTGGTCCATCAGCTCCATCACGCCCGTCCAGAGGCACATCACGCCGCACATCGTAAAGCACAGTTCGACGGCGCTCTGTGCGCCTTCCAATGCTGCGGCGCTGAGGGAAGAGAGATTTCCCGTCAGCGCGCCGAAGATGAGAGAGACGAGCACCATTCCCGTCCAAAGCCAGGCCATCGCCATGTCCATCAACTCCTTTGCCCCTAAATATATCGGCAGGGGAGAGAGAATATGCTGCATTTTGCGGGCAAAAGCGGGACAAACAGCCCAAAAAGAACGTGTTAAAAAATTTTCTCAGAAAAAATAAAAAATTGTCTTGACAAGTGCAACACTTTTTAGTATTATATGCAGGTCCGCGATTGGGCCTATCCTGCCCTATTTGCGCGATATTGCGATGAACCGGGAGATTGCTCAGGCTTCTGAGGTAACTTTCGGGGAGTATGTCCGAACATCGGGCGGCTGAGAGAATATCTGTACGTTGCGTAGATCGCTGCGCCATGTGTGGACCGGCCGTTTATTCGTGCCGGTTTTTCTATGAGCCGGAATGATACGCACGGATAAGCGTACAGGAAAAACTCTCACCGTACGGCTTCGACAAAGCAAAGAATACCGTACAAAATAAAGGAGAAACCGAACATGGCAAAAGAAATGATCCGCATTCGTCTCAAGGCCTATGATCATCAGGTCATCGACCAGAGCGCAGAGAAGATCGTCGAGACCGCCAAGCGCACCG